>ERZ1673742.244-NODE-244-length-77063-cov-22.407334_pt1 | contig 77063 bp, 56 predicted proteins | sample MGYA00580208_ERZ1673742 | MGnify/ENA primary metagenome ERZ1673742 (study PRJEB41218, sample SAMN15661774) | gut metagenome | host: Homo sapiens | place: Canada: London | collected 2015-08-20/2019-03-30 | study: EMG produced TPA metagenomics assembly of...
TACCGCATGATGACCAGCCGCTCGGAATACCGCCTGCTGCTGCGCCAGGACAACGCCGACCGCCGCCTGTGCCCCATCGGCTGCCGCATCGGTCTGGTATCGGCTGAGCGGCTGCGGCGGGTGGAGGAGAAATACGCCGCCGTGGAGCGGGAGATCCGCCGCCTGGAGAAAACCGGCATCCCCGGCTCGGCAGCCCTGAACAATCTGCTGACGGCCCGGGGCACCGCCCCGGTGCCGGACGGCTGCCGCCTCATCGACCTGCTGCGGCGGCCCCAGGTGGGCTATGACGACCTGATCCCCTTCGACCCGGCCCCGCCGGACCTGCCCCCGGCCGTCCGGGAGCAGGTGGAGATCACCGTGAAATACGAGGGCTACATCCGCCGCCAGGAAAAGCAGGTGGAGGAGTTTGAAAAACTGGAGCGCCGCCGCCTGCCGCCGGACATGGATTACAGCCATATCCAGGGCCTGCGGCTGGAGGCCCGGGAGAAGCTGGCCGCCCTGCGGCCGGAGAACCTGGGCCAGGCGGGCCGCATCTCCGGCGTATCCCCCGCCGACATAGCGGCCCTGATGGTATACCTGCACACCCGCGAAACACCGCCCGAAGGAGGGACCTCAACATGACCGTTATCGACCTGACCCACACCATCCGGGAGGATATGCCCGTCTACCCCGGCACGGAGCCGCCCCGGCTCACCACCGCCTGCACCGTTTCCCAGTGCGGCTACCGGGAGACCCTGCTGCATATGTATTCCCACACCGGCACCCACATGGACGCCCCCGCCCACATGATGGACGGGGCCCCCACCCTGGACAGCTTCGGTCCGGACCGCTTTGTGGGCCGTGGCTATGTGCTGGACTGCCGGGGCCTGTCCCGAATTTCCCTGGACCTGCTGCTGCGGCACGAGGCCGCCCTGCGGGACGCGGACTTTCTCCTGTTCTGCACCGGGTGGGACCAATACTGGGGCACCGATGCCTATTATGAGGGGTTTCCGTGTCTGACCGAGGAGGCCGCCCGGTTCGTGGCGGGCCTGCCCCTGAAGGGGGTGGGGGAGGATTCCATCTCCCTGGACCCCTGCGACACGGTGGATTTCCCCAACCACCTGACCCTGTTTTCCGCAGGGCTGGTGAATACCGAGAACCTCAAGGGGCTGGCGCAGCTCATCGGCCGGGAATTCACGTTCCTGACCATGCCCCTGAAATTTGAAAATGCCGACGGCTGCAGCTGCCGGGCGGCGGCGATTGTTACCAAGGAGGCTTGAACACAATGGGTAAACTGCGATTCCTGTTTGCGCTGTGGATGGCGAAGCTGTCCGTCCCGGCGCTGAAGATCACCCGCCACAACGGAACGGACTTCCCCGGCACCCTGGCCCTGAAGCTGTGCCCGGATTTCCTGAAGTATGTGGGCCGACCCAAAACCATCATCGCCGTCACCGGCACCAACGGCAAAACCACCGTCAGCAATCTCCTGGCGGACACTCTGGAAAAGGCGGGTCACCGGGTCCTCATCAACCGGGCCGGCTCCAACGTGGCCAGCGGCATCGCCACCGCCCTGCTGAAGGGCTGCGACCTGGCGGGCCGGGTGAAGGATTACGACATGGCGGTGCTGGAGGTGGACGAGCGCTCCAGCGTCCGGGTGTACCCCTACATTACCCCGGACTATATCGCCGTCACCAACCTGTTCCGGGACAGCATCATGCGCAACGCCCACGCCGACTTCATCGCCGATATCATCAGCCGCAGCGTCCCCGCCGCCTCTAAGCTGGTGCTCAACGCCGATGACCTGATCTCCTGCGGCCTGGCCCCGGAGAATCCCCGGGTCTATTTCGGCATCGACCGCCTGCCCTCGGACACCGTGGAGTGCGTCAACCACATCAACGACGTGCGCATCTGCCCCAAGTGCGCCGGGAAGCTGCGCTATGAATACCGCCGCTATCACCACATCGGCCGGGCCGTGTGTCAGGACTGCGGCTTCCACTCCCCGGACAGCGACTATCTGGCCACCAACGTGGATATCCCCGGCGGCGCCATGACCATCCGGGAGGACGGAAAAGAATACCCCTATACCCTGATCTGCGACAGCGTGTTCAATGTCTACAACATGGTCACGGTGATCGCCGTGCTGCGTCAGCTGGGCTACGCCCATGACGAGATCGCCCGGGTGCTGTCCCAGTCCGCCATCACCGAAAGCCGCCACAACGTGGAACAGGCCGGAAACGTCACCCTGGTCCGGGAAATGGCCAAGGACAAGAACGCCCTGGCCTGCTCCCGGGTGTTCCAGTATATCGCCTCCCGCCCCGGCAAGAAAGAAGTCATGCTGCTGATGAACTCCCTGACGGACGTGCCCCACTGGTCGGAAAACGTCTGCTGGTTCTATGACACGGACTTTGAGTATCTGGCGGACGAGAGCATCGTCCGGGTGGTGTGCACCGGTCTGCGGTGCGAGGACTACAAGCTCCGCTGCCTGATGGCCGGCGTGCCGGAGGACCGCCTGGCCTGCGCCAAGGACGAGCACGACGCGGCGGCCATGATGGCCTATGAGCCCGGCGACGAGCTGTATGTGCTCTACGGCACGGACACCCTGGAGCTTGCCTATCAGGTGTATGACCAGATGAAGGATATCGCCCGTTCCCGGGCGGCGGAGCAGGAGGTGCAGGCATGAAAACCGAGATTTTGTTCCCCGAGGTGGCCAACCTCTGCGGCGACCTGATGAACGTCACCTATCTGCGCCAGTCCTGCCCGGAGATGGAGGTGGTGGAAACCGGTCTGAAGGACCGCCCCGCCTTTCTGGACGGCGGCGTGGACCTGGTGTACGTGGGCTCTGCCACCGAGCGGGGCCTGCAGCTGATGGTCCAGGCCCTGACCCCCTATAAGGCGGAGCTGGAGCGCTATGTGGACGGCGGCGGCCTGATGCTGGCCACCGGCAACGCCCTGGACGCCCTGGGCGAATATGTGATGATCGACGGCAAGCGCGCCTTCGACGGCCTGGGCATCCTCCCCACCCACGCCGAGTATCACATGATGAAGCGCCACAACAGCTTCCTGCTGGGGAGCTTCCAGGATATGGAAATTGTTGGCTTCAAGAGCCTGTTCGGCCACACCTATCCCGATGAAGAGCTGACGGATGCCCTGTTCCGGGTGGAGCGGGGCGTGGGCCGTCACCCCGGCACCTATGCCGAGGGTTTCCGCCGGGGCGGCCTGATGGCCACCTATCTCATCGGCCCCCTGCTGCCGCTGAACCCGCCCTTCACCCGGTATCTGCTGGAGCAGATGGGTGCCAGGGACGTGCACCTGGCCTTTGAGGACACCGCCATGAAGGCCTACCGGGCCCGGGTGGAGGAGTTCCGGGACGAAAAGCGGGGCTATCAGTACTGATCCCCCCCTACAGAACCGCAGTCTTGACAAAAACTTTACAGAAATTTTCAAATTGTTCATATACTTTTCTGCCGCCGTGCTACAATGGGTTACAGTTTGTAACCGAATCTTAAACTTTGCCGGGAGGGTGCTGCAATGAAGCACATCTTTATCATCAACCCCACCGCGGGGAAATATGACAGCCGCCAGCGGATCTATGAAATGGCCGATCACCTGCGCTCGGCCCACGGGCTGGACGTGCAGTGCATCCTCACCAAAAAACAGGGCCACGCCACCGAGATCGCCCGGAAGCTCTGTCAGACCGGGGAGTCCCTGCGGTTTTACGCCTGCGGCGGAGACGGCACCGTCAACGAGGTGGCCAACGGCATTATCGGCTATGACAACGCCGCCATGAGCGTGATCCCTGTGGGCACCGGCAACGACTTTCTGAAGAACTTCGGCGGCGATATGGACAAGTTCCGGGACGCCGAGAACCTGTGGGACGGCCCCCAGTTCCCCATGGACGCCATCGACGTCAATGGCCGGGTGGCCCTGACCATCGCCTGCTCCGGCATTGACGCCCGGGTGGCCCGGGACGTACATAAATACAGCGAAAGCCCCATTCTGGACGGCAAAAGCAGCTATATCGCCTCCCTGCTGGTGAACTTCCTGTTCAAGGGCATCGGCTCCCATTGGACCGTGGAGCTGGACGGCGAAACCATTGAGGACGACTTCTCCCTGGTGTCCGTGTGCAACGGGCGGTATTACGGCGGCGGGTTCATGCCGGTGGCCGAGGCCCGGATGGACGATGGGGTGCTGAACACCCTGGTGGTGAAAAAGGTCAGCCGGGGCGCCTTCATCAAATTTGTGGGTCCCTATTCCAAGGGGCAGTACTACAAGTTCCCCCATGTGGCCCGGTGCGCCACTCCCAGGGTGGTCCGCATCCGGTCCGAGAAGCCGAACATCGTCACCTGTCTCGACGGCGAGTGCATCACCTCCGATGATGTGACCATCCGCCTCAGCGACAAGCGGCTGAACTTCTTCGGCCCCACCGGCTGCGACTGCAACCGCACGGCCCGGGACATCTGAATGAAAAAAGCGGCTGTGCAGCGCGTTGGCGCTGCACAGCCGCTTTTTTGTGCCGTTTTCGTCCCGCTTCCGCCGGGACAGGGGCCGGACAGGGCCGGGATATGGCGGGACATTTTACCCGATCAGCCGCACCAGGCCCCAGATGCCGAAAAGACCGTACACCAGGGCGAACACCAGCAGAACGGCGTTGATCACGCCGTCCATTTTCGACGGCTTGGGGGAGGGGTAATCCTTGCGGATCAGATACAGCATACCGCAGGAAAGGGCCAGCAGCAGGGTGGTGACGCCGTTGAGAATTTCGTTGTTCTGCAGGGAGGGGACCGCCAGCCGCACCACCAGGCACGCCACCAGCACGCCGAACATAACGCCCATGGCGACCTTCACCTTGGTGGGCCAGGGAGCCTTCCGGGCGGTCTGGCTCTGCTCCTGGGCCTTCCGGGCGGCGGTGGCCGCAGTCTGGTAGTCGCTGTTTTTCCGGGTGCGCTTGCCGCGGTTGTTTTTGGCCAGCTCCTTGCTGTGGGTCCGGCTCAGGTTCTTGTTGTTCATCGGGTTTACTGCCATGTTATCTTTTCTCCTATTCCTGTTCTATGGGCAGATCACAAAGGTGTCTGCGAATCATATCCAATGCGGTGCTGGCGGCCAGAAGCCGGATGCGGGGCCGGTCGCCGCCCAGGGCCAGCCGCCGCACCAGGGTCCCCCCCGGCAGGCTCAGGCCCAGATACACCGTGCCCACGGGGTTTCCCCGGTCGTCGCCGTCAGGCCCGGCCAGGCCGGTGACGGACACGGCCAGGTCGCTGCCGGTAAGCCGCCGGACGCCCTCCGCCATGGCCCGGGCCGCCGGCTCCGACACCGCGCCGTATTGCTCCAGCAGGTCCCGGGGCACGCCCAGCACCCCGGCCTTGACGGCGTTGGTATAGGACACCACGCCTCCCAGAAACGCCGCCGAGGCTCCGGGCACGTCCGTCAGCCGCTTGGCGATGAGGCCGCCGGTGCAGCTCTCCGCCGCCGAAAGGGTCAGCCCCTTCTGCCGCAGCCGGGTGATGACCACCTCCTCCAGGGAGGACACGTCCACGCCGTATAAACAGTCCCCCAGCCGGGAGCGGACGTCCCGGAACAGAGGGGCCATGCGCTCCTGGCAGTCCTGGGGGCTTTCGCCCTTGGCCGTCAGCCGCAACATCACCTCGCCGGGCTTGGCATAGGGGGCCAGAGAGGGGTTTTCCGCCCGGTCCATCAGGTCCCCCAGCAGCTCCTGGACCCGGGGCTCCGTCAGGCCGAACACCCGCAGGTCGTGGCTGCAGATAACGCCGCCGCTGCACCCCTGAAGCCAGGGAAGCAGGGCGTGCTCCGCCAGATACCGGCACTCGTGGGGGACCCCCGGCAGCAGCACCGCCGTGACCCCCTCCACCGTGAAGATGCAGCCCGGGGCGGTGCCCACGGGGTTGTGCAGCACCGTGCAGCCCTGGGGCAGCATGGCCTGCCGGCGGTTGCAGGCGGGCATGGGCCGGTGGAATACGTTGTCGAAATAGCGCTGAATCTCCTCCATGACCTCCGGGTGATATTCCAGAGCCAGGCCGAAGGCCTCGGCCACCGTCTCCTTGGTCATGTCGTCATAGGTGGGGCCTAAGCCGCCGGTGAACACCAGCAGGTCGCAGCGGCCCCGGGCGATCTCCACCGCCTGGCGCAGACGCCGGGGATTGTCCCCCACGGCGGTGTGGTACAGCACGTCGATTCCTGCCGAGGCCAGCAGTTCCGACAAAAATTGTGCGTTTGTATTGGCAATGCTGCCTAATAGCAGTTCCGTGCCCACGGCAAGGATCTCCGCCTGGTGGGGCATGGTATCACTTCCTTTTCGTTGGGGTGTCGGGGGGTATTGCTGGAGGGGAAAACGCCGAAGCGCCGCCCCTTGGCTCTCCCGGAGGGAGAGCCAAGTAGGGGCCGACGTCCTCGGCGGCCCGGGGCAGGGGAACGGATTGCCGCAACCAGTCTGCGGACTGGTTGCGCAATGACACGGCAAGAAGATTTTCAAGGACAGGCGGATCAGCGGAGCTTTACCACTTCACGGCCGTCCATGGCCCGGCGGACCAGACCCTCCACGTCCAGGGCCTGTTCCATCTCACGGACCTCCTCCACATGGGGGCGGGTTTTGGGATGGCGGGGGGTGAACACGGTGCAGCAGTCCTCATAAGGCAGGATGGAGGTCTCAAACGTGCCGATGTGACGGGCAATGCGGACGATCTCCTCCTTGTCCATGCCGATCACCGGCCGCAGAATGGGCAGGTCCGTCACGTCGCCGCTGACGGCCAGGGCGTCCATGGTCTGGCTGGCCACCTGGCCCAGGCTCTCGCCGGTGACCAGGGCGCGGCAGTTCAGGTCCTTGGCCAGGGCGTCCGCCAGGCGCATCATGAACCGGCGCATAATCAGGGTGAAATGATCCTCCGGGCAATTGCGGCGGATCTCCTCCTGAATCCCGGCAAAGGGGATGATGGTGACGTTCAGCCGCCCGCACCAGGGCACCAGCTCCCGGGCCAGCTGGAGGATCTTTTCCCGGGCCTGCTCGCTGGTATAGGGAGGCGAGGCAAAGTGGATCATCTCCAGCTCCACGCCCCGCTTGGCGATCATATAGCTGGCCACCGGGGAGTCGATGCCCCCGGACAGCAGACTCACGGCCCGGCCGCCCATGCCGATGGGCAGGCCGCCGGCGGCAGGCTCGGCCGGGGCGTGGACATAGGCGGCCTCCTCCCGGACCTCCACATACACCGTCAGCTCCGGGTGGTGGACATCCACCGCCAGGTGGGGGAAGGCCTCGTGCAGGTGTCCGCCCACCCACTGGCTCAGCTGGATGGAGCTCATGGGGAAGGACTTATCCGCCCGCTTGCTCTCCACCTTGAAGCTGCGGGCCGCCGTCAGTGCATCGCCCAGATAGGCCTTGGCGGTTTCCAGAATGGCCTCCTTCTCCTTGGCGCAGGGCAGGGCCCGGGCCACGGCGATGATGCCGAACACCTGCTTGCAGGCGGCATAGGCCCCGGCCAGGTCGCAGGTCTCCTCCGCAGGCTCCACATAGATGGTGCTCTGCTTGGAATACACCCGGAACTTGCCGAACCGGCCGGTGCGGCGGCGGATATTGCCCATTAGCTTCATTTCAAAGCTGCGGCGGTTCAGGCCCTTCAGGACCACCTCGCCCAGCTTGCACAGGATCATCTCGTGCATGGGATCGTTTCTCCTTGTATATGGTTTCCAGTTATTATAACCCACCGGGGGGACTATTTCAACAGGGTGCTGCTGCGATACTGGATGGCCTCGGCCAGATGGGCGGCCTGGATATCCGGGCTGGCGTCCAGGTCGGCGATGGTGCGGGCCATGCGGAGAATGCGGTCGTGGCTGCGGCCGGTGAGGCCCAGCCGGTCGAAGGCCCCCTTCATCAGCCGCTCCCCGGCGGCGTCCAGCAGGCAGTACTGCCCGATCATGGCCGGGGTCATATAGGCGTTGCAGCTGACGCCGGTGCCGGAAAACCGCTGTTTCTGAAGCTCCCGGGCGGCGTTGACCCGGGCGCGGACCTGGGCCGAGGTCTCCGGCTTTTCCTTGCGGCGCATGGCCTCGTACTCCACCGACGGCACCTCGATGTGCATATCAATGCGGTCCAGCAGGGGGCCGGAAATGCGGCGCATATAGCTTTCCACCTGGCTTTCCGAACAGGTGCAGCGGCCGGAGGGATGCCCGTACCACCCGCAGCGGCAGGGGTTCATGGCGCACACCAGCATGAACCGGCTGGGCAGGGTCAGGGACCCGGACACCCGGGTGATGGTGACCACCCCGTCCTCCAGGGGCTGGCGCAGGGTCTCCAGGGCGGTTTTGTCGAACTCCGGCAGCTCGTCCAGAAACAGGATGCCGTTGTGGGCCAGGGAAATCTCCCCGGGCCGGGGCACCGTGCCGCCGCCGGACAGGGACACCGGCGAGGCGGTGTGGTGGGGGCTGCGGAAGGGCCGCTGGGTCACCAGAGGGTGGGCGGGGTCCGTCATCCCCGCCACGGAGTATACCTCCGTGGTTTGCAGGGACTCCTGCCGGGTCATATCCGGCAGAATGGACGGCAGCCGCCGGGCCAGCATGGACTTGCCGGAGCCGGGGGAGCCGATCAGCAGCACGTTGTGGCCCCCGGCGGCGGCTACCTCTAAGGCGCGCTTGACGTTCTCCTGGCCCATGACGTCGGCAAAGTCCGGCAGAGGCCGGGACACCGGCGAGGGGGTCCAGGGGGTCTGGGGGGCGATGGGGGCGTCGCCGGTAAGGTGGGCCACCAGCTGGGCAATGTTTTCCACCGGATAGACGGTGATCCCCTGGGCCAGGGTGGCCTCCGGGGCGTTCTGGGCGGGGACGTACAGCTGGCGGATGCCCAGCCGGGCGGCGCACAGGGCCATGGGCAGGACCCCCGTCACCGGACGCAGCGCGCCGGTGAGGCTCAGCTCTCCCAGAAACGCCGCGTCCTCCGGCAGGCCCTTCAGCTCCTCCGCCGCTGTCAGAATGCCCAGCAGAATGGGCAGGTCGTACACCGTGCCCTCCTTCCGCTGGCCCGCCGGGGCCAGGTTCACGGTGATGCGGCTGACAGGGAATCTGGCCCCGCAGGCCTTGATGGCGGCCCGGACCCGCTCCCGGGATTCCCGCACCGCCGCGTCCGGCAGGCCCACCACGTCGAAGGCGGGCAGTCCCCCGGACAGGAAGCACTCCACCGACACCTCGTATCCGCTGATGCCGCTGAGGCCCAGGGACCGCACCGTTACCACCATGCCCCCTCACATCCTTTCACAAAAAATGCGCCTGTTCTGCGCAGCTTGTCAAAAATGGCTTTTGACAAGCTGCGTGCGGTTTTTCAGAACCTAATAAGTTCTGAAAAACCTGTGATTGCAAACGAAAGACACCCCTGATGGGTTTCTTTCGTAACTATCTTCCTTTCCGATGGCGGAAGATTTCCAATTTTTTTCGACAGTCTCATGTTGCTTTCTGATATGTTTCATCTGTATTTTAGCACATATCCCGCCGTTTTGAAATACATTGTCAAAAAAACTTCCCTCTTACCGTGAGAATTTTTGTGCATGGTGAAGAAAAAGCCTTAATCCATGAAAAAGGCAGATTTTTCCGTTTACAAAAAAGAGACATTGTGGTAATATACACAATGTATGGTGTTTCGTTGAGAAATTCGCGAAATGTTTTTATGAGGAGGTTCATTTATGGTAAGAAAAATGAAGTCCATGGATGGCAACAACGCTGCGGCGCACGTGTCCTACGCGTTCTCCGAGGTTGCCGCCATCTACCCCATCACCCCGTCGTCCCCTATGGCCGACTTTGTGGACCAGTGGTCCGCCAACGGGCTGAAGAACATCTTCGGCACCCAGGTCAAGGTGGTGGAGATGCAGTCTGAGGCCGGCGCTGCCGGCGCAGTTCACGGTTCTCTGGGCGCCGGCGCTCTGACCACCACCTATACCGCTTCCCAGGGCCTGCTGCTGATGATCCCCAACATGTACAAGATCGCAGCCGAGCAGCTGCCCGCCGTGTTCCATGTCTCCGCCCGTACCGTGTCCACCCAGGCGCTGAACATCTTCGGCGACCACTCTGACGTGATGGCCTGCCGCCAGACCGGCTTTGCCATGCTGTGCGAGGGCAACGTGCAGGAGGTCATGGATCTGTCCCCTGTGGCCCACCTGGCCGCTCTGGAGGGTAAGGTCCCCTTCATCAACTTCTTTGACGGCTTCCGTACCAGCCACGAGATCCAGAAGATCGCCGTGTGGGATTACGAGGACCTGAAGGATATGTGCGACATGGACGCCGTGAAGGAGTTCCGTGAGCACGCCCTGAATCCTGAGCATCCCCATATGCGCGGCAGCCATGAGAATGGCGATATCTTCTTCCAGCACCGCGAGGCCTGCAACAAGTACTATGCCGCTCTGCCCGCCGTGGTGGAGAAGTACATGGACAAGATCAACGCCAAGCTGGGCACCAACTATGGCCTGTTCAACTACTACGGCGCTGAGGATGCCGACCGGGTCATCGTGGCCATGGGCTCCATCTGCGACGTGGCCGAGGAAGTCATCGACTATCTGAATGCCCACGGTGAGAAGGTCGGCCTGGTGAAGGTCCGCCTGTTCCGCCCCTTCGCTCCCGAGAAGCTCATCGAGACCATCCCCGCCACCGTCAAGAAGATCGCCGTTCTGGACCGCACCAAGGAGCCCGGCGCTCTGGGCGAGCCCCTGTATCAGGATGTGGTCACCGCTCTGGCCAACGCCGGCCGCAGCGACATCCAGGTCATCGGCGGCCGTTACGGTCTGGGCAGCAAGGATACGCCTCCTGCCTCCGTGTTCGCCGTGTATGATGAGCTCAAGCGCGACGAGATGAAGCGCCAGTTCACCATCGGCATCGTGGACGATGTGACCAACCTGTCCCTGCCCGAGGATAAGAACTGTCCCAACACCGCTGCTCCCGGCACCATCGAGTGCAAGTTCTGGGGTCTGGGCGGCGACGGCACCGTGGGCGCCAACAAGAACTCCATCAAGATCATCGGCGACCACACCGACAAGTACGTGCAGGCATACTTCCAGTATGACTCCAAGAAGACCGGCGGCGTGACCATCAGCCATCTGCGCTTCGGCGATCACCCCATCCGTTCCCCGTACTATATCAACAAGGCCGACTTCGTGGCCTGCCACAACCCCAGCTACATCACCAAGGGCTTCAAGATGGTCAACGACGTCAAGCCCGGCGGCGTGTTCATGATCAACTGCCAGTGGGACTTCGATGAGCTGAACCATCACCTGAAGGCCGACGCCAAGCGCTATATCGCCCGCAACAACATCCAGCTGTATACCATCGACGCCATTGACCTGGCCATCGAGATCGGTATGGGCAAGCGCAACAACACCATCCTCCAGTCCGCATTCTTCTCCCTGGCCAAGGTCATGCCCGAGGAGGACGCCATCCGCTTCATGAAGGAGAAGGCCAAGGCCTCCTACCTGAAGAAGGGCCAGGACGTGGTGGATATGAACTACAAGGCCATCGACCTGGGCGCCACCGCCTATAAGAAGATCGACGTGCCCGCCGAGTGGGCCGACGCCGTGGACGAGACCGAGCACAAGCAGCTGGAGGGTAAGCCGGAGCTTGTGAAGATGGTCAAGGAGATCCTGGAGCCCGTGGGCAAGATGGACGGCGACAGCCTTCCCGTCTCCGCCTTTGCCGATCATGTGGACGGCCAGTTCGAGCTGGGCGCCTCCGCCTATGAGAAGCGCGGCGTGGCCGTGTCCGTCCCCACCTGGGACGCCGCCAAGTGCATCCAGTGCAACCAGTGCGCCTATGTCTGCCCCCACGCCACCATCCGTCCCTTCGCTCTGACCGCCGAGGAGGCCAAGAATGCTCCCGAGGCCGCCAAGATCGTGGACGTCAAGGCCGGCAAGGGCAAGGGCACCTACCAGTTCACCATGGCCATCAGTCCTCTGGACTGCATGGGCTGCGGCGTGTGCATCGGCGCCTGCCCCGTGAACGCTCTGTCCATGGTGGCCCAGGAGGGCGAGCTGCCTCAGCAGGATGTGTTCGACTACTGCGTGGCCAAGGTCTCCGAGAAGAAGGATATGCAGGACAACACCGTCAAGGGCAGCCAGTTCAAGCAGCCCATGCTGGAGTTCTCCGGCTCCTGCGCCGGCTGCGCCGAGACCAGCTATGCCCGTCTCGTCACCCAGCTGTTCGGCGATCATATGTACATCTCCAACGCCACCGGCTGCTCCTCCATCTGGGGCGGTCCCGCGGCTACCTCTCCCTACTGCACCAACAAGGAGGGCCACGGCCCCGCATGGTGCAACTCCCTGTTCGAGGATAACGCCGAGCACGGTCTGGGCATGTTCATCGGTCAGGACAAGATCCGTCAGGATCTGGCCGACGAGACCCGCCAGCTGATCGCCGTGGAGTGGGCCCGTCCCGAGCTGAAGGCCGCCGCTCAGGCCTGGCTGGATACCATGGACGACGGCACCGCCAACGCCGAGCCCGCCCGGGCCTATGTCAAGGCTCTGGAGGAGAGCATCACCACCGTGGAGGAGCTGGCTGCCATTCCTCAGTTCGCTGAGCACGCCGCCCAGCTGAAGGCCCAGGGCAAGCTGCTGTGCGACTGCGCCGCCTGCACCCTGGCTGCCGACATCCTCAGCAAGAAGGAATACCTGGCCAAGAAGTCCATGTGGATCTTCGGCGGCGACGGCTGGGCCTACGACATCGGTTACGGCGGCCTGGATCACGTCATCGCCAGCAAGAAGGACGTGAACATCTTCGTGTTCGACACCGAGGTGTACTCCAACACCGGCGGACAGGCCTCCAAGGCTTCCAACATCGGCCAGGTGGCTCAGTTTGCCGCTGCCGGTAAGGAGGTCAAGAAGAAGAGCCTGGCGGAGATCGCCATGCAGTACGGCTATGTGTATGTGGCCCAGGTGGCCATGGGCGCCAACCCCGCTCAGACCATCAAGGCCATCACCGAGGCCGAGGCCTATCACGGCCCGTCCCTGATCATCGGCTACAGCCCCTGCGAGATGCACAGCATCAAGGGCGGCATGATGAACTGCCAGAAGGAAATGAAGAAGGCCGTGGACTGCGGTTACTGGAACCTGTTCCGCTTCAACCCCGCTGCGGAGAAGAAGTTCACCCTGGATTCCAAGGCTCCCGCCGGCGGCTATCACGACTTCCTGATGAACGAGGCCCGCTACAGCCGTCTGACCCGCGAGTTCCCCGACCGTGCGGAGAATCTGTTCGCCCGCAACGAGGCCGAGGCCAAGGCCCGCTACGATCACCTGCTGAAGCTCATCGAGATGTACGACGACTGAGCCATACAACGAACCTTACTCATGTCATAAATAGCAGAAGCGCCGCCCGGATGGGCGGCTTCTGCTATTTCAGCTTGTCAAAAAAGGGTGAAGCCCTCTCAGTCACCTTCGGTGACAGCTCTCCCGGAGGGAGAGCCAGGCTTGTCCAAAAAGGGCTTTGCCCTTTTGGGACAAAAGGCTTGCCGCCTGCGGGCGGCAAACTCTGCGAGGCTTTTTTAACAGTCTCAGCTCTCCCAAAGGGAGAGCCAAGGGTGTCCGGCCCACTGCTCTCAGCGGGCCGGGTCAGGCCCTTCAGCCTGCCAAAACGTTCGTGTCCTGGTATAGCAGAAGAAGAAATCCATCCTGGGTTCCGTCCGGGGCCAGCAGCCGCAGCTCCACATACTGAAGGTTGTCGTACCAGTCGGCGGACAGGTCAAAATGCAGGGTCCAGTACTGCTCCTGGCAGCTGCCCTTGAAGGGCGGCAGGGTCAGCTCCTGGCCATCCTCGTCCACGCAGTAAAGCTGGAGGTCGTCCAGCAGCACGTCCCCGGGGTCCCGGTGGATCTCCAGCTCCACCTGGAGGACGCCGTCCTCATAGGACGCGCCCAACAGGCCCACCCGGCCTCCCTGCCAGGTATCCCAGTCCAGCCATTCCCGGGACACCGCCGGTTCCTCGGTGGCGGGGGTGACCGGGTCGACGGGATAATCCGGGTGGCGGGCCTGGCAGCTGGAGACGATGGAGCTGACCAGGGACAGGATGATCAGCCCCGCCACCAGCACCCCCACCAGGCTCACCTGACGGGCCGGGCCGCTGAGGTTATTCAGCTTTTCCCGGACCTGGCGGGCCTGGTCCTCGAAGCAGACCTTCTTCTGGTGGTTCTCCTTCTTCTCGTAGCAGACCTTGTCCCCATTGGGCACCGGGCGGCGGGAGGAGCCGTCCAGATGGTGGACGGTGCCGTCGGCATACACCTGCTCCCGCCGGGGCGGGCGGTTATAGGCCCCGCACTCCGGGCAGCAGCCGTTTTTCTCGTAGTTATAGCTCTTTCCGCAGGCCTTGCAGTGTATCGTTGCCATGGCGTGTCCTCCTTTATATCACATCCGCTGAAAGTCCAGATACCGGGTCCCCTGGAAGGTCAGGCGGCCCCGGTCCCCCTCCACCAGCATACCGTAGTCCTGGCCGCTCATCTGCAGCTCCATGCGGTCGCCGCTTTCCACCTGGAAGGTGGCGAAATACCGGGTGGAGGTGGTGTGCAGCTCATCGCCGCTGCGGTGGGAGGAGAAGCTCTGGCGCTTGGCCACCACTGCGGCCTCCACCGTCAGCCGGGGGGAGTGGTTGTTCCTGTTCCGCTGGGACAGCTCCCGGACAAACGTCACCAGGATCATGCCCAGGATCGCCACAAAGGCCACGATGAAAAGCAGGAAGAAGATGGAAATGAATCCGTCGCCGGAGAAAAAGCTGTCGAACATGGCGCGTGCCTCCTTTTTTCGGGGGATGCCCCGTCTGTACGGTCCCATTGTACGCCCCGCCGGAGATAAAATCCACCAACCTCAGGTTGCGGCGGGATTTTTATCCAGTATAGCATACGCGCCGGACCTTTGGCAAGCCAAAGGTCCGGCGCGGGGGTTATTCGTCGGTTTTCAGAAGGTCCCGCAGGGTCACGCTGTCCAGATAGTCGCCGATGAGCTGGCCCAGGCGGTTCCACACCGGCAGGGTCCGGCAGCGGGAGGCCCGGCCGCAGGGGTGGGCCCCCTCCTCCAGACAGGCCACCGGGGCCAGGGAGCCCTCCGTCAGGCGGAGAATCTCCCCCAGGGGGTACTCCTGCGGCTGGCGGGTCAGGCGATAGCCGCCGCCCTTGCCGGTGACGCCGTCCACCAGTCCCGCCCGGCTCAGCAGGGTCATGATCTGGCCGGCGTATTTGTCGGAAATCTCCTGACGCCGGGCCACGTCCCGCATGGAGACGTAGCCGTCGCCGCCGTGCTCCGCCAGGTCCACCATCACCCGCAGGGCGTATCGTCCCTTGCTGGAAATGACCATGTTACACCATCCGGCAGCTTTCGCAGGAGCCGCAGTCCTCCGGGAACCTGCTGCGGTCATACTCGATGCCGTGGCGGTCATAGTAGTCCTTGATGGCGGACTTGATGGACTCCTCCGCCAGCACGGAGCAGTGGAGCTTGTGGGCGGGCAGGCCGCCCAGGGCGTCCACCACCTGGCGGTTGGTAACGGCCAGGGCCTCGTCGATGGTCTTGCCCTTGATCATCTCGGTGGCCATGGAGGACGAGGCAATGGCGCTGCCGCAGCCGAAGGTCTCGAACTTCACGTCCTGGATGACGTTGTCCCGGATTTTCAGGTACATCTTCATAATGTCGCCGCACTTGGCGTTGCCCACCTGGCCCACGCCGTCGGGGTTTTCGATCTCACCCACGTTGCGGGGGTGCATGAAATGATCCATCACGATATCGCTGTACAGTGCCATATTCAAAACGCTCCTTTCGTTGTCACAGCATGAATGCTTTCTTACCGGATTCCAGGTCCTTCCACACCGGGGACATGGACCGCAGGTACTCCACCACCCGGGGGACCTCCCGCAGGATGTGGTCCACCTCCTCCTGGGTGTTCCACTCGCACAGGCTCAGCCGCAGGGAGCCGTGGGCCACCTCGTGGGGCCGGCCGATGGCCAGCAGCACATGGCTGGGGTCCAGGGAGCCGGAGGTGCAGGCGGAGCCGGAGGAGGCGCAGATGCCAGCGGCGTCCAGCAGCAGAAGCAGGGACTCGCCCTCAATGCCCTCGAAGCAGAAGTTCACGTTGCCGGGCAGACGGTGCTCCAGGTCGCCGTTGACGGCGCTGTGGGGAATCTTGGACAGGCCCTCAATCAGCCGGTCCCGCAGGGCTGTGACCTTCACGCGGTTTTCCTCCATGTGGGCGCAGGCCTCCTCCAGGGCGGCGGCCATACCGGCGATGCCGGGGACATTCTCCGTTCCGGCCCGCTTGCCCCGCTCCTGGGCGCCGCCCTCGATGACGTTCACCAGAGGGATGCCGCCCCGGACGTACAGCGCACCCACGCCCTTGGGGCCGTGGAACTTGTGGCCGGAGAGGCTCAGCATATCAATGTGCTGGGCCTGGACGTCGATGGGCAGGTGGCCCGCCGCCTGCACGGCGTCGGTGTGGAACAGAACGCCCTTTTCCCGGCACACGGCGCCGATCTCCTCAATGGGCAGGATGCTGCCGATCTCGTTGTTGGCGTACATGACCGTCACCAGGCAGGTATCCTCCCGGATGGCGCCGGCCACCTGCCGGGCGGAGACCATGCCGTTTTCGTGGACCGGCAGCAGCTCCACCTGGAAGCCCTCCTTCTCCAGCTTCTTCAGGGTGTGGAGAATGGCGTGGTGCTCGAAGGCGGTGGAGATGATGTGCATCTTGCCCTTGCGGCGGCCGATGGCGGCGGCGGAAAGCAGGGCCTGGTTGTCGGCCTCGCTGCCGCCGGAGGTGAAGATGATCTCACGGGGCTGGCAGTTCAGGCACCGGGCCACGGTCTCGCGGCTCTTCATCAGCAGCTCCGCCGCCCGCTGGCCCACGCTGTGCAGGCTGGAGGGGTTGCCGTAGTTCTCCTCCATGGCGGGAAGCATGGCGTCCAGGGCCGTCCGGCTCATCCTGGTGGTGGCCGCGTTATCTGCGTAAACAGTCATTTGTATATTCCTCCCTGTTTCAGGCTTGAATTACCTATCGGTTTGGTTTGTAATTGGAGTATAACCGAAATTAACTACCAAGTCAATAGGTAATTTAGCTTTTCCGGCAGATTCTTCCAATAGAGGGCCGGTCTCCCCGGGATCTTTCGGATTCTGACGGAGAGAGCAGGAATTGCGGTTGACAGGGCGGTTAAAATTGTGTAAACTGAACACGGCCTGAACGGCCAGGAAGAAAGATGAACAAAGGAGAAAGAGTATGAAACGCATCATTGCTGTGCTGCTGACACTGATGATGGCCCTGAGCCTGACGGCGTGCAGCGGCGACGACAACGCCAAGGTGGCGGGCACCTGGAAATGGAACTGCGACATCACGGAGATGTTCCAGGAGGGCGTCAACCAGGGGGCCGGGATGGACCTGTCCACGGACGCCGCCATGGAGATGGTGTTTGTGCTGAAGCTGAACGAGGACGGCACTTATACGCTGAACGTGGATCGGGACGCCCTGAAAACCTCCCTCCAGACCTACATTGACTCGCTGATCCCTGCGGCGGTGGAGATGATCTATCAGCAGCTGGAGGATCAGGGCATGAACCGGGCCGACATTGACGAGGCCATGGCGGCCGAGGGCGTCACCGTGGAGGAGTACGTGCAGCAGATGATGGACGCCCTGATAGACGTGGACCAGATGATGGACGGCCTGGCGGACGAAAATGAGTCCGGCTATTACCGGGCGGCCAAGGGCAAGCTGTATCTCAGCGATAAGGCAGACACCTTCAGCGATGACAGCTGCGCCGAGTATACCCTGTCCGGCGGCACCATGCAGTGGACCGGCGGCAGCTATGAGCTCTTTGATAATCTGGACGACCTCCATGTAGAGCTGCCCATCCAGTGGGTGAAGCAGTAACCCCTTTCCAAAAACCGCTCTGCGGCCCCGGCAGGGGCCGCAGTTTTTTTGCGGACTGCGCCCCCTTGCCCGGAGCCGCCGGATGTGCTACACTGATAGGGAATCGTACACACGGAGGACCCCCGCATGAAACGTATTGCCAGTATCCAGGATATCTCGTGTCTGGGCCGCTGCTCGCTGACGGTGGCGCTGCCGGTGATCTCCGCCATGGCGGTGGAGTGCGCCATCGTACCCACGGCGGTGCTCAGCACCCACACCATGTTCCCCGGCTTCATCAGCCGGGACCTGTCGGACCAGCTGCTGCCCATCGCCCGCCACTGGAAAAGCCAGAACGTGACCCTGGACGCCATCTGCACCGGCTATCTGGCCTCCCCCCGGCAGACGGAGGAGGTCTGCGACTTTTTCGACCTGCTGGCAGGGCCGGACACCCTGCTGTTCGTGGACCCGGCCATGGCCGACGGCGGACGGCTGTACAGCGGCTTCGGCCCGGATTTTCCGGCGTATATGCGCCGGGTGGTAAGCCGGGCCCATGTGGCGGTGCCCAACGTGACGGAGGCCTGCCTGCTGACGGACACCCCCTACCGGGAGACGGAGGACCTGTCCTGGTGGCGGGACCTGCTGCGGCGGGTGGGGGACCTGGGGCCCCGCTGTCCGGTGCTCACCGGGGTGCCCTTCGGGCCGGACCGTCTGGGGGTCATGGCCCTGGACCCGGAAAGCGGCGGCATCTTCCAGTACCACACCCCCCGGGTCCACGACCACTTCCACGGCACCGGCGACATCTTCTCCGCCGCCTGCGCCGGGGCCATGGTCCGGGGCAAGGGGCTGTCCGACGCCCTGCGCCTGGCGGCGGATTTCACCCTGGCCTGTATTCAGGCCACCCAGCGGGACCCCAACGCCCCCTGGTACGGGGTGGAGTTTGAGAAGGCCCTGCACCTGCTGCCGGGGCTGCTGGAGCGGTGATTCTCCCCCGTCCAGGGAGGTTCTTCGGAAATTTTGCTGAAAATCCCTAAAAATATAGTTGTCAGAACCGGCAAAATATTATATAATCCATATGTTGAGCGAATGCGCGGCGGAAAAACCGCGCTTGTACAGAAAACGAAGGGAGAACAACCACTATGACTGCCAACGACATCCGCAACATCGCCCTGCTGGGCCACGGCGGCTCCGGCAAGACCTCTCTGGCCGAGCAGATGCTCTTTATGACCAAGGGCACCGACCGCCTGGGCCGCACCGCCGACGGCAACACCACCTGCGACTATGACGCCGAGGAGATCAAGCGCCAGATTTCCATTTCCCTGGCCTTTGCTCCCGTGAATTATAAGGGCGTGAAGATCAACGTGATGGACGCCCCCGGCAACTTCGACTTCTCCGGCGAGGCTCTGTCCGCCATCCGCGCCGCCGAGTGCGCCGTGCTGGTGGGCGCCGCCAAGGACGGCCTGTCCGTGGGCATGGAGCGCTCCTGGAAGATGCTGGGCAAGAAGCCCCGGATGATCTTCATCAACCGCACCGACGAGGACAACAGCGACTACGCCTCCTGCCTGGACGCCCTGAAGGGCAAGTTCGGCCAGGCCATCGCCCCCATCGTTGCCCCGGTCATCGACGGCAACAAGAAGGTCACCGCCATTGTGGACCTGCTGCACAACACCGCCTATGAGGTCAAGGGCGGCAAGGCCGCTGCCTGCGCCATCCCCGCCGACATGGCCGACGAGGTGGAGGCCCTGCGCGCCGAGCTGATGGAGGCCGCCGCCGGCGCCGACGAGGAGCTGATGGAGAAGTTCTTCGACACCATGGAGCTGTCCGCCGAGGATATGGCCAAGGGCCTGAAGATCGGCGTCCGGGACGGCAGCGTCTGCCCCGTGCTGTGCGGCTCCGCCAACACCGGTCTGGGCGTGGAGATGCTGCTGCAGACCATCGTGGACCTGGCTCCCGTGGCCACCGATATGCCCGCCGAGGCCGCTCAGGATGACGACGGCAACGACATCCAGGTGGCCTTCGATCCCAACGGCCCCACCGCCGCCATCGTCTTCAAGACCATCTCCGACCAGTACGGCAAGTATTCCATGATCAAGGTCATCCGCGGCAAGGTCACCGGCGACATGGCCCTGTATAACCCCACCACCGGCAATACCGAGAAGCTGGGCCGCCTGTATGTCATGAAGGGCAAGAAGGGCGAGGAGACCAAGGAGATCTGCTGCGGCGACATCGGCGCCATCGGCAAGATGGACAAGGTCAAGACCGGCGACACCCTGTGCGACGCCAAGAACATCGTCCGCCTCCACGGCATGGACTATGCCCAGCCCTGCTACAGCCGCGCCATCTCCCCCAAGACCAAGCAGGAGATCGAGAAGCTGGGCACCGGCCTGAACAAGCTCAACGAGGAGGATCCCACCTTCCACGTGGTCAACAACGCCGAGACCCACCAGACCGTCATCTCCGGCGCCGGCGATATCCAGATCGACGTGCTGTGCGCCAAGCTGAAGAGCCGCTTCGGTGTGGACGCTGAGCTGTCCGCTCCCCGGGTCGCCTACCGCGAGAAGATCCGCTCCACCGTCCGCAAGCAGGGCCGTTATAAGAAGCAGACCGGCGGCAGCGGCCAGTTCGGCGACGTCCATATCATTTTCGAGCCCCAGACCGAGCAGGAGGATATGATCTTCGAGGAGAACGTGTTCGGCGGCTCCGTGCCCAAGAACTACTTCCCCGCCGTTGAAAAGGGCCTGCGCGAGAGCTGCCAGCACGGCGTGCTGGCGGGCTATCCCGTGGTGTTCCTGAAGGCCACCCTGGTGGACGGCTCCTATCACCCGGTGGACTCCTCCGAAATCGCCTTCAAGCTGGCCGCCAACCTGGCCTTCAAGGCCGCTCTGCCCGAGGCCAAGCCCGTGCTGATGGAGCCCATCGGCGAGCTGAAGGTCACCATTCCCGACAGCTACCTGGGCGACGTGATGGGCGACCTGAACAAGCGCCGGGGCCGCGTCATGGGCATGAACCCCACCGGCGACGGCGAGCAGGTGCTGGAGGCCGAGGTCCCCATGGCCGAGATGATGAGCTATGCCATCGACCTGCGCTCCATGACCCAGTCCCGCGGCACCTTCACCTTCAACTTCGTCCGCTACGAGGATTGCCCCGCCGCGGCCCAGGAGAAGGCCATTGCCGAGGCCAAGGCTCTGGCCGAGGCCGAGTAAGTCTCCCCAAATAAACATCAAGGCCCCCGGCGGAAGCCGGGGGCCTTGATGTTTATTGCAGGTATTTTTTCAGGTACTGCCCGGTGTAGGACGCCGGGCAGGCGGCCACGGTCTCCGGCGTTCCGGCGCAGACCAGGGTACCGCCGCCGGAACCGCCCTCCGGCCCCAGGTCGATGAGCCAGTCGGCGGACTTGATCACATCCAGGTTGTGCTCGATGACCAGCACCGTGTTCCCGGCGTCCACCAGCCGCTGCAGCACCTCCAGCAGCTTCTTCACATCGTCGGAGTGCAGGCCCGTGGTGGGCTCGTCCAGGATATAGAAGGTGCGGCCCGTGGCCCGGCGGGACAGCTCCGTGGCCAGCTTCACCCGCTGGGCCTCGCCGCCGGACAGGGTGGTGGAGGACTGGCCCAGCTTCACATAGCCCAGGCCCACGTCGCACAGGGTGCGGAGCTTTTCGGCGATTTTGGGCACCGGGGCGAAGAACTCCAGGGCCTCCTCCGCCGTCATGTCCAGCACGTCGGCGATGCTCTTGCCCTTGTAGCGCACCTCCAGGGTCTCCCGGTTATAGCGCTTGCCGCGGCACACCTCGCAGGGGACATATACGTCGGACAGGAAGTGCATCTCGATCTTCAGCATACCGTCGCCGCAGCAGGCCTCGCACCGGCCGCCCTTGGTGTTGAAGGAGAACCGCCCCGGGCCATAGCCCCGGGCCTTGGCCTCCTGGGTGGCGGCGAACAGGGTGCGGATCTCGTTGAACAGGCCCGTGTAGGTGGCGGGATTGGAGCGGGGCGTCCGGCCGATGGGGCTCTGGTCGATGCCCACCACCTTGTCCAGGAACTCCTCGCCCTCTATGGCGTCGTGCCGGCCGGGCCGGGCCTTCATGCGGTTCAGGTCCGCCCCCAGGCGCTTGAAGATGATCTCGTTGACCAGGGAGGACTTGCCGGAGCCGGACACGCCGGTGACGCAGGTGAAGGTCCCCAGGGGGACGGACACGTCGATATGGCGCAGGTTGTTTTCCGCCGCGCCCCGGACGGTGAGGTATGCTCCGCTGCCCGGGCGGCGGCTCTCCGGCACGGGGATGAACTTTTTGCCGCTTAAATACTGGCCGGTGAGGCTGTTGGGGTTGGCCATGACCTCCTCCGGCGTGCCGGCGGCCATAACCTGTCCGCCATGGGCCCCGGCCCCGGGACCGATGTCAATGAGGTAGTCGGCGGCGCGCATGGTGTCCTCGTCATGCTCCACCACGATCAGGGTGTTGCCCAGGTCCCGCAGCCGCTTCAGGGTGGCCAGCAGCTTGTCGTTGTCCCGCTGGTGCAGGCCGATGGACGGCTCGTCCAGGATATACAGCACCCCCATGAGGCTGCTGCCGATCTGGGTGGCCAGGCGGATGCGCTGGCTTTCGCCGCCGGACAGGGTGCCGCTGGACCGGGACAGGGTCAGGTAGCTCAGGCCCACGGATTGCAGGAAGCCCAGCCGGGAGCGGATCTCTTTGAGAATCTGGGCGGCGATGAGCTGCTGGGTGGGGGTCAGGGTCAGGGCGTTGAAGAATTCCAGCTCCCGGTCCACCGGCAGCTCCGTGGCCTCCATAATGGACAGCCCCCCCACCGTCACCGCCAGGGCCTCGGGCCGCAGGCGGCGGCCCTTACACGCCGGGCAGGGGCACTGGGTCATGAACTCCTCGATCTCCCGCTTGCTGGCGTCGGACTGGGTCTCCTGATACCGGCGCTCCAGGTTGTTGGCGACGCCCTCGAAGGGCTGATACAGGGTGCCCCGGCCCCGGGGCTGGTCATAGTGCAGCTCCAGCTTCTGGCCCTTGGTGCCGTAGAGGATGACGTCCCGCACCTCCTCCGGCAGCTGGGCCACCGGGGTTTGCAGGGAGAAGTGATAGGCCTTGGCCAGGGCCTCGAAATACATGCGGCTGATGCCGTCGGAGCGGATGGAGTTCCACCCCGGGGCCACGATGGCCCCGTCTAAGATGGACAGCCGGTCATCGGGGATGATCAGCGCCGGGTCCGCCTTCAGCTGCATGCCCAGGCCCGTGCAGGTGGGACAGGCCCCGAAGGGGTTGTTGAAGGAGAACATCCGGGGCGTCAGCTCCTCGATGCTGATGCCGCAGTCGTCGCAGGCGTAATTCTGGGAAAAGGTCAGGTCCTGCCCCTCCCGCACCAGGTTCACCACGACGATGCCGCCGGACAGGTGGGAGGCGGTCTCCACGGAGTCCGTCAGCCGCTGGGCCCCGTCGGGGCGGACGATCAGACGGTCCACTACGATCTCGATATTGTGCTTCTTGTTCTTCTCCAGGGGAATGTCCTCGGACAGGTCATAGAGGTTTCCGTCGGCCCGGACCCGGACATAGCCGGAGCGGCGGGCGTCCTCCAGCACCTTGGCGTGCTCACCCTTGCGGCCCCGGACCACCGGGGCCAGCACCTGGATGCGGGTGCCCTCCGGCAGGGCCATGATCTGGTCGATGATCTGGTCGATGGTCTGCTGCTTGATTTCCTTGCCGCACTTGGGGCAGTGGGGGGTGCCCACCCGGGCCCACAGCAGGCGCAGATAGTCGTAGATCTCCGTCACCGTGCCCACGGTGGAGCGGGGGTTCTTGCTGGTGGTCTTTTGGTCGATGGAGATGGCCGGGGACAGGCCGTCGATATAGTCCACGTCGGGCTTGTCCATCTGGCCCAGGAACATCCGGGCATAGCTGGACAGGCTCTCCACATACCGGCGCTGGCCCTCGGCATAGATGGTGTCGAAGGCCAGGGAGGATTTCCCGGACCCGGACAGCCCCGTCAGCACCACCAGCTTGTCCCGGGGGATGGTGACGTCGATGTTTTTCAGGTTATTCTCCCGGGCGCCTTTGATGAAAATATGATCCTGCATGGTGATTTGTCCTCATTCCACGATAATATCCGCCGTTTTGGCCCCCAGCAGGGCCAGCAGGTCCTTGGGGTCGCACTGGACCTGGCGGCCGATGCGGCCCGCCGACACCATGATGGTGGGAAGGTCTGCCGCCGTCCGGTGGAACACCGTGGGGAAGGATTTTTTCATGCCCACGGGGCTGCACCCGCCGTGGACATAGCCGGTCAGGGGCAGCAGTTCCTTCTGGGGCAGCATGGCCACGGACTTCTCCCCCACCGCCCGGGCGGCCTTTTTCAGGTCCAGGCTCTCTGCTGCCGGGATGTCGAAAACGTAATAGCCGCCGCTGGCGCCCCGGGTCACCAGGGTCTTGAACACGCAGGCCGGGTCCTGGCCCAGGGTCCGGGCCACAGACACCCCGTCGATGGGGCCGTCGGGGTCATAGGCGTGGGGGATATAGGCGATCTTCTTCTGGTCCAGCGTCCGCATGACGTTGGTTTTTTCTTCCTTCTTGGCCATTGTGTGCCTCCTTATCTTATCAAATGATTCTATAATACTGATTCTTGATTCAAAAAAATGAATCAAGAATCCTGTGCGCTGCGCGCACACACAGCGTGTGGAAACACGCTGTGACGTCTCATACAAAACCTGACGCACCTTCGGTGCTATAAAAAGCTTTTCAAGCTTTTTAACAGGTTTTGGTATAAATCAGCCACAGCACCAGCAGGTGGGCCGGGTAAAAGCCGTACCATATCCACCGGAGCCAGGGGCCGTGGGGGCCCTGACGGCCCCGATACAGCCAGATGGGGAGCAGGGCCGCCGTGGCCAGCAGCTCCACCGGCAGGGTGACGCCCCAGAGGGTCATATCGGCGCTGGGCAGCAGCCAGCCGTTGATCACCAGCATGGCCGCCAGCTCCGGAAGCCGCCCTATATGCCATTGGCGGCACAGGGCGAACACCAGCACCGTCAGCACCCCGGGGCCGAAATAGTCGGATTGCAGCGCCTCCCCCAGCAGATAGCCCGCCGCACCGGCGCACAGAGCCGCCAGCGGCAGGGGGATCTGCAGCCGCCGCTGCAGGGCCTCCATGGCCCAAAGGGCCGCCGCCGCGATGCAGAAGGTCCAAAGGACGTTCTGGTACCCGGGGTCTATCGGTTGGCCGCTTATGGCCAGGTCGAAGGGAATCTCCGATAGCAGGCCGCACAGGGCCAGCCGCAGAAAATACCTCCGGCGGTCGTGAGTCCTGTACCATCCCTCGGCCACCTGAAAGGCGAAGATGGGGAAGGCCAGCCGCCCCACGCACCGCATCCAGAGGGCCTGGGGAAAAAACAGATAGCCGATGTGGTCCGCCAGCATGGCGGCCATGGCCAGCAGCTTCAGGTCAAACGCGCTGAGGTCAAGCCGGTTTTTTTCCATGGTCTCTCCTCATACCCGCCTGGGGCGGCCGGACACGGCCGCGGCGGCCCGGGCCTGCTGGGCCAGGACGTATGCCTCCGGGTCGAAGGGCTCCGTGACGGAGTCCGCCCGCAGGTACAGGGGGTGGTGGGGATGCCCGGCCTTGGAGCGGCGGCCGCAGGTGACCCATTGGGCGCCGTATTCCCGGCCCAGGGCGATCATATCCTCCAGACAGGTCCAGAGGTAGGGGCGCTTTTCGATGATGGTGCCCCAGGCGGCCCACACCACCGGCCGGGGATTCAGGGACAGGGCATAGGCGAAGGCCCTCATGTTCTCCCGGTGCAGCTCCGGGTTGCAGGTCCTCTCCATATCGTCCGGGGAGGTGGCCCGCTGGGCGTAGACATTGAACATGATAAACGAGTCGAAGCCGTTGTTCCGGGCCACCCGCTCCACGCTTTGCAGGGTGGGGTCCAGGTCCCCGGGCCGGGCGGTGGAGGGGTTGATGCCGATGCAGATCAGGGGCTTTTTCCCCCGGGTGCCCAGGATGTACCGGTACTCGGTGTATTCATTGGGGACGAACAGCCACTGCTGCACGTCATAATCCGGGCTGGGGCGCAGGGCGCGCTCCAGCTGGGTGTCGAAGCGGATATCTCCCAGGCGGCGGATATCCACGGTGGGAACGTGGGGCATGGCGAATCCTCATTTCTCCCCCCGCAGGGCGATGATCTGATCGCGCAGCAGGGCGGCGTATTCAAACTCCAGCATCTTGCTGGCCTCTTTCATTTCCTTCTCCAGGCGGCGGATGGTGGCCTCCCGCTCGGCATCCGTCAGCTTGCGGCGGCTGGCCTGCTGCTCCTGCTGGGCGTCCTTGGAGATTTCCAGCACCTTGCGCACGTCCTTGCGGATGGTCTGGGGCACGATGCCGTGGGCCTTGTTATAGGCGTCCTGCTTCTCCCGGCGGCGCTCCGTTTCGTCCATGGCTGCCCGCATGGAGGGGGTGATGGTGTCGGCATACAGGATCACCAGGCCCTGGGCATTCCGGGCCGCCCGGCCGATGGTCTGGATGAGGCTGGTCTCGCTGCGGAGGAAGCCCTCCTTGTCGGCGTCCAGAATGGCCACCAGGCTCACCTCCGGCAGGTCCAGGCCCTCCCGCAGCAGGTTGATGCCCACCAGCACGTCAAATTCGCCCAGCCGCAGGTCCCGGATGATCTCCATCCGCTGGATGGCGGCCACGTCGGAGTGCATATACCGCACCCGCAGGCCCAGGCCCTTCATGTGGTTCGTCAGGTCCTCGGCCATGCGCTTGGTGAGGGTGGTCACCAGCACCCGCTCATTTCGGTCGATGCGCAGGCGGATCTCGTCCACCAGGTCGTCGATCTGCCCCTCCACGGGGCGCACCTCCACCCGGGGATCCAGCAGGCCCGTGGGCCGGATCACCTGCTCGGCCACCTGGTCAGCGTGCTCACGCTCATAATCCCCGGGAGTGGCGGAGACGAACACCGCCTGGTGATACCGCTCCTCAAACTCCGGGAATTTCAGGGGCCGGTTGTCGAAGGCGCAGGGCAGGCGGAAGCCGTATTCCACCAGGCTCTCCTTCCGGGCCCGGTCCCCGTTGTACATGGCCCGCACCTGGGGCAGGGTCACATGACTCTCGTCCACGAACAGCAGGAAATCCTCCGGGAAATAGTCCAGCAGGGTGGTGGGGGGCGAGCCCGGCGCCCGGCCGGAGATGACCCGGGAATAGTTTTCGATGCCGGTGCAATAGCCCAGCTCCCGCATCATCTCCAGGTCATACCGGGTGCGCTGGTCGATGCGCTGGGCCTCGATGAGCTTGCCATGATCCTCAAACCACTTTTTCCGCTCCGCCAGCTCCCTTTCGATCTCCGCTGCCGCCCGCTCCATCTTGTCCTTGGTGGTGACATAGTGGCTGGCGGGGTAGATGGCCACATGCTGGAGCACTCGCTGGGCCTGACCGGTGACGGGGTTGATCTGGGAAATGCGGTCGATCTCGTCGCCGAAGAACTCCACCCGGATGGCATATCCGTTGGCGTACACCGGATAGATCTCCACCGTGTCCCCCCGGACCCGGAACATGTTCCGGTCAAAGGCGATGTCGTTGCGCTCATAGCGGATCTCCACCAGCTTGCGCAGCAGCTGGTCCCGGGGATATTCCTTTCCCTGACGCAGGGAGATCACCATGTTGGCGTAGTCGATGGGGTCCCCCAGCCCGTAGATGCAGGACACCGACGACACCACGATGACGTCCCGCCGCTCAAACAGGGCGGCGGTGGCGCTGTGGCGCAGGCGCTCGATCTCGTCGTTGATGGCGGCGTCCTTTTCGATGAAGGTGTCCGTGTGGGGGATGTACGCCTCCGGCTGGTAGTAGTCATAGTAGGACACGAAGTATTCCACGGCGTTTTCCGGGAAGAAGGCCCGGAACTCCTCGCACAGCTGGGCCGCCAGGGTCTTGTTGTGGGCCAGCACCAGGGTGGGCCGCTGGACCCGTTCGATGACCTTGGCCATGGTGTAGGTCTTGCCGCTGCCGGTGACGCCCAGCAGCACCTGGTCCCGCAGGCCGTTTTCGATGCCGCTGGCCAGGGTGTCGATGGCCTGGGGCTGATCCCCGCTGGGGGTGTATTCCGATACCACCTTAAATTTTCCCATAAGCGCCTCCCGGATGCAGTATTCTGTCGCAGTATTCTATTGTAGCACCATTATTTTTATCTGTAAACAGATTTTTTCAAACAAATGTTCTGCACCGGCAGAGAAAAAGCTCCCCCTTCCGGGGGAGCCGGGGGCTATTCGCTCTGGGCCGGGAACTGGCGGCCGGTGTGGTCGATGGTATAGTTTTCCCAATAGATCAGCTGGCCGATGGGCACCACGGTATAGCCCTCCCGGATCATGTGCTCCAGCACTGAGGGCAGGGCCTCCGGCGTGTGCAGGGCGGCGTTGTGGAACAGCACGATGGACCCCGGGGCCAGCTTATCCCGCACCCGCTTGCAGATGGTGCCCGCGTCATAGTCCTTCCAGTCCAGGCTGTCCACGTCCCACTGGATGGGTTCCATGCCCATGGAGCGGATGGCGGAGATCACATGGTCGTCATACTCGCCGTAGGGGCAGCGGATCAGGGTGGGGGTCACGCCGGTGGCGGCGGCGATGCGCTGGTTGCTGGCGGTGACATCCTCCACGATCTGCTGGGCGGTGAGGGTGTTGTAGTGGTCGTGGTGGTTGGAGTGGCTCATGACCTCGTGGCCCGCGTCGTGCAGGGCCTTCACCGACTCCGGGTACTTCTCCGCCCAGTCCCCCACGCAGAAGAAGGTGGCCTTCACGTTGTACCGGGCCAGGATGTCGATGAGGGCCTGGGTGTCCTCGCTGCCCCAGGCAGCGTCGAAGCTGACGGAGCACATCTTCTGCTCCCGCTCCACGCTGTAGATCGGCAGCTGCCGCTGAGCGGCGGAGGCGGGCGCCCCGGCGGGATAGCTCACCGCCCAGAAGATGGCCCCCGCCAGCACCAGGGCCCCCACAGCCGCCACCGCCCGCCGCCGCAGCAGAAATACCCGCACTCTCCCGTTTCTCATGGCCATCCCGTCCTTTTTCAGAGTTTGTAACAGCATATGCCGGGCCCGGGAGGGGTATGACGGGGGATGCTGCGTCCGTTCAATGCCCCGGGCCGGTTCCGGGGGGACAGTTTAAGGATAATTTCACGGTCTGTTCAAAAACGGACGGAAAAATGTGGTATAATGTCCATATCAACGGATCGAGGTTTCTTATGGACAAGCACGTTTTCACGGATAAACAGAAAAAAATCATCGCATGGGCGGCCATCGCCATCTTCCTGCTGCTGTCGGCGGCGGTGGGATGGTTCATTGGCCGCCCCCTGGTGCGCTTTGCCTCCCGGCCGGAGGAGTTCCGCCTGTGGGTGGACGGCCACGGCCTGCTGGGCATGGCCGCCTATGTGGGCATGGTGTTTTTGCAGGTGGCGGTGGCCGTGATCCCCGGGGAGCCGCTGGAGATCAGCGGCGGCTATGCCTTCGGGGCCCTGCGGGGCAGTGTGCTGTGTCTGCTGGGGGCGTTTCTGGGCAGCGTGGCGGTGTTCGCCCTGGTGCGGCGGTTCGGCCGGGAGCTGGTGGAGATCTTCTTCCCCCGGGAGAAGCTGGAGAAGCTGAAATTCCTGCAAAGCTCCCCCAAGCGGGACGCCCTGTTCTGGCTGATATTCACCGTGCCGGGCACCCCCAAGGACCTGCTGTGCTACTTCGCCGGGCTGACGGACCTGTCCTGGGGCAAGTGGCTGCTGCTGTGTACCGTGGGGCGTCTGCCCTCGGTGCTGACCTCCACCATCGGCGGCAGCGCCCTAGGGGTGAAGGACTATCAGTTCGCCATCCTGGTTTTCGCCGTGACCCTGGCGGTGTCCGGCGTGGGACTGCTGATCTACCGGGCCGTCTGCCGGCGGCACGAGAGGAAGCAGCAGGAATGACCATTATATTCCGCCTCATCTTATAAAGAGGGCCTCCGTTTCCGAAAACGAAAACGGAGGCCCTCTTGTTGGCTTGCGGTCATTGACCGGAGGACTGCCTCCAGAAGGCCCGGAGGCAGTTGGCGGCGTCAAACTCCTTGGTTCCCATGCCATAGCCGATGGCTTCGGTGGTCATAACGGGCATTTCCCCGAACCGGGTGACAAAATGCTTCAGCAGCGCCGCGGCGGCGATATCCGCCAGGGTGTCCATGGTCCCCGCCCCGGCAAAAAATGATTCCATTTATTTGCCGCCTGCGGGCGGCAAACTCTGCGAGGCTTTTTTGGCAAGCTGTAACCCCCTGAGATTGGCTGATCCCGGGGGCTTTTTTTGTGCGGTGGAGGCGCTCTCCGCCGCATTGTCTTTCTTTTAACGAAATAGTTTCGCCTGCGTAGCGGGCGGCTCCGGATGCACCTGGGCATTTTGCACAAAGCGCCCCCGACCACCGTATGAATACCCACAAAGCCCGCTGAGTTGACTGGATTTTTGTGACATAATTCACAAACTTCCGCATAAAATGGGACCGTAAATTTGCCTGGGGTGAAACGTCAAGTGTCGGAAAGGGGGGTAAATCCGTAAGAAAACAATTAAAGAAAGTACACCGCTTGACAAGGCGGCGTTAAGAAGCCGCTATATCGCTTTACATAGGAAAACAGACATGGTAAAGTGACCATAGTCCCCTTCCGGACAAAGCGGGACATCCATATGAGTAAGGAGAGAAAGCAATGGAAGAAAGAAAAGGCTTCGGGTCCAATTTTGGATTCCTCATGGCGGCCATCGGCTCAGCCGTCGGCCTGGGCAACATCTGGGGCTTCCCCAATAAGATGGGCGCCAACGGCGGCTTCACATTCCTCATCATCTATCTGATCCTGGCGGCGTGCTGCGGCTTCATCGTTATGATGGGCGAGCTGGCCCTGGGCCGCAAGACCGGCCGGGGCGCCATCGGCGCTTACAAGGTCCTGTCCAAGAGGTTCAAGTGGCTGGGCTGGCTGGGCGTTCTGTCGGCGTTCCTGATCCTGGGCTTCTACTGCGCCCTGGGCGGCTACTGCCTGAAGTATGTGACCCTGAACGTGGGCAACCTGTTCCATGCCGGCTTCGGCACCGGCACCCTGGACGGCGCCGGTGTGTTCGGCGCCCTGATGGCCAACCAGGGCGAGGCCGTGATCTACGGTCTGATCTTCGTGGCCCTGACCATGATCATCGTTATGGGCGGCGTCGGCGGCGGTATCGAAAAGGTCTGCTCCGTGGGTATGCCCGCTCTGTTCGTGATGCTGGTGATCTGCATCATCCGTTCCTGCACCCTGGAGGGCGCGTCAGAGGGCCTGAAGTATATGTTTGTCCCCGGCTGGGCTCTGGCCAACGGCGTCATCAAGGAAGCGCCTAACTTCTTCTCTGTAGTATCCACAGCAGGCGGCCAGATGTTCTTCTCCCTGTCCCTGGGCATGGCGGCCATGATCACCTACGGCTCCTATCTGGATAAGAAGGAGAACCTGCAGAAAAACGCCATCATCATCGTGGTGATGGATACCCTGGTGGCCCTGATGGCCGGTCTGTGCGTGATCCCCGGCCGTTTCGCCCTGGACCCCACCGGCACGCTGGGCGGCCCCTCCCTGCTGTTCGTCACCATGCAGAACGTGTTCGACCGCATGGGCGCTGCAGGCCCCATCTTCGGCATCCTGTTCTACCTGCTGGTGGTGTTTGCCGCCGTCTCCTCCTCCATCTCCCTGCTGGAGGCCGTTGTGGCCCACTTTGTGGATAAGGCCCGGGACGAGGGCAAGGGCGACAAGCGCAAGCTCTACTCCCTCATCGGCGCCATCGGCGCCGGCATCCTGTGCGTCATCGTCTGCCTGGACGCTCTGGGCAACGCCGGTATCTCCCCGGCCGACATTCTGGGCATGCGTGTGGATCCCTCCGACGAGGTGCCCACCTGGAGCGCCGACTGGCTGGACTTCTTTGACTGCATCGCCGAGGGCATTCTGATGCCTCTGGGCGCGCTGCTGATGAGCATTATGTACGGCTGGGAGCTCGGGCCCGAGGTAGTCCACGCCGAGGCCACCTGCGAGGGGCAGAAATTCGGAGCCTACGGCTGGTTCAGGATCTGCATCAAGTACATTACCCCCCTGGCCATGCTGCTGGTGCTGTACGGCCAGATCAAGGAGTTCTTCTTCTAAGCAATACATAAGTGATACAGACAGGGCCGGGGTGAATGCCCCGGCCCTGTCTGTACAGTTGACAGCTATCCGGTCCTCCAACACCCGTATAGGTATTGGCGGACCGGAATAATCGTACCGTCTTCTTATGGATGCTCCCTTGTCTCCGCATATTCATCCAGAATATACCCCGCATATCTGGCGGCCTGTCTTTCCTCTCCGATCGGAGTCAGCTGCAGGGAATTGATCCATTGAAAATAATGCGTCAATTCATGCGCTATGGTGCTTAATGTCGCCGCCAGAGCAAGCAGTGTGTCCTTCGCGTGGAGATTGGGAAACCCGCAGAGCAGGTCCGCCAGCCGGATGCGGCAAGACGCGTCGCGGCTTCTGGCCAGCCGGTTAATCTCCTCCATGTGTTCGGCGTAATTCGCAAGGGTGAGGTTTTCTTCCAATTGATCGATCATCATTTCGCCCTCCCATAGCGCGCTTCTCATGGCATGATTATAACTTATCCGCAGGCAAATGGCAACGCATATCCGCCCATAACGGCGGATTTTTGCCGTGGGTCACGAAAAAACAGCCGTTTTCCATGAGAAAACGGCTGTTTTTGCAGTCTCAGCTTACTCCCCCTCCGGCAGGCGGTAGGTCTGGGCATAGTCCCGGAAGCGGCCCGCGAAGTCCGGATCCTGGGTCTGGGCGGCCCGGAGAGTCTCGTGAAGGTTCAGGTTGTGGCGGGCGACGTCAATGACGCAGCCGGCGATGTTGGAGCAGTGGTCCGAGGTGCGCTCCAGGTCCGTCAGCAGGTCCGCCCACACGAAGCCCGCCTCGATGCTGCACTGTCCCTGCCGCATACGGAGGATGTGGCGGGTGCGCATTTCCTCCTTCAGCTTGTCGATGACCTGCTCCAGGGGCTCCACCCGGGCGGCCCGGGCGGCGTCGTTCTGGCGGAAGCTGTCCAGGGACAGGTGCAGGATCTCCCGGATGGCCCGGGCCAGGGTCTCATACTCCGCCATGGCCGCCGGGGAGAAGGACAGTCCCTTGCTCTGCAGCTCCTCCGCCGACTCCAGCACGTTGACGGCGTGGTCGGAGATGCGCTCGAAGTCGCCGATGGTTTTCAGCAGCTCCGTGGACTCCTGGCTCTCGCTGTCCGACAGGGAGCGGCTGCTCAGCTGCACCAGATAGGTGCCGATGATGTCCTCATAGTGGTCGCAGCGCTCCTCGTCCTCCCGGATGGACCGGGCCAGCTCCGGGGTGTAGCCGGTCAGGGAGGTCAGGGCGTTTTCCAGGGCACGGACGGCGCAGGCGGCCATCTCCCCGGCCACGTTCCGGGCCTGGCCCAGGGCCAGGGCAGGGGTGGCCAGCAGGCGGGCGTCCAGCTCGGACGTCTCCTCCCGGCGCTGGGTGTCGGGCACCAGCCGGATGGCCAGCTTTTCCAGCAGGCTTCCGGCAGGCAGCAGCATGGCGGTGCACAGGATGTTGAACACCGAGTGGGCGATGGCGATGCCGTACATGGTGGCGGGCCGGTCCAGGATCGCCGGGGCAAAGATGGCCTTGACGATGCAGAACAGGGTCAGCAGCACCACCACGCCGATGACGTTGAACATCAGGTGCACCACGGCGGCCCGGTGGGCGTTTTTGTTGGTGCCCACGGAGGACAGCATGGCCGTGACGCAGGTGCCGATGTTCTGGCCCATGATGATGGGAATGGCGGCGGCATAGCTGACGCCGCCGGTGACGGACAGGGCCTGCAGAATGCCCACGGAGGCGGAGGAGGACTGGATGATGCCCGTCAGCACCGCTCCCACCAGCACGCCCAGAATGGGATTGCGGAACATCAGGAACAGCTGGGTGAACTCCGGCACGTCCTTCAGGCCGGACACGGCGCCGCTCATGGTCTCCATGCCGAACATCAGGGTGGCAAAGCCCAGCAGGATGGTGCCGGTGTCCTTCTTCTTGTCGGACTTGCAGAACATATAGAAGATGATGCCGATCAAGGCCAGCACCGGGGTAAAGGACGAGGGCTTCAGCAGCTGCACCCAGGCGCTGCCGCTGTCGATGCCCGCCAGGCTCAGCAGCCACGCGGTGACGGTGGTGCCCACGTTGGCGCCCATGATGACGTTGATGGCCTGGCGCAGGGTCATCAGCCCCGAGTTCACGAAGCCCACCACCATCACCGTGGTGGCGGAGGAGCTCTGGATAATGGCGGTGATGCCCAGGCCCGTCAGGAAGCCCACGAACACCCGGCTGGTCATCTTATCCAGCAGGGTCCGCAGCTTGCCGCCGGCCCGGCGTTCCAGGGCCTGGCCCATCACGTTCATGCCGAACAGGAACAGACACAGTCCGCCCACCAGCGTCAGCGCATTGAAAATAGTCATAATTCTTTACTCCCTCATTCCAACTTTTTGACAATTGACAGTATAAAGGGTGTATGTCAAATCCGTTGTAATGGGTGTGTAAAATCTATGTAAAATTTTAGAGGCGGACAGAGTCGTCCGCCTCTGCGGTGGTGTATCGGGAAAATTTTCGATTGTCGCGGCAGAGAATCGCCGATAGAGCACCCGTAGGGGCCGGGTTCTATGTACAGTCCAAACCCGCCGGGGTTGACGCGGCCCGCTGAGCGCAGCGGGCCCTACGAACGGGTTATGGGAATCGCCCCATTTCCTGCGGCAGGGCACATGGGCCCCGCCGCCTGTTACTGCGCCGACAGCTCCCCCAAGGGGGGAGCCAAGGCCATCCCAAAGGGTCTCACCCTTTCTGGACAATCTTATACCAAAACCTGTTAAAAGGCTTGAAAAGCTTTTTATAGCACCGAAGGTGCGTCAGGTTTTGTATGAGACGTCACAGCGTGTTTTCACACGCTGTGCGTGCGCACAGCGCACGGGATTCTTGATTAAATTTTTTAATCAAGAATCAGTATTAAAAGCTGCGGACTCAGATGAGTTCGCAGCTTTTTTTCCGTGATTTGGCAGACTCCGGTCCGTATAATAGGGTCTGTAAGGTGCAGGCGGCAGACCGCCGCACCCGGAAAGGCACCAACAGCGGCGATGAATAGCTGAGTGGTTAAAGCAGGTGGCCAAGCGCCATCATCCGCGGGTTCGAATCCCGCTTCAAACGGTGCCTTGGGCCAGTGAAAGACGCGGACAGCAATCACATACATATTTATGACAGGAAAAAGCACCGGCAGTCAGGGGAGTTCCCCGGCCGGTATGGAAATCGCGTCTTGTGTGAAGGGCAGAAACGAAAGGAGCGGCGTCATGACGGAGATCAAAGGAAAGGTCAATACGGCGGTGTGCTATGCGGCGGTGGTCGAGGACGAGGCCATCGAACAGATCCGCAGAATGTGCGACCACGATTTCACCGCCGGGTCCCGGATCCGGATCATGCCGGATGTCCACGCGGGCCGGGGCTGCACCATCGGCACCACCATGACCATCACTGACAAGGCGGTCCCCAACATTGTGGGCGTTGACATCGGGTGCGGTATGTACACCGTGGAGCTTGGCCGGGTGGACATCGACTTTGAGCGGATGGACGCCGCCGCCCACGGCATCCCCTGCGGCAAGGAGGTCTGGGAGGGTCGCATGGAGCGCTTCGACCTGACGGACCTGTGCTGTTACAGAAGTCTGAAGCAGACGAAGCGCCTGGAAAGAAGCCTCGGGACCCTGGGCGGCGGCAACCATTTCATCGAGATCGACGCCGCCGCGGACGGGACAAAGTACCTGGTCATCCACTCCGGCAGCCGGAACCTGGGCAAGCAGGTGGCGGAGCTTTATCAGAACCTGGCCATCGACCTCAACGTCGGAAAAGACGACTATTTCCGGCAGCGGGACCAGCTGATCCGCACATACAAGGAGCAGGGCCGCCGGTCCGAAATCCAGACGGCCCTGAAGGCCATGGAGCGGGAGTGGAAGGCAAAGACCCCCACCATCCCGCCGGACCTCTGCTATCTATACGGCACCTATCTGGAGGATTATCTGCACGACGTGGAGATCTGCCAGCAGTTTGCCCGGCGCAGCCGCGAACGCATGGCGGAAATCATCCTGGAAAAGACCGGGATGTCCGCGATTTCCGCCTTCCACACCATCCACAACTACATTGACACCCGGGAGATGATCCTGCGCAAGGGGGCCATTGCCGCCCATGAGGGCGAGCTGGTGCTGATCCCCATCAATATGCGGGACGGCAGCGTCCTGGCCCGGGGCAAGGGAAACCCGGACTGGAACTTCTCCGCGCCCCACGGCGCAGGCCGCGTCATGTCCCGCACCAGGGCCCGGGAGACGCTGGAGCTGGACGCGTATCGGAAAACCATGGAGGGCGTCTACTCCACAACGGTGAACGAGTTCACCCTGGACGAGGCGCCCATGGCCTACAAGTCGCTGGAGGACATCATCGGCGTCATCGGGGAGGCCGTGGACATCATCGAGGTCCTGAAACCGATCTATAACTTCAAGGCGTCCGAGTAGTCCCCTGCTCCCGCGCCATGGAACAGGAGGAATGCATATGCTGCAGCAGCTGAAATATGAGGCGAACATCGCCCGCACGGAAAACGGCGCGGTGACCAACGCCGGCACAGGCTCCGACTGCCTGGACCTGTTCGCGTCCATCGGCGCGATCCGGGCGGCGGAGGAGCAGGACATCGTCCGGCGCTTTGTCCAGGCCTATACGGAGGACCCGGACCTGGCCATGAAGATCCTGTTCTTCGGCCGGGACGTCCGGGGGGGCCTGGGCGAGCGCCGGGTGTTCCGGGTGATCCTGCGCTGGCTGGCGGATCACCGGCCCGATTCCCTGCGCCGGAACCTGGCGCTGATCCCGGAATACGGCCGCTATGACGACCTGGTGTCGCTGATGGGCACCGCCTGCGAGGGCGACGCCCTTCGCGTCATCGCCGGACAGCTGAAGGCCGACCTGGCCTCGGAGACGGAGGTGTCCCTGCTTGCCAAGTGGCTGCCCTCCGTCAATGCCTCCAACCGGGAGACGGTCCGTCAGGCAAAGCGCGTGGCCCGGTATCTGGGGATGTCCGATGAGGCATACCGCAAGACCCTGACGGCCCTGCGGAAGAAGATCCGCATCATCGAGAACAACCTCCGGGAGCGGGACTATACCTTCGACTACGCCAAACAGCCCTCCAAGGCGATGTTCAAATACCGGAGGGCCTTCCTGCGCAACGACGGGGCGCGCTATCGGGCCTTTCTGGAGGCAGTCCGCCGGGATGACCGGCAGATGCACACGGACGCCCTGGCCCCCTATGAGATCGTCCGCTCCGCGCTGGACAGCAATCGATGGGGGTTCAACCACCGCCTGTCCGACGGGGAAAAGGCGGCGCTGAACGCGTCCTGGGAAGCGCTTCCCGATTTCTGCGGCGGCAGAAACGCCCTGGCGGTGGTGGACACCTCCGGGTCCATGTACGGCTATGACCGGGCGCTTCCGGCGGCGGTGGCCCTGTCCCTGGGGCTGTACTTCGCCGAACGCAGCACCGGCGCTTTCCGCAGCCACTTCATCGAGTTTTCCGCCCGGCCCCAGCTGATCGAAATCAAGGGAAACAGCTTCATGGAGCGACTGGAGTATCTGTGCTCCTTCAGCGAGGTGGCTGACACCAACGTGGAGGCGGTGTTTGACCTGATCCTGGACGCCGCGGTGCGGGGCCATGTACCCCAGCAGGAGCTTCCGGAGGCGCTGTATCTGATTTCCGACATGGAGTTCAATGCCTGCGTCCGGGACGCGTCCCTGTCTAACTTTGAAAACGCCCGCCGCCGGTTTGCCGAGCACGGGTACACGCTTCCCCAGATCGTGTTCTGGAACGTGGCCAGCCGCGGCAGGAATCAGCCGGTCACCCGGAACGAACAGGGAGCCGTCCTGCTCTCCGGGTGCACGCCCCGGCTGTTCTCCCTGGCGGCAGGCGGCGGGCTGTCGCCCTACGCCGCCATGATGGAGGTCCTGGAGTCTGAGCGGTACGCGGGGATCTGCGCATAGTGAAACGCTGTCCCAAATGGGCAAAGCCCATTCGGGACAGTGTTTTGGCGTATTCGGTGGTTTTATCCGTTTTGACGCTTATAGTCTGTTCCCCAGGTCCACATGGCGTCCAGGATCGGCTTGAGACTGCGGCAGGCCCATGACCATGAACCTCCGCTGTGACGACCGCTTTGCGGAGGATGAGGGCTGGCACCGGGCGGCGGAGCGGTATGAAAGCTTCCTCCGCGCCCGCCGGGGGCAGAAGCTCCTATTTCTGGAGCTGGGGGTGGGGTACAACACCCCGGTGATCATCAAGTATCCCTTCTGGCGGATGACCGCCGCCAATCCCCGGGCGGTGTATGCCTGCCTGAACCTGGGCCAGGCCGCCGCCTCCCGGGAGATTCAGAAGCAGTCCATCTGCATCGACGGGGACATCGGAGCCGTGCTGGCCGGTCTGGGTGAAAATTGAAAATCGTCTTTTTGGACGATCTTGGCTCTCCCTCCGGGAGAGCTGTCACCGAAGGTGACTGAGAGGGCCATGCAAGGGCTTCGGTGATTCTCCCTCTCAGTCGGCTGCGCCGACAGCTCCCCCAAAGGGGGAGCCAAGGCGGAGGAAAACCGGAAATCTTCCGCCATCGAAGCTCAAAGGCCCCCGGCTTGCCGCCGGGGGCCTTTGCTGTTGTGCTATGGCTTGCTATGGGGTGGTCCGCTTATACCAAAACCTGTTAAAAAGCTTGAAAAGCTTTTTATAGCGCCGAAGGTGCGTCAGGTTTTGTATGAGACGTCACAGCGTGTTTTCCCACGCTGTGCGTGCGCGTAGCGCACGGGATTCTTGATTCAATTTTTGAATCAAGAATCAGTATTAGCTGTTGCGCTTTTTGCGGGACAGGACCACCAGGACCACGGCCAGGGCCGCGGCGCAGATCAGGACGATGACCCACATGGTGGTGTTGCTGTCGTCGCCGGTCTTGACGCCGGGATTCTCCGGCTGAGTGGGCTGGGTGGGCTGATCGGGCTTGTAGTTGGGATCGGTCTCGCCGCAGACGGTGCACTTGCCGTCCTTATAGTCGTGACCGGCAGCGGGGATGACCCGGGTCTCCACTTCGCCGCAGGCGGAGCAGGTGCGGGTCTCCAGGCCGTCCTGGGTGCAGGTGGGGGCGGTGGTGACCACCCATTCGCCGAAGGTGTGCTCATGGGCGGTGCAGACCACGTCGTTGCGGTCGCGGACGCGGATACGGGGGGCCATTTCGGTGCCGTCAGCCAGGACGAAGGTGTTGTCGTAGGAGGCCAGGCCGGTGGCGGAGATCTCGCAGCCGATGGACAGGTTCGCCACATCGTAGGAGGTGGTGATGTAGCCGTCGATGAACACCCGGGCGATCTTACCCTCGCTGTCGCGGACCAGGATGGTCTGCACCAGGCCGTCGGCCATCTCATAGCCCACCACGAAGCCCTTCAGGGTCACCAGCTGGCCCATGACGGAGCCGTCGTTGATCTGGGTGGAGGTGACGGTCTTGGGGGTGACGGGAGTGGTCTCGCCGATCTTCTCGATGGAGGAAACCTGCAGCTCGTTCTCGCCCTGATAGGAGTCGGTGACGCCGGTGATGCGGACCACGTCGCCGATCTTGAACTCACCGGCCACGGGGAAGCAGTTGATGCCGCCGGTCTCATCCTGGACATAGATGCAGTCGAAGAAGGCGGTGGCCTTGTCATAGCCGGAGGCGTTGGAGGTCACGACACCCTCGATGGTGTACTTGTGACCGGCCTCGGTCTGGGCCTGGACGGTGGCGATGTCGGTGACCTTCACGGGGTTGATGGCCCGCAGCAGGTTCTCGCAGATCTTATAGTTGGAGTAGTTCTTCTCGGAGCCGTTGTCGCTGATGGTGGCCTGGACCTCGAAGTTGGACATGAAGGCCGCGCCGGACACGATGATCAGGCCCTTGCCCTCCAGCTGCTCGCTGGCCATGGCCAGCAGACGGCTGTCGTTTTCGGCATAGGCGTACTTGGGCACGTTGGCGCCGCCCAGGCCGTCCTTATCCACGTCCACGGAATAGGTGGTGCTGTGGGCGTATACCACCGGGGAAACGGTGGCGGGCAGGGTGGAGGTGGGCTTGCCGTCGGCGTCCACGGCATACACGGAGGCGCCGCCATAGTGGCTGAATACCTCGGTATACAGCCGGTCATAGGGGTGCTCGGCGTCCACGATGACACCGTCGGTCAGGAAGCTCTGGCCATAGGTGTTGAAGTACAGACGCCACTTGTCCACGCCGTCGGCCGCGCTGCGGACGTCGTCATAGGTGGCGTCGTCGCTGATGCGCAGGCTGGAGCCCAGGGCCTGGAGCACCTCGTTCTGGGTGGCGGCCATGTGCTTGATGGCGGAGTTGCTCTGGATCACGTCATAGTTTTCGTAGTTGTCGCTCCAGCCGGCCAGGATCACGGTGCCGCCGCCGGCGTTGAAGGCCGCAATGGCCGCCAGCTCCTGGGCGCTGTAGGTCCGGGGATCGGTCTGGGCGTCCGCCAGGCGGCGGGAGGGAGCGGTGAGGATCAGGGCCTTGAACTTGGGATTGGAGCAGGCGGCGATGAGCTCGTCGCTGGTCTTCAGCTCCACGGTGCGGACGCTGTACTGGCCCGCCAGGCTGCCGAAGTTGCCCATGGAATCCTTATAGTTACCGGCCACATACTCGTTGTAGTGGGAGGCGTCGATGCCGATATACACCAGGTCGTCGGCGTTCTGGACATCCAGGGTGATGTCCTTGGTGAACACATACTCCTTGCCGTCCTGCTCCAGCACCACGGTGGCGGTGACCTTGTAGACACGGGCGGTATCGAAGGAGACGTCATAGCTCAGGGCCAGGGTGCCGCTGGCGGGAACGGTGCCCACATCGGTGGCGGAGGCCAGGACCTGACTGCCCACGGCGTAGGTGATGGACTTGATATTGGCGTCGGTGCTCTCGCTGTTGAACAGGGTGGTGGTGACGGTCATGGCCTCGCCGGTGACGGGGGTGGAGGTGCCGCAGGTCACATCGGAGATGCCCAGCTTCAGGGTCTCACCCACCCACACGGGAGCGGTGACCGCCAGGTCGCCGTCACCCTGGGTGACGCGGATGTAATAGTAGCTGTAGTCGGGGTCCAGGGTGACGCTGAGGTCGCCGGTGGCCAGGACGGCGGGATCATCCCAGGTATAGGCGGTCTTGCCGGAGTTGACAATGACCTCCACCTTGGAGATGGAATCGCTGGCGTCGGGGTCGTTGACGGTGACGTGGATGTTCAGCTTCTCGGGGACCTCGGTGAGACTGCTGCCCAGGAGCATACTGTTGACGGTGTAGCCGATCTCCAGGTTCTTGTCCTCGGTGGCGTACATACGCATGGCCCGCAGCGCGTCATAGATGCCCTGCTCGCTGAAGTCGTCGGTGAGGATCACGTCGCGGGCGTCGTTGGCGTTGCCCCAGCGGCCCTTGTGGTTATCCTGGTTGTTGGTGGGGGCCAGGTGCCAGCCCTTATCCAGCGCCATGGTGTAATACTCATAGCTGGGATAATAGCCGCCGGCGCCGATCTGGCCCTCGCCGTTGCCGGCCTCCACCATGTACATACGGCTGTCGATGACGGGATCCCAGAAGGCGAAGTCACCGAAGGTGCCGAAGGTGTTGCCGGGGTGGTTGAACTGGCTGAGGCTGTCTGCGCCCTCCTGCTGGCTCAGCAGGGCATAGTAGGCGCGCATACCGGCATAGTCGGTCTTGTTGTTCAGGGTGGAGTTGTTGCGGGAGACGATACCGGGGGTATTGAAGGTGTTGATGTGGCCGGGGCCGCCGGACCAGGTCATCTCGAAGCCCGCCAGAGCCACCAGGGAACCGGCGTTGGCCTCGTTGAAGGCGGCCACGGAGGAACGATAGCTGTTCCAGGTCTCCTGGCTGGAGGCGCTGGCCAGGCTCATGTCGTACAGGGCGCCCTCAGGGTTGGCCGCGCCGGTGGTGTCAAAGTAGTTGGAGTGGTCGGTGAAGGCCACGAACTGGACATTGGCGCTTTCGGGCAGGTTCTTCACATAGTCCAGGGCGGCGTCCAGGGAGCCTGCGCCGTCGGAATACTGGGTGTGGCTGTGGAGCTGGCCGAAGTACAGCTGATACTGGGCCTGGCCCACGGTGAAGAACCAGTTGAAGGAGGCGGTCTTGCCGTCGGCGCGGGTGACGGTGACGGTAACATTGGTGCGGCCGTCGGTCATGTCGGCGGCGGGGGTATAGGTGAGCCTGCCATCGGCGTACACGGCGTTGACCTTCTGGCCGTTGACGGTCATCTCCAGGGTGGGATTCTCACCGGCGTTGATGATCTCGGCGGAAATCACGGGCCGCTTGTCGCTGCCGGTCTGGCTGCCCTTCAGGGGGGTCACAGCCCCAATGGAGGGCTCGTCCACCACGGTGAGCACCAGGCTGCCGGAATAGGACGCGCCGGAGGCGTTGGTGACGCGGACGGTGAGGGTCACCTTGTCGGCACCGGCCAGCATGGCGGCGGGGATATTGGCGGTGTAGTTCTTGCCGTCGGCGGTGTAGTCGGTGATGACACCGGCGGCCTTGCCGTCCACCAGGATCTCCAGCTTGGAAACGGCCTTGACATCGTTGACGGTGAAGGTCAGGGTATAGTCCTGACCGGCCTTCACGGTGTCGGCGGAGGTGAACACCACGGCGGGATCGTTGACCACGCCGCCGTCCAGCTTCACGCTGTCGGCCACACCATAGAAGAAGAAGGAATAGATGGTGTAGTCGGTGACGTTGTACATGCTGTAGGTCTTATAGCTGTCGCTGTAATACTCCAGATACTGGCTGTACCGGCCGTTGAACTTGGCGGTGCGGCTTTCCAGCTGATAGCCGCCCACGCCGCCGCTGCAGGGCTCCACGGTCCAGTCGGCGTCCTCGCTGGCGGTCTGGGAATAGAAGGCGTTGTTGCCGGTGCCGTTGGAGCACAGATAGCCGTAGGTTTCGTTGCGGAAGCGGTAATACTCGCCGCTGCGCTCCACGGTGAACACCACGCCGCCGTTTTCGGGGATGGCCTTGCCGTCCGTGATCTGGGCGGAGACACTATTGATGGCGGGGCTGTCGGTGTTGTCATTCTGCTGGGCCAGGACGCCCTGGGCATTCTGGTTGAACAGCACCACCTGCGCACCCTCCTGGGGCAGGCTGCCGGCGGGCTGATCCATCTCGTCGCCTACCAGATAGAGCTGCTGGGCAAACAGAGCCTCGTTGCTGCCGATGGTGCCGAAGGCACTCCAGTTGTTCTTTTCGGCATACCATTCCAGATAGCTGCTGCGGCCCACGTTCTGGATATAGACGCAATTTTCCGTGGCGGCGGGAAGGATACTCCAGCCGGTGTGGGCCTTGTCCAGGGGGGTGCTGGAGTATTTTTCGTCCATAGACAGCTTCTTGCCGTCGGCGGTGGAGAAGGTATAGCTGCCGTCGGCGTTGACGCCCACGGTCCAGATGTCGGCCTTGGTATAACCGGAGAGCTTGCCATTGGTCAGGGTCACGTCGGTGCCCTTGTTATAGAAGCCGGTGTACTCCGTGGACAGGGCCTTGCCGTTGGCGGGGTTGAATACCACCACCTGGTCGCCGTCGGATACGGAGGTAACGATGCCGCTTTTCTGGATTTTGAAGAATGCCTGGGCAAACAGAGCTTCATTGCTGCCGATGGTGCCGAAGGCACTCCAGTTGTTCTTCTCGGCATACCACTCCAGATAGCTGCTGCGGCCCACGTTCTTAATATAGTAGCAACCCTCGGTGGCAGCCTGCTCCAGTGTCCAGGCGGTGTGGGCCTTGTCCAGGGGAGTGCTGGAGTATTTTTCGTCCATGGACAGCTTCTTGCCCTCGGCGGTGGAGAAGGTATAGCTGCCATCGTCGTTGACGCCTACGGTCCAGATGTCGGCCTCGGTGAAGCCCGCCAGCTTGCCGCCGGTGAGGGTCACGTCGGTGCCCTTGTTATAGAAGCCGCTGTACTCGCTGGACAGGGCCTTGAGGTTTGCGGGGTTGTAGATGACCACCTGGTCGCCGTTCTTCAGGGGAGCGGTGGGATCTTCGGGCTGATCGGGCTGGTCAGGCTCCTGGGTGTCTGCCACCAGATAGAGCTGCTGGGCGAACAGGGGCTCGTTGCTGCCGATGGTTCCGTAGGAGCTCCAGTTGTTCTTCTCGGCGAACCACTCCAGATAGCTGCCGCGGCCCACGTTCTTGATGTAGAAGCAGTCCGCCGTGGCGGCAGCGCTGAGCTCCCAATCCACATTGGCCTTGTCCAGGGGAGTGCTGCTGTAGCTGGTGTCCATGGACAGCTTCTTGCCCTCGGCGGTGGAGAAGGTATAGGCGCCGCTCTCGGTGCGGTTCACGGTCCACAGCTCTGCATCCGTGTAGCCGGTGAGCTTGCCACCGGTCAGCTCCACATCCACGCCCGTGTTATAGAAGCCGTTGTACACGGAGGACAGAGCCTTTTTGTTGGCGGGGTTGAACACCACCACCTTGTCGCCGTTCTGCAGGGTGGTCAGATCGGTGACGATGCCGCTTTCCCGGGCGGGAACGGTGCTGAGCTTATACAGGGCCACGGGCTGCTGATTCTCGCTCTTATAATAGCGGAACCGGGTGCCGTTGGTGGCGGCTGCGTTATACTGCAGCGTGGTGTTGTTGCTGGCGATCTTCACATTACCATCAGCGAAGGTGATGGTATTCAGCTCCGGAGTGGAGCCGGTGATGATCTTGTTGCTGCCGGACTTGCCGGAAATGTACTTTCCGCTGGCGGACTGTACGGACCAGCCGCCGGTCATGGGCGCGATGGTGAACGCGTACTTGGCGTAATCACCAACGATCTTGCCGTCGGTGATGGTCACGTCCACCTTGTTGCCCTCCTTGTCCAGGGCGGACAGGGAGCCGTCCATGATCAGGCTGCCCTTTTCATAGACGATCAGGTATTGACCGGACCAGTCCTCCTGTGCCTCGGTGACCTTTTCCCAGGTCCCGGACGCAGGCTCTGCCGCGAATACCGACACCGGCAGCAGGGAAACCAGCATGACCAGTGACAGCAGCGCAGACAGAAGTCTGGTGCGAACAGGTGTTTTCATCAAGCTATTACCTCCTTTAATTTCCCCCGGAGCTTCCGCCCCACAGGTATCCTCATTTTACCATACCGCCGGGCCGGTTTCCAGCTTTATTTGCAGATTTGACACAAATTTTGCTAATATGTGCACAAAGTATGGACGAATGCACAATGCCGCCGCTTGACAAGGGGAGCGCAAGCTGCTATGCTGAGGGGGACAACTTTCCATTTGCCGAAAGGAACGGTGTTTATGAAGAAAAAAACGAATCAGGCAGGCCCTGCCGCCTGGCTGCGGGAGAACAAATGGACCTGCGCGGTGCTGGCGGCGGCCCTGGTGCTGCTGATGGCGGGGCGGCTGCTGGCGGCCCCGGCCCGGGTGGAGGCCGATGAGCCGGAGAACCGGGCGGACTATGAGTCCGCCGTGGTGGATCAGGTCCTGTCGGACTCCACGGAGAAGGACCCCGCCTCCGACAACGGATACCGGGGGGAGCAGCTCCTGCTGGTGACGGTGAAGTCCGGGGACTATCGGGGCCAGCAGATGCAGGTATACAACTATGTGGGGCCCCTGTACGGCGGGCCGCTGCACGCCGGGGACCGGGCCGCCATCCTGATCTCCAGCTATTCCGACGGCACCGTCAACGCCACGGTGTACGAATTTGACCGGCTGATCCCCCTGGCCATCGTGGCGGCGCTGTTTATCGCGGCGGCGGTGATTGTGGGCGGACGCACCGGAGCCAAGTCGCTGGCGGCCTTAGCGGTGACGCTGGTGTGCCTGTTCGGCGTGCTGCTGCCGGCGCTGATGAAGGGGGCCGATACCCTGCTGATGACCTTTATCGTGTGCGCCTATGTGGCGGTGGTGAGCCTGACCATCGTGGGCGGCGTGCGGAAAAAGACCGTGTGCGCCATGCTGGGCGCCGTGGCGGGCACGGCCCTGGCCCTGCTGTTCGGCCTGCTGGCCCAGGCCCTGACCCGGGTGGACGGCCTGCGCATCGACGACGTGGAGCCTCTGCTGCAGCTGCGCCAGACCGGCACTCCCATCGGCCTGCGGGGCCTGCTGGTGGGCGGCATCGTCATCAGCGCCCTGGGGGCGGTGATGGACGTGACCATGGGCATCGCCTCCTCCCTGGCGGAGGTCCATGCCGCCAATCCCCAGTTGTCCCGGCGGGAGCTGTTCCGCTCCGGCATGAACATCGGCCGGGACATGGTGGGCACCATGACCAACACCCTGATCCTGGCCTTTTTGGGCAGCGGGTTCACCCTGATCCTGTATCTGTACTCCCTGGGCCTGCCCTTCCGCCAGCTGATGTGCTCGGCGTATGTGTCCATGGAGGTGGTCAGCGGCGCGGCCAGCAGCGTGGGCGTGATCCTGTCCATCCCCCTGACGGCCCTGATCACCGCCGCCGTCTTTACCCGGGAGAAAAAATAGCCGGAAACGCCCCCGGGATACGTCCCTCTTGTACGAGTTGTTTGGTACATTCGGAAACATAAAAGCCTGTCAAAATCACGGAAACGGCTGTTTTATCCTACAAATAAACGTTCTTGGTACAAGTTTTTGTTGCAATCGGCGGGCGCTTGTGGTACCCTATCCATAGAAAGCGACGCGCCGCCCGGCGGCGCAGGAATCATCGGAACATTAATAGGAGGTACCCCATGAGCTATCCCAAAACCGGCGAAGAAGTATACGTCAGCCTGAACCTGTCCAACACCATGCTTACCGGCATCGGCAAGGGCACCATCACCCGTGAGGAGGTCTCTGCCGATTATCTCAAGCGCCTGTTTGCCCGCTACGGCGTCATCGTATCCGCCAAGCCCGAGCAGCGCCGCCTGCTGGAGCTGGTCAATGATAATTTTGATCTGGGGCTGGAGATCCCCGAGACGCTGAAGCTGTTCCAGCTGTCCGAGCAGCACCGCCGCCTGGTGGTCATCAACGTTCAGGGTCTGCGCCGGAAGAACGGCTCCCTGCTGCCGGAATACACCGAGGAGGAGTTCAACGAGGCCACCTTTATTTTCGTGAAGTACTATATCCAGGGCCGCCACTATGACGAGCTGGTGGAGGAGAACAAGAAGCTGCAGTTTGAGCTGGACCAGGAGGTTGAATGGCGCAACCGCACCGATAACGGCTGAAAAAAACGCGTATAATCCCGCCCCGGCGGGTCAGAATAAAGTCAGGCCTTGCGGCCTGACTTTATTTTTTTGCAAGGAGGACCTTCGTTATGAGCAAGAATTGCACCAACGACGGGTGCAGCTGCACCCCCAACATGTCCATCAAGTGCTCCGTGACCAGCTGCGCCCATCACTGCCAGGATATGGACAACTGCGGCCTGTCCAGCATCCAGGTGGGTACCCACGAGAATCACCCCTCCATGGACCAGTGCACCGACTGCCAGAGCTTCCGCAAGATCTGACCCAATCGCCCTGATACTGATTCTTGATTAAAAAATTTAATCAAGAATCCCGTGCGCTGTGCCCACGCACAGCGTGTGAAAACACGCTGTGACGTCTCATACAAAACCTGACGCACCTTCGGTGCTATAAAAAGCTTTTCAAGCTTTTTAACAGGTTTTGGTATGATACAGGCCGGGGTGGGGCAGAAATGCCCCGCCCCGGCCTGCCCTACAGGATTTTTGGTGTCCTGGCGTGCTACATTTTGTATAATTCTGCAAGAAAATGACGGATTGTATTGGAGAATGACCCCTGCCCCGGGCTTGCCGGGCCGACGCGGCCCGCCGAGGACGTCGGCCCCTACTTGGCTCTCCCTCTGGGAGAGCCAGGGGGACGTAGGCCCCCCGCTTACATATTCAACGGAGGTGATGCCTGTGAAGCGCGGGCGGCTGGGGGTGTCCGGGGCCTTGGCCGGGGCCGTCAACGGGGTGTTCGGCGGCGGCGGAGGCATGGTGCTGGCTCCGCTGCTGGGGAGCTGGTGCCGGGTGGAGGAAAAGCGGGCCCTGGCCAACTGCGTGGCCACCATCCTCCCCTGCTGTGTGCTGTCCGGCGGGGTGTACCTGCTGCGGACGGGGCTGGACTGGGGCATGGCCCTGCCGTACCTGCTGGGGGGCCTGGCCGGGGGCTTCCTGGGGGGCAAGCTGTTCACAAAGGTCCCCGCCGTGTGGCTGCGCCGCCTGTTTGCGGCGTTCCTGATCTATGGCGGGGTGCGGTATCTGCTGTGAAGGAGTTTGTATTGCCCCTGCTGGCCGGGGTGGGCTGCGGGGTGCTGTCGGCCTGGGGCATAGGCGGCGGAACCCTTCTGCTGCTGGTGATGACGCTGGCATTCGGGGTGGATCAGGCGGCGGCCCAGGGGATCAACCTGCTGTATTTCCTGCCCACCGCCGCCATGGGCCTGATCTGGCACCGGCAGAACGGCCTGCTGGACAAGGCCGTTCTGCGGCGCACCGTCCCCTGGGCGCTGGCCACGGCCGCCGCCGGGGCCTGGGCCGCCACGGCCCTGGACGTGACCCTGCTGCGCCGTCCCTTCGGCCTGTTTCTGCTGGCGGCGGCGGTGCTGACCCTGCGGCAGAAATAGAGCCGACTTTTTCTGCGGAATTTCGCGGTCCGGGTCCGGTATAATGGACGGCGGAAAGGAGGCGGAGCCATGACGGTGGTGTATCTGGACCGGGTGGTGCTGCTGAACCTGGCGGTGGACTATCTTCTGCTGCTGGCCACGGCCCGGCTGGCGGGACTGCCCCTGCGGCGGCGGAGGCTGGGCCTGTGCGCGGCCCTGGGGGCGGCGTATGCGGCGGCGGTGTTCCTGCCCGGGTGCCGGGGGCTGGCGCATCCCCTGTGCCGTCTGGCGGCGGGAACGGCCATGTGCCGCCTGGCCTGGCGGCGGGAAAGACGTCCCTGGCGGCTGACGGCGCTGTTTTTCCTGCTGTCCGGCGCTCTGGCGGGGCTGCTTCTGGCCATGGGCCTGGCGGCGGGATCGCCGGAGGCCCTGCTCAGCCGGGTATACCACGCCGACGTCAGCTGGCCGGTGCTGCTGGGCTCCGCCATAGGCTTTGGTCTGCTGTTGCACCTGGTGTTCCGCCAGGGGGCGCGGCATGAAGGAGGAGAATTGATGGATGTGACCGTTTCCTTACAGGGCCGGCGGCAGCGGCTGCGGGCCCTGCACGACACCGGGAATACCCTGCGGGACCCTGTCAGCGGCCAGCCGGTGCTGGTGCTGGAGCAGGACGCCCTCCGGGAGCTGTGGCCGCCGGAGGCGGCGCGGATCGTGGAAATGCGCCTGCCGCCGGAGGAGAAGATGGCCCGGCTCCACCGGCTGGACGGCACTTGCCGGTGGAGCCTGCTGCCCTTCTGCGCCGTGGGCACGGAGGCGGGACTGCTGCTGGCCGTCCGCAGCGACTATGTGAAGGTGGGGAGCATTACATATCCCCGGATCCTGCTGGCCCTGACGCCGGGGGCCGTCAGCGACGGCGGGGGGTATCAGGCCCTGTGGGGCGGAAGAAAGGAGCGGCGACATGGGGAATCTGCTGCGGCGGCTTCTGCGGTGGCTCAGCGGCCGGCCGGATAAGGTCATGTACATCGGCGGCAGCGACACGCTGCCGCCGCCGCTGCCCCGGCAGGAGGAGGCGGAGTGGATCAGCCGGCTGGAGCAGGGGGAGCTGCTGGCCCGGCAGACGCTGATCGAGCGGAACCTGCGGCTGGTGGTGTATATCGCCCGGCGGTTTGAAAACACCGGCATCAACATCGAGGACCTGATCTCCATCGGCACCATCGGCCTCATAAAGGCCATCAACACCTTCCGGGCGGACAAGAACATCAAGCTGGCCACCTACGCCTCCCGGTGCATCGAAAACGAGATCCTCATGTACCTGCGGAAAAACGCCGGCCAGCGGACGGAGGTGAGCTTCGACGAGCCGCTGAACACCGACTGGGACGGCAAGGAGCTTCTGCTGTCCGACGTGCTGGGCACCGAGGGGGACGTGGTCATGCGGCCCATCGAGGCCGATGTGGACCGGAAGCTGCTGTCGGACGCGGTGGCCCGGCTGTCTCCCCGGGAAAAGGACATCATCTCCCTGCGCTTCGGCCTGGGGGGGCGGAAGGAGCTGACCCAGAAGGAGGTGGCTGACCGCATGGGCATCTCCCAGTCGTATATCTCCCGGCTGGAAAAGCGCATCATCTCCCGCCTGCGGCGGGACATCCAGAAAATGAGCTGAGGCAGGGCCCCGGGGGAAACCCGGGGCCTTTTGTTCCAAAAGGGCTTTGCAGGCCCTCTCAGTCGGCTGCGCCGACAGCTCCCCCAAAGGGGGAGCCAAGCCTGTTCAAGAAGCCTCGCAGAGTTTGCCGCCCGCAGGCGGCAAATCAAATGCAATCATTTTTGTCCGGGGCGTGTACCTGGACAAAAATTCTTCTCAGTCTGCAAGTGTGGAATTTGTTCGCTTTCAGCGAACAAATTATGCGCGCGGCAGACTGCAAGCCTTTTGGAACACTACACTTATGTGTTGTCCCGGCTGATGGGGCGGCGGTGCAGCAGGGAGCGCAGGTCCCGGCCGTTGAAGGGGATCAGGGGATAGAGATACCCCTTCCCCACCAGCGGGCGGGTGGAGGCGATCAGGGCCACCACCCCCACGATGCCGCCGATGAAGCCCCACCAGTCGAAAAAGTAAATCAGGATCAGCAGGGCCATGCGGCACAGCTTCACGGCGTAGCCCATTTCATAGCTGTGCTGGGCATAGTTGGCGATGGCAACAAACGCCATATACACCAGCACCTCCGGCACCAGCCACCGGGCCTGCACCGCGAAATCCCCCAATATCAGCGCCCCCAGCATGCTGAAGGAGTTGCTGAGCACATCCGGCGTGTTCAGCGACGCCAGCTTCAGCACGTCGATGATCAGCTCCACCAGCAGAAGCTGCAGAATCAGCGGCACATAGTATTCATCCTCAATCAGCAGAAAGCGCAGGCTCTCATGAAGCCCCGCCGGGTCCTTTACCAGCAGGAACCACAGGGGCGTCACAAACAGCGTCAGAAGCAGGACGATCATCCGAACGATCTGCAAATACGACCCCACCAGCGGGGGAAAGTAATAGTCGTTGATCTCCTCGGCAAACCGGAAAATGGTGCAGGGAAACAGCATCACCGACGGGGTGTTGTCGATCATCAGCACCACGTCCCCCTCCATCACCGAGGCCGTGGCCACGTCGGGGCGCTCGGTAAACCGGGTCTTGGGGAAGGGATTCCACCACTGGGACGGGGCGATGGCCTCGGCGATGCTCTCCTGGCTCATGGCGATGGAATTGATCTGCATATGCAGGAGCTTCTCCCGCAATTGCCGCAGGAGCTCCGGGTCGGCCTTGTCCTCCAGATAGCACAGGGCCACGTTGGCGTGGGACCGCCCCCCCACCTCCAGCCCCTCTAAGGTCAGCCGGGGGTCCCGGATGCGGCGGCGCAGCAGGGCGGCATTTTTCATGATGCTCTCCACGAAGCCGTCGTGACTGCCCCGCAGGACCTTGCTGGTGTCCGGCTCCTCGATGCCCCGCAGGGGGAACTGCTTGGCGTCCATCAGCACGCCGCCGGACAGGCCGTCGATGACCAGCAGGGTCTTTCCCGCCAGCACCGCCGTGACGGCCTTGGCCATATCCTGCTCCGCCGCCGCGTCCGACACGGTGACATACCGGGCCGCGAAGGCCTCCGCCGTGTTCACCCCGGCCAGGTCCCGGATGGCCAGCCACCCGGCCACGGCCCGCTCCAGCACCGCGTCGTCGGCATAGCCGTTCACCACCCACAGCCGGGCCCGGCGGCCCCCGATGGTCAGGCTCCGGCCCACCATGTCAAAGCTCCGGCCCACCCCCAGCCGCCGGTCCAGCTCCTCCGTCCGGCGGAGGAACGCATCCTGCACGATCTTCACCTGCTGCACCCCCAGAATACGGAAAAATGGCTTGCCAAAAGGCCTTGACTCTCCCTTTGGGAGAGCTGTCGGCGCAGCCGACTGATACTAAAACCTGTTAAAAAGCTTGAAAAGCTTTTTATAGCACCGAAGGTGCGTCAGGTTTTGTATGAGACGCCACAGCGTGTTTTCACACGCTGTGCGTGCGCACAGCGCACGGGATTCTTGATTAAATTTTTTAATCAAGAATCAGTATGAGAGGGCCTGCAAGCCTTTTATTCCAAAAGGGCAAAGCCCTTTTTTGACAGGTATATTATCCCGCATTTTTGCGGGATTTATTCTTGCGATAGGGGCCGCCGCGTGGCATAATAGGAACAAGTCCAATTATTCCCGCAAAGGGGGCCTTGCTATGACGAAAAAACGCATCCGCCAGATGAACGCCGCGCTTCTGCGGCGGCTGTCCCTCCGCCCGGCGGCGGAATACCTGGCCGGACGGGAGGAGACGGCGGCGCAGCTGGTGGGCGAGGGATATTTCCAGCGCTTTGCGCCGCTGATGGACCGGCGGCTGTGCTGCGCCCGGGTGCTGGACCTGTGCCGGGAGGACCTGGAGCGGCTGGACGGGCCGGAGCCGGAGGAGGGCTGGCTTCCGTACTGCTATGACTTCGCCCGGCGGCTGCTGTTTCCGGAGAAGGACGCCCGCCCCGCCCACGGGGCCGGAGCGGTGTTCTTCCTGTCGGTGCTGCAGGTGCTGCTGGACGCGGAGCGGGAGCTTCTGGACTATGACCCCGCCTGGGACTTTGTGCCCCCCGGGCCGGAGGAGCTGGAGGACTGCCCCGCCGCCCCCCAGTTCGGCCAGATGATGCGCCTGTGGCGGCGGGAGTTCGTATACGAGATGATGCGCCTGGGCCTGGAGGTGACGCCCTACCGGACCTTAGAGCACATTGTGGGGGTCCACCATGTGGCCGTCACCGCCGGGCGGGCTCTGCGCCGGGGGGGCGTGGAGCTGGACCTGGCCCTGGTCTCCGGCAGCGCCATCGGCCACGACATCGGCAAGTTCGGCTGCCGCCCCGGGGAGCGGGTGCCGTATCTGCACTATTACTACACCGACCAGTGGTTCCGCCGCCGGAAGCTGACGGACATCGGCCATGTGGCCGCCAACCACTCCGTGTGGGACCTGGAGCTGGACTATCTGTCGGTGGAGTCCCTGCTGCTGATCTATGCCGACTTCCGGGTGAAGCAGACCCGGGACGGCCAGGGCCGGGAGGTCACGAAAATCTTCTCCCTGGCGGAGGCCTTCGATGTGATCCTCTCCAAGCTGGACAACCTGGACTGGGAAAAGCGCCGCCGCTATGAGCTGGTGTACGCCCGGCTCTATGACTTTGAGCAGTTCATGCTGGCCCGGGGGGTGGACGTGACCCTTCTGGGGCGGGACACCCCGCCCCGGCCGGAGAAGCACACCGCCCTGATGACGGACCGGGAGGCCCTGGACGCCCTGACCCTGCAGTGCGTGGGCCACAACATCGGCCTGATGCACCGGCTGACGGGCCAGCGGAGCTTTGCCTCCCTGCTGGAGCAGGCCCGGGGCGAAACCAACTGGCGGCGTCTGCGGGCCTATCTGGGGGTGTTCGAGTCCTACTCCCTGTATCTGCACATTCCCCAGAAGGTCCAGACCCTGGCCTTTCTGTATGAGCTCCTGATGCACCGGGAGGGGGACATCCGCCGCCAGGCGGCGGCCCTGCTGGGGGAGATCATCGCCGGGTTCCATGCGGGCTATGCCAAGGAGCGCCCGGCGGACAGCCGCCCGGACGCAGGTGTGCCCACGGACCTGGACCAGTGGAAGCTGTACCTGCAAAGGATCATCTATCCCGACCACAAGCTGATGCCCCAGCACCAGCGCTGGATCCGCTATACCCTGAAATTCGCCGTGGACTCCCTGCTGCAGCGGTGCCCGGGCCGGGAGGAGCGGTTTCTGGCCCCCTTCTTCGCCTATTACCGCCATCCCCAGCAGCTGGAGGACGAGGTGGCCTTCCAGCTGCTGGACACGGCGGCGGCCCTGCCTCCGGCGGCCCTGACCCGGCCCCGGCAGGAGCTTCTGCTGCGGTTTGCCGAGGGGGTGTGCGACCGGGAGGACGTCACCGTCCGGGCGGCGGCGGTGCTGCTGGTGGACCGGCTGCACCGGCTGGACAGCCGCAGCCGCCGTCCCCTGCGGATTCTGCAGAAAATCGACTGCCGGGACGCCGCGTCCCTGGACCTGCTGCGCCGCCGGATCATCAAGGGCGGCGCCCCCGGCCCCCTGCCGGAGCAGGTGATCTCCGACATTTTCCTGGACAACCTGAAAACCGGCACCCCCTGGATCCTGAAGCAGGTGAACATCCGCCTGCTGGAGGACTACGCCGCCCGGGAGGACGGCCCGGTGCTGCACATCGCCACCCATCTGTCCAACCTGGTGAAGGTCAGCGACCGGGTGACGGTGCGCCACAGCGCCGGAAACGCCCTGCTGGCCCTGGCCCCCCGGCTGACGGTGGACCAGCGCAACGAGGTGTCGGTGGAGCTGTCCCGGGGCCTGGAGCTGGGCCAGCAGGAGTTTGCCAAGTATATCCCCGATTATCTGGGCCGGTTTGCCCTGTGGCTGCCGCCGGAACAGCTGGAGGAGCTGCTGGCGGACCTGAGCCGGACCCTCAACGCCGCCTCGGGCCGGATGGCGGCCTCCGCCCTGGACACCGTGGGCGTGATCTATGAGGAGTACGACACCTACCGCACCCGGTTCCCGGAGGAGCCGGAGGCCTACCGCAGCCGCCGGGAGCGTCTGCTGGGCATGCTGATGAAGCGCCTGGCCGGCGGCGACGGCGGCACCCGGCAGGAGGCCATGTTCGTGCTGGGCCGCCGGGTGTTCGGCTCCGGCAGCCTGGGTGAGCACGAAAAGCGCCGGGCCTTCCTGCTGACCGGGCGCAAGCTCCTGGAAACCTGCTATGAGGAGGCCGAGGACCCCCTGACCTTCTATTACCGGGCCGCCATGCTGGGCCGGGTATACCGCTTCATGACGGAGCAGCGCCTGTTCCACGGGGGCTTCCCCATGGAGGAGCCGCGGCCCATCGCCTTCTTCCCCGGCACCTTCGACCCCTTCACCCTGTCCCACAAGGGCATCGTCCGGGCCATCCGGGACCGGGGGTTCGAGGTGCTGCTGGCCATCGACGAATTTTCCTGGTCCAAGCGGACCCAGCCCTACCGCATCCGCCGCCGCATCGCGGCCATGTCCGTGGCCGATGAGTTCCATGTCCACATCTTTCCCGAGGACTTCCCGGTGAACATCGCCAATCCCGAGAACCTCCGCCGCCTGCGGGAGGCCTTTCCCGGGCGGCCGGTGTCCATCGTGGTGGGCAGCGACGTGGTGGCCCACGCCTCGTCCTATCGCAAGCCCCCGGAGCCGGACTCCATCCACAGCTTCGACCATGTGATCTTCCGCCGGGACGAAGTGTCCGGGCCGGTGGATTACGGCTGCATCCGGGGCCGGGTGGTGGAGCTGACCCTGCCGCCCCAGTTAGAGGAGATCAGCTCCACCCGCATCCGGGAGGCGGTGGACGCCAACCGGGATATCTCCCGGCTGGTAGACCCGGCGGTGCAGGACTTCATCTATCGCCGGGGCCTGTATCTGCGGGAGCCCCAGGACAAGCCCATGCTGCGCACGGAGGATCTGGAGTTCTCCCTGTGCCGGGAGGCGCGGGAGCTTGCGCCCCTGCTGGACCAGCTGACCCCGCCGCCGGAGGGCCTGGCCCGGGCCATAGCGGACTCCGGGGACCAGGCGGTGCTGCTGCACCGCAGCGGATCGGACGAGCCGCTGGGAGCCGTGACCTTCCGGTGCCTGGACTCCCAGATGCTCTATGCCCGGCTGAAAAGCCCCCAGCTGACGGGCCTGGTGCGCCAGAGCACCGGCGGCCGGGCCCTGCTGATCTCCGGGGTGCTGGTGCCCCGGGGGGAGCAGCAGGAGGAGTTCGGTCAGCTTCTGCTGACGGAGGTGCTGACCCTGGCCCTGAGCCGGGAATATGCCTATGGCCTGTACTGCCCCCTGGAGGGGGCGGCCTCGGCCTTTGCCCGGCAGCTGATCCTGCGCCAGGGCTTCGTGGCGGTGGCCGGGGAAAAGGACGCCCTGGCCGCGGATATGCGGCGGCCCCTGGTGCTCAACCGCAACGTGGACACCGCCATCAAGCAGCCCCTGGCCTCCCGGCCCGCCGTGGCGGCGGCGGTGTCCGCCGCCCGCATCCGGCTGCAGGAGGCCCTGACGGGGCTGTATCCCGGCAATCTGGTGCTGAGTCTCAGCGCCGGGGTCATCTATCACCGGCTTCTGCAGCGCATCACCGCCCGCAACGGCGTTCCGGCGGAGCCGCTGGTTCCCCGGCAGCTGGGGCCGGACATCTGCGTGCCCTATGGCAAGATCCTCCGGGGCGTGACGGTGCCCAACACCGTCACCAAGACCCTGCGCACCGACAAGGTGTATGAGCCGGACCTGTCCGCCTATTCCATCGAGGCCTACCCCGGCTATTCTCCCCTGCCCGACCAGGTGCGCACCATCCGGGCCTTTGACCGGCCGGTGATCCTGGTGGACGATATGCTCCACGACGGCAAGCGCATCCGCCGCCTGGCCCCCCTGCTGGAGCAGACCCACACCCGGGTGGACCAGGTGCTGGTGGGCTATCTCACCGGCATGGGCCGGGACCTGATGGAGCAGCTGGGCTATCCCGTGGACAGCATCTACTACCTGCCCAATCTGCGGCGGTGGTTCGTGGAGTCCACCCTGTACCCCTTCATCGGCGGCGACACCGTGCGCCGCACCGGACTGCTCCCCGGGGGCCTGCAGCCCTCGGTGAACCGCATCCTGCCCTATGCCTCCCCGGAGCTGCCGGACGTGGACAGCCGGGCCGTGTGGCAGCTGAGTCTGTGCTGCCTGGAAAACGCCCGGGACATCCTGCTGGCCCTGGAGGCGGAGTACCGCAGCCTGTACGCCCGGAACCTGACCCTGGCCCGGCTGGGCGAGGCGGTGATCCTGCCGCTGTGCCCGGACAAGGGGCCGTGCATGACCTATGACCTGACCCGCGCCGCCTCCACCTATCTGGACGGAGACATCGAACAGCTGCGGCGCATGAGATAAGGAGGCGTCCCTATGTATCACTACTATACCTATGACGGCCGCACCCTGTGCAGCGCCGGGGCCCTGCCGTACCCGGAGATATCTGCCCTGCCGGAGACGGGAGAGGTGCTTTGGGTGTTTCATCGGCCGCCCCTTTCCGGGCGGGACACCTTCCCGGTGACGGACCCGGCCCAGCTGACGGAGCGGGAGGGGGTGGCCTCCCTGTGCGCCGCCCCCGGCCCGGAGGGCCTGCCCCGGGAACTGACAAACGCCATCCGGGCGGGCCGGGTCCGGGCGGTGAACCTGGCCCACCCCCGTTTTGAGGAGCTGACGGCTCCCCTGCCCCGGCCCGAAAAGGTCCGGGTGAACCTGCTGGCCCTGGGGGACGTGGGCAGCACCCTGCTGATGGGCCTGCGGCTGATGGGCGGGGACGTGATCTCCTCCATCGGCATCTGCGACCTGCGGGAGGGGGTGGCCCAGCGCTGGGAGTTCGAGCTGAACCAGATCCAGCTGCCGGGGCCTTACGACGCCCTGCCGCCGGTGGAGATCGTGTCACCGGAGCAGCTGTTTGACGGGGACGTGTTCCTGTTCTGCGCCTCCCGGTTCGTGCCGGACACGGCGGTGAAAACCGGCGACGTGCGCATGGCCCAGTACCGGCTGAACCGGGAGCTGGCGGCGCTGTACGCCCAGAAGGCCCGTCAGGCCCGTTACCGGGGGCTGTTCTGCGTGGTCAGCGACCCGGTGGACCCCCTGTGCCGGGCGGTGCTGACGGAGAGCAACCGCGCCCCGTCGGGGGAAATGGACTATCAGGGCCTGTTTTCCCACCAGGTCCGGGGCTTCGGCCTGGGGGTCATGAACGCCCGGGCGGCGTACTATGCCCGGAAGGACCCCCGCTTTGCCTCCTTCCTGACCGAGGGCCGCAGCTTCGGCCCCCACGGGGAGGACCTGGTGATCGCCAACTCCATCCGAAATTATGACGACGCCCTGTCCCGCCGGCTGACGGAGCAGGCGGTCCGCGCCAATCTCCGGATGCGGGAGCTGGGCTTCAAGCCCTATATAGCCCCGGCCCTGTCCTCCGGGGCCCTGAGCCTGCTGCTGTGCCTGCGGGGCCGGTGGCACTGCTCCTCCACCTATCTGGACGGGGTGTTCATGGGAGCCCGGAACCGGGTGCTCCCCACCGGCACGGAGCTGGAGCGTCTGCCCCTGCCCCAGGCCCTGCAAGACCGCCTGCAAACCACTATGGACCGCCTGCGGGCCATTGACTGAGGGGGCGGCACCCATGTCCATCACCGTTCTGCTGCCGGAAAACCCCTACAGCGGGCCTTTGCGGGCCATGCTGGAGCCTATGCTGCCGGAGGGCAGCGTCATCCGCCGCCCGGAGGACGGCATGGAAAACCTGGAAAACCGCCGCCTGCTTTTCGCCGTGGCCCTGGACCCCAGCGGCTGCAACCTGGCCTATTACGGGATGCTCCAGGCCCTGCGGGGCTGCGATACCCTGCTGCGGGGCAGCGTGGCCGGGGTCATCGTCACCGGCGTGGGGGAGTTTTATACCAAGGACGTGGCCCGGGACATGGTGTTTGCCGCCAACCAGGCGGGCTGCGCCTTTCTGGGCCGGCCCCTGGTGGAGGCCACCGGCTCCCTGCGGAATTTCCGCACCCAGGCCCAGATCGGCGGCGTGGACGAGAAAACCGCCTTCCGCCTGGCGGTGGAGGAGCTGGTGGACCGGCTGACCGCCTGGCGGCCTCTGCCGCCGGTGCGGCGGGTGCTGGCCCTTCACGCCTCCCAGCGCAGCGCCTCCAACACCCTGGCCCTGTGGGAGCTGGTGAAGGCGGCCCTGCCGCCGGAGGTATCCGTGGAGGAGGTGGGCCTGCGCAACGGCGCCGTCCCCGACTGCAACGGGTGCAGCTATACCGCCTGCCTGCACTTCGGCGAGCAGGGCAGCTGTTTTTACGGCGGCCCCATGGTGGAGGAGGTGTACCCCGCCGTCCGCCGGTGCGACGCCCTGGTGATGCTGTGCGCCAACTATAACGACGCCCTGTCCGCCAATCTCACCGCCTGCGTCAACCGGCTGACGGCCCTGTTCCGCCAGACCCGGTTTTACGACAAGCGCCTGTTCGGCCTGGTGGTGTCCGGCTATTCCGGCGGGGACCTGCTGGCCCGTCAGCTGATCTCGGCGCTGAATATGAACAAGTCCTTTTTCCTGCCGCCCCACTTCTGCCTGCTGGAAACCGCCAACGAGCGGGGCAGTCTGATCCGCCTGCCCGGCATCCGGAACACCGCCGCCGCCTTTGCGAAAGAGATGATGCAGTAAAAAAAACAGACACCCTCGCGGAATGGCAAGCCATTCCGCGAGGGTGTCTTACTTACTTCTGCCCCGGCTTATTCCAGGATCAGCCAGTTGTCCTGCCGCTCCGTGACGTAGCCCACCTGGCTGGCGGCGGGAATGGCATCCCGCAGCTCCCGCAGGCAGGCCTCCGCGTCGGCGGGGTCCACCGCCATCAGCAGGCCGCCGCTGGTCTGGGGATCATACAGCAGGTCCTGCATGGTGCGGCTGACGTTTCCCCGGACGGTGACGCCCTTTTCGGCGTAATCCCGGTTGCGGTAGGCCCCGGCGGGGATCAGGCCCATGGCAGCCAGGTCCCAGGCCTCCGGGTGGAAGGGCACGTTGCCGCTCTGGATGTGCACGGTGCAGCCGCTGCCCTGGGCCATCTCGAAGCTGTGGCCCAGCAGGGCAAAGCCCGTCACGTCGGTGCAGCTGTGGACCCGGTATTTCACCATGGTGTCCCGGGCGGTCCGGTTCAGGGTAGCCATCTGGCGATAGATCCGGTCCATCACCGCAGGCTCCGCCAGCCCCGCCTTGGCGGCGGTGGTCAGCACGCCCACGCCCAAGGGCTTGGTCAGCAGCAGGACGTCCCCGGGCTTTGCGCCGCTGTTGGTCAGCACCCGCCTGGGGTGCACGAAGCCGGACACGGCCAGGCCGTAAATCGGCTCCGCGCCGTGGATGGTGTGTCCCCCGGTGATGATGGCCCCGGCCTCATAGGCCTTGTCGTATCCGCCCCGCAGCAGCTCCTGGACCATCTCCCGGGTCATGGACTCCGGCAGGCACAGGATGTTCAGGGCCAGCTTCGGCTCCCCGCCCATGGCATACACGTCGCTGATGGCGTTGGCCGCGGCGATCTGCCCATACAGGAAGGGGTCGTCCACAATGGGGGGAAAAAAGTCCGTGGTCTGCACCAGGGCCGTGTTCTCGTCCAGGTAATACACGCTGGCGTCGTCGGATTTGTCGTACCCCACCAGCAGCCGGGGGTCCGAATGGGTCCGGAACCCGTCCAGCAGCTTCACCAGGGTCCCGGCCCCCACCTTGGCCCCGCATCCGGCGCAGGAGGCCAGCTTGGTCAGCTTCACTTCCGTTTCCATGGTCATTCCTCCGTCCGTTGATAAACCGGCGTATAGCTCCGCCCGTCCCAGGCGGCAATGCGCTCCACGTCTCCGGCGGCCTCGCCCTGCGGCTCCAGCCACTGTCCCTCACACCGCACGCAGGTGCCGCAGCTGCTGCTGAGATTCCGGGGCACCGGCATCACCCGGCACTCGATCCCCTGCTCCCGGCACAGCTGCTGATACCGCATGGCGCCGAAGTGAGAAAAAAACGTTGCGAAATAGGTCATTTGGTAAAGGTCAGCGTCCATTCGCCGCCGTTTTCCTGCACCTGGACCTGATAGCCCTGGTGCTGGGCATAGCGGGTGGTGTTCTCCCGGGAGGCGTGGTTGTCCACCAGGATCTGATAGGCGGCCTCGCCGCTCTGCATAGCCGCCCGCAGCAGCACCACGGGCTCGGGGCAGGACAGCCCCCGTGCGTCGATGACTTTCATGTTGTCTCCTCCTTATGCTTTCTTCCGGAAGGTGTTCAGGCAGCCGATGGCGGCTGCCGCGGCCAGACCGATGACCACGGCGATCTTGCCGTTGGCGGTGGGGCCCTCCGCGCTGGAGGCCAGGCCGAAGTTATGGGCAAAGGCAGCGCCCACGATCAGGCCCAGCACCGTCACGGCGCTGTCGGAGCTGCCCTCGCCGGAGAGCACCAGCTGGCGCAGGGGGCAGCCGCCCAGCAGCACGCAGCCAAAGCCCACCAGCACCATGCCCAGGCAGTTCCACAGGCCGTCGGTATGGGCGATGGGCTGGCCCTCAAAGGCCAGGTGGAAATAGGCGCCGTCGGTGGCGCCGGTGAGGATCAGGTTGCACACCAGGGCGCTGATCAGGATGGCGCCGAAGCCCATCAGCAGCTTGGGCTCCCGGAACAGCACCACGTCACGGATGCCGCCCACCATGCACAGGCGGGTCCGCTGGGCCAGAGCGCCCACGATCAGGCCCGCCGCCAGGCTGATGAGCACGGCAGCGTGCTTGGCGCCGGGGCCGCCGCCGGCCTCGGTGAAGTAGATGAAGGCGGGAGCCGCCACCAGCAGGATAAACACCACCACCTGGATGGCCGGGAACAGGAAGCCCTCCAGCCTGGCCATGGAATAGGAGCGCTTCAGGGAATAGCCCTTCTTCAGGAAGAACACGCCCGCCAGAATGCCCAGCACGAAGCCAAGCCCGCCCAGCAGAGCGTTCAGGTCGCCGCCGGCCAGGCGCAGGATCATGCGGAAGGGGCAGCCCAGGAACATCAGGCAGCCGATCATCACGAAAAAGCCCAGCACGAAGCGGGTCAGGGGCGCGCTGCCGCCCTTGGCGGAGAACTCACCCTTGAACAGGGCGATGCCGAAGCTGCCCAGCACCAGGCCGATGATCTCCGGCCGGATATACTGCACGGCGGCGGCCCGGTGCAGGCCCAGACCGCCTGCGGTATCCCGCAGGAAGCAGGCGATGCAGAAGCCCATGTTGGCAGGGTTGCCGAAAAAGACCAGCAGCGACGCAATGACGCCGATGATCAGGCCCGCAATGACGATATGCAGGCGCTCACGTTTGATGTTCATTTGGAAAAATACCTCTCTCTCTTGAAAAATTCCGGGGAATATTGTACCATACAATGGTAGGTTGTGTCTACCATTATTTTTTTGAAAATACAACGTATCGTTTCGGGAGGAACCCATATGGAGCCGATTTATCTGGACAACGCCAGCACCAGCTTCCCCAAGCCGCCCCAGGTGGCCCAGGCCATGTTCGACTATGTCACCGGCTGCGGCTGCAACATCGGCCGGGGCGGCTATGAGGGGGCGTATCAGGCGGAGGAGACGGTGCTGCGCACCCGCCAGCAGCTGTGCCGCCTGTTCCACGGGCCGGACAGCCGATGCGTGGCGTTCACCAAGAACATCACCGAAAGCCTGAACGTCCTGCTGAAGGGCCTGCTGCGGCCCGGGGACCATGTGCTGGTGTCCGCCATGGAGCACAACGCCGTCATGCGTCCCCTGACCCAATTGACCCGCCGGGGCGTCACCTTCGACCGGATCCCCTGCCGCCCGGACGGCACGCTGATGACGGAGCGCCTTCCCGGCCTGCTGCGGGAGAACACCCGGGCGGTGGTGATGCTCCACGCCAGCAACGTCTGCGGCACCCTGCTTCCAGCGGCGGAGGTGGGGGCCTTCTGCCGGGAAAACGGCCTGCTGTTCCTGCTGGACACCGCCCAGACCGCCGGGGCCTTCCCCATCGACATGGAGGCCATGGGGGCGGACGCCCTGGCCTTCACCGGCCACAAGGGGCTGATGGGCCCCCAGGGCACCGGGGGCTTCCTGCTGCGGCCGGAGCTGGCCGCGCAGCTGGAGCCGCTGCTGTCCGGCGGCACCGGCAGCGCCAGCCACTCCGAGGAGGTGCCGTCCTTCCTGCCGGACCGGTTCGAGGCCGGGACCCTGAACCTGCCGGGGATCATGGGCCTTCACGCGGCCCTGACCTGGCTGGAGGAAACCGGCATCGACGCCATCCGGGCCCATGAGCAGGCCCTGACGGACCGGTTCCTCCGGGGGGCGGCGTCCATCCCCAACCTGCGGCTGGTGGGCCTGGCCGGGGCGGAAAACCGGGCCGCCGTGGTGCCGGTGGTGCCGGAGAACACGGACCCGGCCTTTGTGGCCGACGCCCTGGGCCGGGAGTTCGGCATCCAGGTGCGGGTGGGACTGCACTGCGCCCCCAACGCCCACAGGACCCTGGGCACCTTCCCCACCGGGGCCATCCGCTTCTCCTTCGGGCCTTACAACACCCCCGGCCAGGTGGACCGGGCCCTGGAGGCCCTGGACGCCCTGTGCCGCCGGACCGTGTGGCTGTGACCCCGGCAAAAAGTCTATACAAACCCGGATTTTTGTGGTATACTGTTCTATCCGGTATCCCTGAATTTACAGAAAGTTCAGGAAAGCCCCGGCCGGGGCGGTATAATAAAGAAAAACACCAACGATACTCACAAGTGGGAGGCAAAGCGCATGGCACGCAACATTCTGGTGGTCGAGGACGACCGCAATATCTCCGACCTGATCCGCATGTACCTGGAAAAAGAGGGGTTCGACGTCCGCATCGCCTACGACGGCGGCAAGGCCGTGGAGGAATTTGACCGGGAGGCCCCGGACATGGTGCTGCTGGACATCATGCTGCCGGTGATGGACGGCTGGGCCGTGTGCGCCCACATCCGGGAAAAGGCCAAGACCCCCATCATCATGCTCACCGCCAAAAGCGAGGTCAACGACCGGATCACCGGCCTGGAAATGGGGGCCGACGACTATCTGGTGAAGCCCTTCGAGATGAAGGAGCTGATGGCCCGCATCAACGCGGTGCTCCGCCGCAGCGAGATCCCCGACGACACCAAAAAGCGCCTGACCTTCGACAAGCTGGTCATCGACCTGGACAGCTATGAGCTGCTGGTGGACGGTAAGAAGATCGACACGCCCCCCAAAGAGCTGGAGCTTCTGTATCACCTGGCCTCCACTCCCAACCGGGTGTATACCCGCAACCAGCTGCTGGACGAGGTGTGGGGCTTCGACTATTTCGGCGACTCCCGCACCGTGGACGTGCACATCAAGCGCCTGCGGGAAAAGGTGGAGGGTGTGTCCGACCAGTGGGAGCTGAAAACCGTGTGGGGCGTGGGCTATAAGTTTGAAGTGAAATGAGCCAGGAAAAGATCACCCGGTTCCGCCGCCGGTTCGACAGTCTCTATTGGCAGCAGTTCCTGCTGACGGCGGGCATGGTGCTGCTGACGCTTTTGCTGCTGGGCGTGTCGTTTTACGCCCTGAGCTATAACGACACCGTGTCCGAGCGGCGCAGCGAAATGCGCCAGCACGCGGAGCTCATTGCCAACATGTCCGGGGACTATCTGGCCTCCGACGGGCAGACCGCCAGCCCCAGCCTGCAGAATCTCATCGCCCTGGCCGCCGGGCTTACCAAGGCGGACTTTCTCCTGTGCAACGACCAGGGCTACGCCCTGCTGACCTCTGATGAACGGCTGGGAGGCCAGGTGGTGTCCGTCCCCCAGGAGATTCAGGACGCCGTTTTCGGGGACAAGGGCTTTTACCAGGGCCGCAGCAGCATCGGCGGCGCATATGACCTCCGGCAGTTCGTGGTGGCGGTGCCCGTCACCCAGGAGGACGGCGGCACCGTGGGCATGGTCCTGGCGGTGATGGACGCCCGGTCCCTGATGAGCATGTGGCGCTCCTTCATCGGCCTGTTCTTCATGACCTCGGCCATCATCCTGCTGATCTCCTTTGTGGCCAGCTCCCTGACCTCCATGCGCCAGATTCAGCCCATCCGGGAGATGGTCCAGGCCACCCGGTCCTATGCCGCCGGAAACTTCGACGTGCGCATGCAGGACACCGGCCGCAGCGACGAGATCGGCGAGCTGGCGGCGTCCTTCAACAACATGGCCGACTCCCTGGCGGAAACCGAGCGCCAGCGAAGCGAGTTCATCGCCAACATCTCTCACGAGCTGAAAACCCCCATGACCACCATCGCCGGATATACCGACGGCATCCTGGACGGCACCATTCCCCCGGAGAAGGAACGGAAATATCTCCAGATCATCTCCGACGAAAGCCGCCGCCTCAGCCGCCTGGTCCGCCGGATGCTGGATATCTCCCAGATTCAGTCCCAGCAGGACATGAAGAAGGAGGACTTCGACCTGTGCGAGAGCATGCGCCTGGCCCTGCTGTCCATGGAGCAGAAGATCACCGACCGGGGCCTGGACGTGGAGGCGGACATCCCGGAGGATTCCGTCATGGTCCAGGGGGTCAACGACCTGATCACCCAGGTGATCTATAACCTGCTGGAAAACGCCGCCAAGTTCGCCGCCCCCGGCTCCACCCTGTACCTGGGGCTGACGGAGACCGGCGGCGACAAGGCGGTGGTCACCGTCCGCAACACCGGCCACACCATTCCGGCGGAGGAGATTCCCCTGCTGTTCGAGCGCTTCCACAAATCCGACAAATCCCGCAGCGAGGACAAGGACGGCTACGGGCTGGGCCTGTATGTGGTGAAAACCATCCTGTCCCAGCATAAGGAGAAGATCACCGTCACCAGCGAAAACGGCGTCACCTCCTTCAGCTTCACCGTGCAGCTGGCCCACCCCATGCGCAATACATGAGAGGAACTTTTGCTATGACAGACGAAAACAAGGATATCTGCCCGGAAACTCCGGAAAATCCGGACCTGCCGGAGACCCCGGAAGCGGCCCCGGAGGAACCGAAGGAGGTGGTCTCCTGGTACATTCCCAAGGAGCCCCAGGGCCGGGAGGTGGTCAGCTACTATGTCCAGCGGGACCCCATGCCCCAGAACGTCTGGCAGCAGGCCGCCAAAAAGGAGAAGCGCCGCAGCCGTCTGTGGCTGTGGATCTCCCTGGCCGTGCTGGCGGTGACGGTGGCGGCTGTGGTGCTGGCGGCCATACTGGGCGGCAGCAGCGGCAGCGGTCAGCATCGGCCCCTGCCCGACGGCGACGGCGACAACCCCAGCAGCATTGTGGACATTTTCGGCAGCAAGGCCACTACCATCCCCCGCATCCAGGGGGACAAGGGCGTGCGCCTGGCCTGCCGGGACCCCCAGAGCCAGCCCCTGACGGCCCAGGAGGTATATGCCAAGGTGAATCCCTCCGTGGTCACCGTGGTGTCCGAGCAGTCGGAGGGGGCCTCCATCGGCACCGGCGTCATCATGACCTCCGACGGGTATATCATCACCAACGCCCATGTGATCTCCGGCGGCAAGAGCTGCTGGGTGGCCCTGGACACCGGCGTCACCTATGAGGTGAACTTAGTGGGCTTTGACGAGGAGGAGGACCTGGCCGTGCTGAAGGCCGATCCCCAGAATCCCCTGCCCGCCGCCGAGTTCGGCAACTCCGACCTGGTGCAGGTGGGCGACACCGCCTATGCCATCGGCAACCCCCTGGGGGTGGAGCTGCGGGGCACCATGACCAGCGGCATCATCTCCGCCGTCAACCGCGCCGTGGAGGTGGACGGCAAGACCATGACCCTGCTGCAGACCAGCGCCGCCCTGAACAACGGCAACTCCGGCGGCCCCCTGATCAACGAATACGGCCAGGTCATCGGCATCAACACCCTGAAAATGAGCACCACCGACAGCACCGAGGCCACGGTGGAGGGCCTGGGCTTCGCCCTGCCCATCAGCTCCGTCAGCTTCGTGGTCAACGACCTCATCGCCAACGGCCGCTACCGGGGCGCCCCCTCCCTGGGCATCACCGTCACCACCGTGGAAAAGGACGGCGGCGGCACCCAGGTCCAGGTCATGGAGGTCAGCACCGGCTCCGGCGCGGCCGACGCGGGCATCCAGGCCGGGGACGTGATCCTGGCGGCAGACGGCCAGGCCGTGTCCGTTACCTCCGACCTGCTGACGGTCCGACGCAGCCACATCATCGGCGACACCGTGACCCTGACCATCCTCCGGGACGGCCAGCAGTTCGACGTGGAGGTGACCCTCCGCTCCAACCGCAGCTTCGGCTGACAGATAACGCCCAAAAGGACGGACCCGGGGTCCGTCCTTTTTTGTCCCGGGCCTGTCCCGGGTTTGTTCACACGTTTTTCATTTGCATAGCCGGGACGGGTGTGGTATACTATATAGGTATTTGTATATTCTGGTGCTCTGCACCCTCGTATAGCAGAAAGGAATCAAAAACTATGGGACTGATCCAGAAAATCTTCGGCACCTACAGTGAGCGGGAGCTGAAATCCATCTACCCCATCGCCGACAAGATCGAGGCCCTGGAGGAGGAATACCGCGCCCTCACCGACGAACAGCTTCAGGCCAAGACTCCGGAGTTCAAGCAGCGCCTGCAGCAGGGCGAGACCCTGGACGACATCCTGCCGGAGGCCTTTGCCGCCGTGCGGGAGGCGGCGGACCGGGTGCTGGGCCTGCGCCCCTATCGGGTGCAGCTCATCGGCGGCATCGTCCTGCATCAGGGACGCATCGCCGAGATGAAAACCGGTGAGGGCAAGACCCTGGTGGCCACCCTGCCGGCCTATCTCAACGCCCTGACCGGCAACGGCGTCCATATCGTCACCGTCAACGACTATCTGGCCAAGCGCGACAGCGAGTGGATGGGCAAGGTCCACCGCTTCATGGGCCTGACCGTGGGCCTGATCGTCCACGACCTGACCAAGGAGCAGCGCCAGGCCGCCTATGCCGCCGACATTACCTACGGCACCAACAACGAGATGGGCTTCGACTATCTGCGGGACAACATGGCCATCTATAAGGATGAGCAGGTCCAGCGGGGCCACAGCTTCGCCATCGTGGACGAGGTGGACTCCATCCTGATCGATGAGGCCCGGACCCCCCTGATCATCTCCGGCATGGGGGAGAAATCCACCCAGCTGTATGACATGGCCGAGTCCTTCGCCTGCCGCCTGAAAAAGTATGTGGTGACGGAGACCGACGACAAGGAGGCCGAGGACGAGACCCTGGACGCGGACTACATCGTGGACGAAAAGGCCCGCACCGCCACCCTGACGGCCCGGGGCATTGCCAAGGCCGAGGAGTTCTTCCACCTGGATAACCTGTCCGACCCGGAGAACAGCACCATCGCCCACCACATCAACCAGGCCATCAAGGCCCACGGCACCATGAAGCGGGACGTGGACTATGTGGTGAAGGACGGCGAGATCATCATTGTGGATGAGTTCACCGGCCGCCTGATGTTCGGCCGCCGGTATTCCGAGGGCCTGCACCAGGCCATCGAGGCCAAGGAGCACGTCTCCGTCCAGCGGGAGAGCAAGACCCTGGCCACCATCACCTTCCAGAATTACTTCCGCCTGTACAGCAAGCTCTCCGGCATGACCGGTACGGCCATGACCGAGGAGGAGGAGTTCGGCACCATCTACAAGCTGGACATTGTGGAAATTCCCACCAACCGCCCGGTGGTCCGTATCGACAACGAGGACGCCGTGTACAAAACCGAGCAGGGGAAGTACCGGGCGGTGATCCGCCAGGTGAAGGAGTGCCACGAAAAGGGCCAGCCCGTCCTGGTGGGCACCGTGTCCATCGAGAAGAACGAGCTTCTCAGCCGGATGCTCACCAAGGAGGGCATCAAACACAACCTCCTCAACGCCAAGAACCACGAGAAGGAGGCCGAGATCGTGGCCCAGGCGGGCCAGTTCGGGGCCGTCACCGTGGCCACCAACATGGCAGGCCGTGGTACCGATATCATGCTGGGCGGCAACGCCGAGTATATGGCCACCAACGACCTGCGCAAGGCCGGTTACACCGACGAGGTCATCGCCGACGCCACCGGCTATGCCGAGACCGACAACCCCGAGATTCTGGAGGCCCGCCAGCTGTTTGCCGACAAACTGCGCCAGCATAAGGCGGAAATTTCCGGCGAGGCGGACCGGGTGCGCCAGGCCGGCGGCCTGTTCATCATCGGCACCGAGCGCCACGACTCCCGCCGGATCGATAACCAGCTCCGCGGCCGTGCCGGCCGCCAGGGCGACCCCGGCGAGACCCGGTTCTACATCTCCCTGGAGGATGACCTGATGCGCCTGTTCGGCGGCGAACGGGTCCAGGCCGCCATGGAGCGCATGAACATCGACGAGGATATGCCCATCGAGAGCAAGATGCTCACCCGCTCCATCCAGCAGGCCCAGACCACCGTGGAGTCCCGGAACTTCCAGGCCCGAAAGTCCGTGCTGGAATACGACGACGTGATGAACAAGCAGCGGGAGATCATCTATGGCCAGCGCCGCCAGGTGCTGGAGGGCATGGACGTGAAGGACGTCATCATGAACATGATGAACACCTCCATCACCCACCTGGTGCAGAATGCCTTCTCCGGCGTCCATCACCTGGATATGACCTCCTGCCAGGAGCTTCTGCGGCAGGTGGAGGGCCTGTACTTCCCCAAGTACGCCGTGCGCTTCTCCCAGGAGCAGCTGGACGCCATGGACGCCCAGGCCGTTACCGACGCCTTCACCCAGGCCGCCGCCGCCTACTATCAGCAGAAGGAGGACGAGTTCACCGCCCCGGTGATGCGGGAGGTGGAGCGCGTGGTCCTGCTTCGCGTGGTGGATGAATACTGGATGGAGCACATCGACGCCATGAGCGACCTGCGCCAGGGCATCCGCCTGCGGGCCTATGCCCAGACCGACCCCATCATCGCCTATAAGAAGGAATCCCTGGAGATGTTCGAGGAGATGATCGCCGCCATCCAGGACGAGACGGTCCGGCGGCTGTATTCCGTGCGGCTGAAGAAGAACGAGGAGGTCAAGCGGGAGCGGGTGGCCAACGCCACCTCCGAAAGCGTGGGCGGCGACGGCACCGTGAAAAAACAGCCCCGGAAGGTCAAGAAGATCGGCCGCAACGAGCCCTGCCCCTGCGGCTCCGGCAAGAAGTATAAGAACTGCTGCGGCAGGAACGCATAAGGCGGGGCAGGCGATTTTTTTCCCGCCGCCGACAAATATCACGGATTCGGAATGACAAGGAGTATTCTATGTCCTTTCTCACCCATACAAGCGAAAACGTGCTGTGGATGTCCAGCTCCCTGCTGGACGGCTCCGGCGTGCGCCACGGGTTCTCCACCCGCATCGGCGGCGTCAGCCCCGCCCCCTGGGACTCTCTGAACCTGGGCGTGGGCCGGGGGGACGACATGGACCGGGTCCGGGAAAATTACCGCCGGTTCTGTGCCGCCCTGGGGGTGGATGAGCACCGGGCGGTGCTGAGCAAGCAGGTCCACGAGGACAACATCCGCCATGTGACGGCGGAGGACTGCGGCAAGGGCCTGTTCCGGGACCGGGACTATACCAGCGTGGACGCCATGGTCACAGACACCCCGGGGATCCCCCTGGTGGTGTTCTCCGCCGACTGCGGCATCATCCTGCTCCACGACCCGGTGCACGGGGCCGTGGGCGCGGCCCATGCCGGCTGGCGGGGCGCCGCCGGCGGCATCGCATACAAAACCGTCCGCCGGATGCAGGAGCTGTTCGGCACGGACCCCGGGGACCTGCGGGCCGCCATCGGGGCGGCCATCGGCCCCTGCTGTTTTGAAACGGACGCGGACGTACCCCAGGCCCTGGAGGCCGCCCTGGGAGCGGAGGCGGAGCCGTATATCACCCGCCGGGGGCCCAAGTGGCACGTGAACCTGAAGGGCGTCAACGCCCGGTGGCTGGAAAAGGCCGGGGTGCGGCAAATCGACGTGTCCCCGGACTGCACCGCCTGCCATCCGGAGCTGTACTGGTCCCACCGGCGGATGGGCCAGGCCCGGGGCGCTCAGATCGCCATGATCTGCCTGTGAAATCGAGGTATCCCATGAAAAAGCGCATATTCGCGGCGCTTCTGGCCCTGTGCCTGACGGCGCTGACCGGGTGCAACTGGTCGACGGCCGACCCGGAAGACATTTTCGGCACCCTGACGGACTATTACAACGTGGAGCAGAAGAAGCAGGACGTGAAGCTCACCTCCTTCGCCCTGCCCTATCTCAAGGGGGAAACGGCGGACCCCATCACCTGCCCCGACGGGGCCATGCAGACCCTGGGGGCCCTGCTGTATGAGGGGCTGTTCGCCCTGGACGGGTCCTTTGACCCCCAGCCCGCCCTGGCGGAGTCCTACACCTATGACGCCGCCCGGTATACCTACACCATCACCCTGCGAAGCGGCGTCACCTTCAGCGACGGCAGTGCCGTTACCGCCCGGGACGTGGTGAACAGTCTGCGCCGGGCCCAGTCCTCCGCCCGCTACAGCGGGCGGCTGGCGGAGGTGTCGGACCTCTGGGCCAGCGGCGGGGCGGTGCGCATCACCCTCACCGGCGACAACCGGAGCTTCGTCTCCCGGCTGGACATCCCCATTGTGAAGTCCGGCACCGAGAGCAGTACCTTCCCCACCGGCACCGGGCCCTACGCCTACAGCGGCGAGGGCGGCGCCCATCTGGCCAAAAACGCCTCCTGGTGGCAGGGGAAGTCCCTGCCCCTGGAGCGCATCGAGCTGACCGCCTGCAAGGATACGGACTCCGTGTCCTACGCCTTCTATGCCCGGGAGGTCCAGCTTCTGTTCTGCGACCTGACCGGGGCGGACGACTCCAGCGTATACGGAAGCGGCGACTATACCGACGCCGCCACCACCATTATGCAGTATCTGTGCCTGAACACCCGCCGGGCCCCCTTTGACGACCCCGCCGTCCGCCGGGCCGTGACCCTGGGCGTGGACCGGGCCAGCTGTGTCAGCGCCTATCTGCTGGGCCACGGTCTGGCGGCCCAGTTCCCGGTGTCTCCGGCCAGCGGCCTGTATCCCAAGGACCTGGAGACCGCCTATTCCCAGGATGGCTATGCCTCCGCCCTGGAGGCGGCGGGGCTGAACACCGGCAAGACCCGGAGTCTGACCCTGCTGGTGAACCAGGAGAGCAGCTTCCGGGTGTCCACTGCCCAGACCATCGCGGCGGGGCTGTCCCGGTACGATCTGCTGGTCACCGTGCGCTCACTGCCCTATGACGAGTATATCCAGGCCCTGGAGCAGGGGGACTTCGACCTGTGCCTGTGCCAGGTGAAGCTCACCGCCGACTGGGACCTGCGTCTCCTTCTGCAAAGCTATGCCGCCATGAACTACGGCGGCTACACAGACCCCGAGACGGACGCCCTGCTGGCGGCCCTGTGCGCCGCCGAGGCCGGGGAGCGGTCCGCCGCCATGACGGCCCTGTGCGAAAAGCTCCTGGACCAGGCTCCCATGGTGCCGGTGTGCTTCAAGAGCTATTCCGTGCTCCTGCCCGCCGGTGCGGCGTCCTCCCCCATCACCCCCACCGCCTCCAACCCGTTTTACGGCATTTCCGATTGGAAGCTCAATATGAAATAAGCCCCCGAAAGAAGGAACACCTATGAAACAAACCCGCAATCTGGAGGACCTGCTCCGGCAGTACGATCTGCTGGCGGCCCCGGCGGCCCGGGACGCGGCCGTCACCGGTATCTGCAACGATTCCCGCCGGGCCCGGGACGGCGACCTCTTTATCTGCAAGGGCTACGGCTTCAAGCCGGAGTATCTGGCCATGGCCCGGAGCCGGGGGGCCGTATGCGCCCTGGCGGAGACGGACTTTCCCGGGGTGGACATCCCCTGCATCCGGGTCACCGACGTCCGCAAGGCCCAGAGCCTGGCGGCCCGGTGGTTTTACGACAATCCCTCCGACAGCCTGACCCTTATCGGCGTCACCGGCACCAAGGGGAAAACCACCACCTCCTATATGATCCAGGCCGTCACCAGCGCCCTGGCGGGCCGGACCACGGGCCTCAGCTCCTCCGCCGGACGCTACTGCGGCGGCCCGGACGTGGACACCCATCTGACCACGCCGGAGTCCCTGGACCTGCAGTGGCTGTTTGCCCAGGCCCGGGATCACGGCCTGCCGTATATGACCGCCGAGGTATCCAGCCAGGCGTATCAGGTGGAGCGGGTCTACGGCGAGCACTTCGACATCGGGGTGTTCCTGAACTTCAGCGAGGACCACATCTCCCCCAAGGAGCACGCCTCCATGGAGGAGTATCTGCAATGCAAGCTCCAACTGCTGGAAAACAGCGGCCGGGCCGTGATCTGCCGGGAGACGGCCCAGTTTGACCGGGTATATGACACCGCCCGCCGCTGCTGCCGGGAGACGCTGCTGGTGGGCATGGACCGGGACGACTGCGATCTGACCGTCCGGCAGGTGGAGAAGCTGACCCACGGCTTCCGCTTTTTCGTTCAGGAGCGGGGCAGTGAGGTCCTGCACCCCTATCACCTGGCCATGGACGGGGATTTCAACATCGAAAACGCCCTGGCCGCCATCGGCGTGGGGCGTATGCTGGGGGCGGGACATGAGCAGATGGCCGCGGCCCTGGACGCTCTGGAGGTCCCCGGCCGCATGAACCGGTACGAGGGCGGCGGCGTCCACGTGCTGGTGGACTGCATGCACAACCGGGCCAGCTCCCAGGCCCTGCTGACGGACCTGAAGCGGGACTATCCCGGCGCGCCCATCACCGTGGTCACCGGCATCGCCGGAGGCCGCTCCCCCCAGCGGATCCAGGGCATGGGCGAGATGTGCGGCAAATACGCCGACCGGATCTTCTTCACCACCGACAACCCGGATTTCGACGATCCCGCCGACATCGCGGGCCGTCTGGCCCATGCGGCGGCCCAGGGCGGCGACGCCCGGGTCACCATCCAGTTAGACCGCACCCGGGCGGTGGAGCAGGCCATTCTGGAGGCCCCGGAGGGGGCGGTGATCGTCCTGGCCGGAAAGGGCAACGACGCCATCCAGCGGGTCCGGGGCGGATACGTCCACTATGACTCCGACCCGGTGGTGGCCCAACGCGCCCTGGCCCTGCGGGAAAAACAGCGGACATGAACCAGTATTAATACTGATTCCTGATTAAAAAAATTAATCAAGAATCAGTATCAGTCACCTTCGGTGACAGCTCTCCCGGAGGGAGAGCCAGGCTTTTTTGACAGGCAAAAGCGCCGGTATCGCACGATACCGGCGCTTTTTCATGGGTCGTTGCCTGCAAACGGGCAACGGACGGCGGTTTTCCGGGGGGATGCAGGAGGTGGTTCATGATGGCCAAGAGAAAACACATTCCCCTGTTCGATGACCAGCTGGAGATACTGGAACTGCTGACGGACCAGGAGGTGGGCCAGGCGGTGCTGGCCGCCATGCGCTTCATGCGGAGCGGCGCCGAGGCCGATCTCACCGGCGGGGCCGGGGTGGTCTATCAGATGCTCCGCGCCCAGTTCGTCCGGAACCAAAACGACGCCGCCGTCGGGAAAAAGGGCGGGCGTCCCCGGAAAAACCCCGCCGAAACCCCGGTTTCCGAAACCGAAACCCCGGTTTCGGAAATCGAAACCACTAAACGGAACGTAACGGAACGGAACGTAACGGAACAGGACGGAACGGAACAAAACATAACGGAACGGAACAGCACGGAAGGTGAGTGTTCCAGCGCCGGAGGGCGCTTTGTCCCACCCACCCTGGATGAAGTGCGGGCTTATGTTTTGCAGAGACGCTCGCCGGTGGAGCCCCAGGCCTTCATCGACTTTTACCAGGCCCGGGGCTGGATGGTGGGGAAGGCCCCCATGCGGGACTGGAAGGCCGCCTGCCGCAGTGCCGAGTCCTGGGAGCGCTGGAGCAGGCCCCCGGCCCAGACCCAGGTCACCAATCCCGACCGCGTGACCAAATACATGGATTGGTGATGGGCGGGCACCCCCCGGGGACGCAGGAAGCCCCGGGGCGCTGACGCGTCCCAGGGCTTCCGGTATTGCGGTTATTGCGGCCGATCTGCGGCTATTCCGCCGATCTGCGCCGGGGGATGGTTACTCCTGCTCGTCCTGGGGCTGGTCGTCCTGGCCGGGGGTCTCCTCCAGCACCTGGGCGGCGTCCTCCTGCAGGGCCTCCACGCCGGTGGCCTGCTCTTCGGACTGCTCCTCCTGGAGCTCCTCCTCCGTCACGGGGACCAGCTCCTCGGCGAAGTGCCGATAGGCGCTCAGGCCGGTGCCGGCGGGGATCAGCTTGCCGATGATGACGTTCTCCTTCAGGCCCACCAGGTGGTCCACCTTGCCCTTGATGGCGGCCTCGGTGAGGACCTTGGTGGTCTCCTGGAAGGACGCGGCGGACAGGAAGGAATCCGTGGCCAGGGAGGCCTTGGTGATGCCCATCAGAAGCTGGGTATAGGTGGCCTCCTGCAGAGGCTCGCCGTCCTCCCGGACCTCGCCCGCTTCGATGCGCTGGCGGACGCGCTCGTTCTCGTCCTCCACCTCCAGGACGTCGGCCATGGCGCCGGACAGCAGGCCGGTGTCGTTGGCGTCCTCCACCCGGACCTTGCGCATCATCTGGCGCACGATGACCTCGATGTGCTTATCGTTGATGTCCACGCCCTGCTGGCGGTACACCTTCAGGACCTCCTGGATCAGGTAGTTATGCACGGCGGAGGCGCCGCGGATCCGCAGCACGTCGTGGGGGTTCAGAGCGCCGTCCTGCAGCTGTTTGCCCTTTTCGATGACGTCGCCGTCACGGACCTGCAGGCCGGTGTGGGGCACGGAATAGGTGCGGGTGTCGCCGTCATCGGCGGTGACGATGATGTTCAGCAGACTGCCCTTGGTGGCCTCCTCGAAGCGGACCTTGCCGCCGATCTCGGCCAGAGTGGCCATCTTCTTGGGCTTGCGGGCCTCGAACAGCTCCTCCACTCGGGGAAGACCCTGGGTGATGTCGCCGCCGGCCACGCCGCCGGTGTGGAAGGTACGCATGGTCAGCTGGGTACCGGGCTCGCCGATGGACTGGGCTGCGATGATACCCACGGCCTCGCCGGGGCCCACGGGCTTGGAGGTGGCCAGGTTCATGCCGTAGCACTTGGCGCAGATGCCGCTGTGGGCCTTGCAGGTCAGCACGGTGCGGATCTCGGCGGAGTGAATGTCGAAGCTCTCCAGCAGGGCGGCGTCGCTCTCGGTCATCATGTGATCCTTGGAGATCAGCACCTCATCGGTGCCGGGCTTCAGGATATCGCGGACCGGGAACCGGCCCCGGATGCGCTCGGAGAACTTCTCGATGACCTGGCCGTTTTCGCTGATCTCGGACACCAGAATGCCCTTCTGCACACCGCAGTCATCCTCCCGGATGATCACATCCTGGCACACGTCCACCATGCGGCGGGTCAGGTAACCGGAGTCGGCGGTACGCAGAGCGGTATCCGCCAGGCCCTTCCGGGCGCCTCGGGAGGAGGTGAAGTAGTCCAGCACGGACATACCCTCGCGGAAGTTGGCCTTGATGGGGATCTCGATGGTCTTACCGGCGGTGTTGGCCATCAGGCCGCGCATACCGGTCAGCTGGCGGATCTGCTTCATGGAGCCTCGGGCGCCAGAGTCCGCCATCATGAAGATGGGGTTATAGCGGTCCAGGCTGGCGGTCAGGGCGTCGGTAACGTCGTTGGTGGTCTTTTCCCACTCGCGGACCACCAGCTTATAGCGCTCCTCGTCGGTGATGAAGCCCATGTTGTACTGGTCCTCGATGTCCACCACCCGCTGTTCGGTCTCCCGGATCAGCTCGTACTTCTTCTCGGGGACGGTCATGTCCGCGATGGAGATGGTGATGGAGCCCCGGGTGGAGTATTTATAGCCCGTGGCCTTGATGTTGTCCAGCACCTCGGCGGCGGTGGTGAAGCCGTACTGCTTGATGGTGCGGTCCACGATCTTGCCCAACAGCTTCTTGCCGCAGGTCTCGGTGATCTCATAGTCGAAGAAGTGCTCGGAACGGGTGCCGTCGTCGTTATACCGCTTCACGAAGCCCAGGTCCTGGGGGATGTTGCGGTTGAAGATGATGCGGCCGGCGGTGGCCCGGACCACATGGGACAGCTTTTCGCCGTTCACTTCACGGGTCACCCGGATCCACACGGGCTGGTGCACGCCGATGATGTGCTCGTTATAGGCCATGAGCACCTCGTCCTCGTCGCGATAGATGTTCATGTGGACATTGGCCCGCTCCTGGTCGGTGAGCTCGTCATAGCTCTTGCCGGCCAGGGAGAAGTCCACGCCCTGGGGCCAGTATTCGTCGTTGTCCATCTGGCTGACGCCGTTTTCAAACCGCTCGAAGGTCAGGTAGTAGGAGCCCAGCACCATATCCTGGGTAGGAACGGTAACGGGGCCGCCGTCCTGGGGGCGCAGGAGGTTGTTGGCGGACAGCATCAGCAGCCGGGCCTCGGCCTGGGCCTCGGCAGACAGGGGGACGTGGATGGCCATCTGGTCGCCGTCGAAGTCGGCGTTGAAGGCGGTGCAGTTCAGGGGGTGCA
>ERZ1673742.253-NODE-253-length-75815-cov-19.279897_pt1 | contig 75815 bp, 75 predicted proteins | sample MGYA00580208_ERZ1673742 | MGnify/ENA primary metagenome ERZ1673742 (study PRJEB41218, sample SAMN15661774) | gut metagenome | host: Homo sapiens | place: Canada: London | collected 2015-08-20/2019-03-30 | study: EMG produced TPA metagenomics assembly of...
GGCCCAGAAAGACGATCTGGTTGATAGGCCGGAGGTGGAAGTGCAGTAATGTATGGAGCTGACCGGTACTAATAGCCCGAGGGCTTGACCTACGATTATGCAGGCAATCCAAGCCTTACTCACAGTCGCAGTTACGTTGTTCGGTTTTGAGGGTGCAGCGCGATATGCACCATTAGCTCAGCTGGTAGAGCACCTGACTCTTAATCAGGGTGTCCAGGGTTCGAGTCCCTGATGGTGTACCACGGTTATTTCACAAGGATACTTGTGTGATAATATAAAGGAAAAAATGGCCCGTTGGTCAAGTGGTTAAGACAGAGGCCTCTCACGCCTTTAACATCGGTTCGAATCCGGTACGGGTCACCATTTTTCTCTTGACAGAGAGCGGAAAAGTGAATATAATGGTTGTTACTGCGAAAGCGGTTGCAATATAGTTGGTGCTTATTAGGGCGAGGGTCCACCCGTTCCCATCCCGAACACGGAAGTTAAGCTCGCTTCTGCCCACGATACTTGGCTGGAGACGGCCCGGAAAAATAGGTAGCGCCAACACAAGCGGACATCTTCGGATGTCCGCTTTTTGTTTTTGTAAAGCCAATCTGGTTCTGTTGGAGTTGGACAACCGGGGTGATGGCGGCGGCGATGCGAGCTGGTTTCTGATAGAAATGGGCGGCCGGATGATACAGCCGGATAGAGACGTTGGACGTGGTGCGCTAGGGGGATGCTGGTCGTGTAGCTAATTCGCGCACGGGAAGCTGTACGGAAGGCCGGCGTGCGCCGGAGGGGGGCTATCCCAAAAGAGGGGTTTTCGCTGCCCCAACTATTGACATGGAGCGCTTTTTTACAGTTATATTGACACCAGCGATCTGCCCAATCTGGAGATCCTTCCGATGCCGGATACCAGCAACGCCAGAGTCCACGGCTAACTCACAGTTGACACCGGATAAATCCATCTGCTATAATGGGTTTATCCGATATCGCCCGCCGCAGAAAGGAGTTCTTCTTATGAAACGACGCCTTCTCCCCTCGCTGCTTCTCGCTCTCGCCCTGGCCCTCGCCCTCACCGCCTGCGCCTCCAAACCCACCGTCCCCACTGCCGCAGACTTTGAGGTCCAACCGGGGGAATACCGGTATCAGGACGGCGACGGATTTTTCGTGGAGACGGAAAAGGGAAATTACCGCCTGGAGCCCCTGCTGGATTTCCTGGTCCGCTTTGCTGAGCCAGGCAGTCATGATTTTTATGTCTTGTGCAATAAGCCGGACTGCGGACATGGCAATGCCAATTGCAATGCATACGCGGGATTTGCCCTGGGCTATTTCAATCAGCATCTGTATGGGGTGCAGGACAACGGCACTGACTTTGTCCTGGTACGTATGAATATGGACGGGACGGGCCACGCGGAAATTGCCCGACTCCCGGAGCAAAACGCCCTGGACGGGCGTAAGCAGCTGGGCGGCAGCTACTTCTTCGACAACGGCTATCTCATTTATCTGGCTATGCCCATCTCCTCGGGCGATCCCGATTATGCCATGGCCATTTATAAGATTCAGCTGGAGACCGGGGAAATCACCCGACTATTTCAGGAGGACATTCCGGTGCATACGGATTGGCCGTCTGTCGGGGTGTCTATCAGCAACGGATACCTGTATTTTCCGATGTTCAACGGCGAGACTGGCAGTGCCACCTATGCGGAAGGCAATTTGGAAACCGGGCGCATCGAGCATATTTTTGAAGATTGGAACCAATCGAACAGTCCGATGGTGAACTTTGACAACGTACTATACTACCACCGCGTCGGCGTGGGCCTGTGCGAATATGACAAGGCCACTGGCACGGAGACGGTAAAGGTCCCCACAGATTGCAGCCTGGCCCTGCCGCAGTACACCAAGGATTATATCATCGTTCGCACGTCGGACGATGACGCGGATACACACCGCACCATCTACGCATATGACCGGAATTATCATCTGTTGGGGCAGATGGAGCTGGAGCCCTACGGAGTCAAGTTTCCGTCACTTCAGTATATTACTGCAAATGCCATCTACTTCACCTCAGGCGGCAAGCTGATTTCCTACATCGACCCCCATCACCTGGACCGTCTGGAGCTGATCCAGCTGGTGGACCCCACGGCAAGGAGCCACGGATAATTCCGGGCCGTGCGCATGCAGCCATTTCCCGCGGACAGAAGCCGCCCCCACGCCATAAGGAGGGATGCCATGGTCCACTGCCTGCACCCACAAACACACCGTGAAAAGACCGGAGGTCAAACATGAAAATCAAACGAATTCTCAGCGCGACCCTCGCAGCCGCCATGCTCCTGTGCTGCTGCGCCCTCACCGCCTGCGCCTCCAAGCCCGCCGCACCCACTTCCGCAGACTTTGAGGTCCAGCCGGGAGCGTACCGGTATCAGGACATAGACGTCTTTTTCATAGAGACTGAAAAAGGGAATTACTGTATGAATCCCCTGCGGGATTACCTGATCCGCTTTGCTGAGCCGGGCAGCCATGATTTCCACATCCTATGCAATAAGCCTGAATGCAAGCATGAGGACACCAATTGCAATGCATACATGGACATTGCTCTTGGGTACTACAACGGTCACTTGTATGGGGTACAGGATAATAATCAGGAGTTCACCCTGATTCAAATGGATATGGATGCCACCAATCACCGGGAGATTGTTGACCTGCCCAAGCAGTTTGAGCCCAATGGGACCAGTCATTTAGGCGGCAGTTACTTCTTTGATAACGGCTTCTTAATCTACGTGGCCATGCCGCCGCAGGCCGACCCGGACTATGCGCTGCCGGTTTACAAGATCCAGCTGGAAACCGGAGCGACCACCCGGCTGTTTCAGGAGGATATCCCGCTTCACACAGAGTGGCCATCGGAGGATGTGTCTGTCAGCAACGGGTACCTCTACTTTCCCCTGCCCCAGGCAAACACCGAAAAGCGCGCCTATGCAGAAGGCAACCTGGAAACCGGGCGCATCGAGCGGGTATTTGAGGACTGGAATGAGATGAGCAGTCAGATCGTGAATCTGGATGGAGTGCTGCACTATTTTCGCGCCGGTGTAGGACTCTGTGAATACGACAAAGCCACCAATCAGGAGTCCGTAAAATTCCCCATGGATGTCTACTGCGCAGAGATAAGCTACACCAAGGACTATATCTTCATGCGCACCTCGGACTCCAAGGAATTCACGCAGCGCACCCTTTGGGCCCTGGACCGGGATTACCAGCTTCTGGGGAAGGTTGAGCAGGAACGGATAGGGCTATACTTTCCCTTCCTGGAATACACCACCGCCAATGCCATTTACTTCTCCGCCGACGGCGGGACCATCACCCACTACATCGACCCCCATCACCTGGACCGCCTGGAGCTGATCCAGCTGGTGGACCCCACGGCAAGGAGCCACGGATAATTCCGGGCCGTGCGCATGCAGCCATTTCCCGCGGACAGAAGCCGCCCCCACGCCATAAGGAGGGATGCCATGGTCCACTGCCTGCACCCACAAACACACCGTGAAAAGACCGGAGGTCAAACATGAAAATCAAACGAATTCTCAGCGCGACCCTCGCAGCCGCCATGCTCCTGTGTTGCTGCGCCCTCACCGCCTGCGCCTCCAAACCCGCTGCCCCCACCGCCGCAGACTTTGAAGTTCAACCGGGAGCATACCGGTATCAGGACATGGGCGGCTTTTTTGTGGAGACGGAGCAGGGGCAATATTACCTGGGCTGGGATCAAATCATCCGCTTCGCCGAGCCGGGCAGCCGGAGCTTCTACCCCCTGTGCAATAAGCCCAACTGCGGACATGGCGGCGAGGACTGCAATGCATACACCGACTATGCATTGGGATACTGGAACGGGCATCTTTACACCACCACCTACGAAGACAACGGTCCGGTAGTACAGCGCATGGATATGGACGGCGCCAACCGTCGGGAGGTGGGGCAGCTGCCGGTTTTGACAGCTGTGGATGGCGCACGGCACGCCAGCGGCGAATTGCTGTTCCACAACGGCTCTCTGTTTTATTTGTACGACGCCATCGAAACGGACCCGGAATGGTCCATGTCCATTTACCAGTTTGACCTGGAAACCGGAAAGGGGCGGTGGTTGTTTCAGGAGGATATCCCGCTCTATACCTTCGCATACTGTAGCGTTGGAACGTGCATTTGCGGCGACGATTTTTTCTTTATAATAGCCAACGGAGTCACCGGTGAGTGTACCTATGCCCTGGGGAACCTGAAAACAGGCCGGGTGGAAGCAACCATTCCCGGCTGGAGCGATCGCAACAGCCGGGCAATGGAGCAGGACGGCGTTCTGTATTACTTCAAGGCGGATGCCGGCCTGTGTGAATACGACAGGGCCACAGGCGTGGAAACGGTCCGCTTCCCTATGGAGGCTTACACGGCGAACCCCTGCTATACCCGGAACTATATTCTGGTGCGGTCTATGGACACCGAGGACTTTGAGCAATGCACGCTCTGGGTGCTGGACCGGGACTATAACCTGCTGGGAAAGGCCCCGCAGGAAAAGATCGGCAGATGGTTCCCCCAGCCGTATGCCATCACGGCAGACAGCATCTACTTCTGGCTCAACGGAAAGATCACCCACTATATTGACACCAGCGATCTGTCCAATCTGGAGCTCCTTCCGATGCCGGATACCAGCAACGCCAGAGTCCACGGCTAACTCATAGTTGACACCGGATAAATCCATCTGCTATAATGGGTTTATCCGATATCGCCCGCCGCAGAAAGGAGTTCTTCTGATGAAACGACGCCTTCTCCTCCTCTCAATGCTTCTCGCCCTGGCCCTCGCCCTCACCGCCTGCGCCGCAAAACCCGCCGTCCCCACTGCCGCAGACTTTGAGGTCCAGCCGGGAGCGTACCGGTATCAGGACGTCGATATTTTCTTCGTGGAAACGGAAAAAGGCAACTACTACATGAACCCGTCGGGGGGTGGATTGATCCACTTTTCCGAGCCCGGCAGCCACGAATTCCACGTTCTGTGCAATAAGCCCAACTGCGGCCACGCCAACGCAGACTGCAACGCGTTTTTAGAGGTGGCCTTCGGATATTACAACGGCCATCTTTACGGTGTCACGCTTCAGGATCACTTTGAGCTGATCCAGATGGACATGGACGGCACCAATCACCGGGTCATCACCCAACTGCCCGAGCAGAAGGACCTCAGCGGTAATTTCAACGGCGGCGGCAGCTACTTCTTCGACAACGGCTATCTCATCTTCCTGGCATTCCCCTGCACATCGAACCCGGATTATGCGCTGCCGGTCTACAAGATCCAGCTGGAGACCGGGGAGACCACGCAGCTGTTTCAGGAGGATATCCCGATTCACACGGATTGGCCAGCAGACGGTGTGTCCATCAGCAATGGGTACCTCTACTTTCCCCTGCCCCAGACATCCGAGGGCAAGCGCCCGTATGCGGAAGGGAACCTGGAGACCGGGCGTATCGAGCGGGTATTTGAGGACTGGAAGCGGGAAAACAGTTTTATCGTAAACTTTGACAACGTGCTGTACTATCACCGCGCCGGAGTCGGCCTGTGTGAATACGACAAGGCCGCCGGCACGGAGACAGTGAAGGTTCCTATGGATGTATATTACGCTGATGTGTCCTACACCAAGGATTATATTTTCCTTCGGACGCTGGATTCTGCCGATTTCAATCAGTGCGTCCTGCTGGCATACGACAGGGACTACAATCTTCTGGGAAAGCTGGAACTGGAGAAGATCGGTTTGCGGTTTCCCTTCCTGGAATACACCACCGCCAATGCCATTTACCTCTCCACCGACGGCGGGACCATCACCCACTACATCGACCCCCACCACCTGGACCGCCTGGAGCTGATCCAGCTGGTGGACCCCACGGCAAGGAGCCACGGATAATATGGAACTGACCATTCACGCCCTGTCCCATTCCTACGGTGACAAGAAAGCCCTGACGGACTTTACCCACACCTTCACCCCCGGCATTACGGCCCTGCTGGGCCCCAACGGCGCGGGGAAAAGCACCCTCATCCACCTGATCTGCGACCTGCTGCCCCGCCAGACGGGGACCATCGCCTTCGACGGGACGGATATTCTGTCCATGGGACCGGCGTTCCGGCAGGTGCTGGGCTTCATGCCCCAGAGCCAGGGGATGTATGACGACATGACCGCCTGGGAATTTCTGCTGTACATGGCCCAGTTGAAGGGGCTGAGGCCCCGGGCCGCCAGGGAACAGCTTCGGGAGCTGCTGCAGGTGGTGAACCTGTGGGACGCGGCCCACCGCCGGGTCGGCGGCTTTTCCGGCGGCATGCGCCAGCGGGTGATGCTGGCCCAGGCCCTGCTGGGTGCGCCCAAGGTCCTGCTGCTGGATGAACCCACCGCCGGGCTGGACCCGGAGGAGCGGGTGCGCCTGCGGGAATATATCCGGCAGCTGGGCCGGGACAAAATCGTCCTTATCACCACCCACATCACCGGCGACGTGGAATCCATCGCCAGTGAAATTTTACTGCTGCACCATGGCGTCCTGCTGGCGGACGCCCCGGTGGAGGAATTTATCCGCGGCTGCGGCGCGGCCAACCTGGAGGACGCCTATATCCGGCGGCTGCATCCCCATGCGTGAGTGCAGGCGTGTTTTCTCCCGCAGGAGTCTGCTGTGGCTGCTGGTGCTGATGGCGGCGGTGGTGTTTTTCCACCGGGTGGACCATCACAACGCCCCCGGCTTTGCCGCCGCCTATCGGCAGACCGCAGCTCAGCTGGCAGCCAGCCCGGACCCGTCCGCCGCCCTGTCCCAGATGGAGGCGGAGAGCCGCCGCTATATGACGGCCCTGCTCTGGCGCAGCACGGATGACCCGGACCTGCTGGAGCTATACCGGGATCAGGCCCGGCAGGTGCTGGGCGACGATTATGAGGCGGCAGCCATGGCATATGATCTCAGCGACCAGGCCCAGGTGGAATTTACCGCCCGGCAGCAGGCCCAGCAGACCCTCCGGCAGCAGCTGGACTACCTGGCGGCGTACCCCGGATATCTGGATACCATCCACGAAAATGCCGCCAACATGCCCACCCTGTCCATTTTCATGGACAGCAGCGCCGGGAAATTCCATGCGGAAAACGTGAAGAAAACGGACCGGGACTTTCCCCGCAGCACGGATGTGTCCCTGACCCTGACGGAGACTGCCGGACTGGAGAATTTCTTGCAGGACAGTGTGGTGTCCGTGTGCATTCTGCTGTGGATGCTGGTAACGGTACTGCGGCTGACGGAGGAGCGCCGCAGCAGTCTGCGATACCTGGTGTTTGGCAGCCCCCGAGGCCGGACATGGCTGGCCCTGCGCCGGGTGGGGATCCTGGGCCTTTCCGCCGCCCTGGGCACAGCCCTTCTGATGCTGACGGGCCTTGTCACCGACAGTCTGCTGTACGGCGGGCTGGGTGACCTGTCCGCCGCCGCCCAGTCCAGCGAAATTTTTCAGAATTTCCCGTACCCGCTGACGCTTCGTCAGGTGCTTTGGGCGTATTACCTGCTAAAAACTCTTGGTATGTGGCTGATGGGATTGCTGCTGTGGCTGATTCTTCAGCTGATCCACCATTTGCAGACGGCTATGGTGGCCGCCGCCGCATTTCTGGCGGTGGAATACAGTCTGTTCGCCTTTGTGCCGGATAGCTATGCCATCGTGGCCCTTCGGTATATCAACGTGTTTTCCTTCGTCGGTATGGAAAAAACGTTTCTGCACTATCTGAATATCAACCTGCTGGGTCGGGCGGTAAACGGAGCCATGCTGTGTACCGCCCTTCTGCCGGTGCTTTTGGTGCTGGCTGCGGCAGGAGCCGTGGTCTATGCCGGACATCACCGGCCCATAGCAGGAGCCAACCTGTTCCAGCGTCTGGCGGCCCGGCTGCGTCCCGTGTTTTCCCGGGCCTCCGGCCGGCTGACCCTGACGGGGTTCGAGTTCAAGAAAATCCTATGGTATCATAAGGGGCTGCTGGTGCTACTGGTCTTTGCCCTTTGGTGCTTCCGGGCAGCCGCAGCTCCTACGGCGGACGTGTCCCTGTACGACACAGATACCGCCGCCTTCCAGAATGAGTTCCAGGGCCCTGCCACGGAGGACACCCTCCGGGCCATCCGGGCCCGCATAGCGGAGGTGGAAGGCTGGCCGGAGTCCGAGATCCGATCCACCCAGCTGGCGGCCCTGTCCGCCGTGGAGACCGAGGCCCTGGAAAAGCAGGATACCGGCCTGTGGGTGCTGAATCCGGCGCCCATGTTCACTCTGTGCGGCGGCGATGTGGGCGGCAGTCAGCGTATTCCGTCCATGGCGGCACTGCTGACGGTGGCGCTGCTGACGGCAGGCGTCTTCGCCGGAGAGCGGCAGCAGCGAATGTTGCCGCTGCTGCAGACCACGCCCCGGGGCCGCCGCCGGGAGCCTCGCTGCAAGCTGGCCCTGTCTGCCCTGCTGGCGGCGGCGGTATGGTTGACTCTGACCCTGCGGCAGGTGTACCAGGTTTCGTCGTATTACGGCGGCCTGACGGCCCTGTCCGCCCCGCTGCGCAGTGTGACCTATTTTGCAGACCTGGCCGCAGACTGCACCGTGGGACAGTGGCTGGCCGGATGCCTGCTGCTGCGGCTGCTGGTGCTGCTGGCTGCTGCCATGACCGGGTGCCTGCTGTCGAGCCTGTGCCGGACGGTGAACGCTGCCGTGGTGGTATGCTGCGCCGGCCTGGTGGGCCCGGCGGCCCTGGAGCTGGTGGGAGTGCGCGCGGCAGGCATCCTGTCCCTGGCCCGCCTGTGGACGCCTGTTACCTGCTCCTTGTACGTCTATCTCATTCCCCTGGCTCTGCTGGTAGTCTGCCCCCTTCTGTGCGTGCGGCGCAGGCCCAGGGTCTGATCTGTATAATTCAAGCTGCCCTGCGTACAAAGCAGGGCAGCTTCAGCCTGTCAAAGACCCCCTGCTTTCACGCGGCGAAAGCAGGGGGTTCTCTTGCGATATGGGGTGCGCTTATTGGTCCGGGTTGGTGGTGAACAGGCCCACCACGTCCTCCAGGGCCAGGCTCAGGGTGATGGCCTGGGCCTTGGTGCTGGGGCCGGCCTGGGCCATGATGGCCTGCATGATGGCGTTTTTCTCACCGGTGGGGGCCACGATGAAGATCATCTCCCGCTCCTCGGCGATGGACATGCCGAAAAACTTCCCGGCGTCCTCGGCGCCGGTGGAGCGGGTGTGGACAATGGTGCCGCCACGGGCTCCGGCGGAACGGGCCGCCTCCATGACCTTATCGGTGTAGCCCTGGTTGGCGATGGCAACGATCAGCTGATAGGCCGCTTCCTTCATAGTATGGTCCTCCTCAATGTCGATTTCCGGGGCCTTGGAGGGGTCGCCGGAGGTCAGGTAGTTCATGGCGGACTTGCCGCCGATGCTGCTCAGGGGCAGGCAGACGGCGATGCCGCTGCCGGGGGCGGTCAGGTGCATGGTGGACACCAGCTCCTTCACCAGGATCTCCTTGCAGGCGGGCGTCACCACGGAGAACAGCACGGCCTTCTCCGTGGCCTCCAGGCCCAGATAGCTCAGCACATCGTCGCTGGCGGTGCCCCGGCCCAGGGCCGTGAACACCACCGGCGCGCCGAAGGCCCGGTAAAAATCCACAAACCGGCCGGAGCCAACCACCCGGTTGGTGATGGTGATCATAAGATACAGTCGTTTCATTGGGTTTCCTCCTATGCCAGCTCGATGATCTCTTCCACTTCGGCCACGGCCACGGGGGCGGTGCGCTTGATGCGGCGTTTATAGCTGACGCCCAGCAGCTGGATGGTCACCAGGGGGGTCATGGCCACCATGGCCACCACGCCGAAGGCATCGGTGACCACGTTGCCGCCCAGGGCGTCGCAGGCGCCCATGGCGAAGGGCAGCAGGAAGGTGGCGGTCATGGGACCGGAGGCCACGCCGCCGGAGTCGAAGGCGATGGAGGTGAAGATCTTCGGCACCACGAAGGACAGGATCAGACTCAGGGCATAGCCCGGCAGCAGGAACCACATGATGGAGATGCCCGTCAGCACCCGGATCATGGCCAGGGCCAGGGACACGGACACGCCGATGGACAGAGCCAGATTCATGGCGCTGGCGGGGATGGAGCCGGCAGTGATCTCCTCCACCTGACGGTTGAGGATGTGGACGGCGGGCTCCGCCGCCACGATGAAGTAGCCGATGACCATGGCGATGGGGATCAGCACCCAGCTGCACTCCAGGGAGGCGATGCTCTGGCCCAGGAAGTTGCCCACGGGCATGAAGCCCACGTTGACGCCGGTCAGGAACAGCACCAGGCCCAGATAAGTATACAGGAAGCCCACGATCATGCTCATGACCTGGCGGCGGTTCAGGCGGCGGGTCAGCAGCTGGAAGATCAGGAAGAACCCGGCAATGGGGGCCAGGGACACCAGAATTTCCTTAAAATACTCCGGCAGAGCGTGGGTATAGGAGCGGAACATCTCCACGGTGTCCTGGGCGTCGGGCACGGTCACCGGGGTGTAGCTGCTGCCGTCGGGCTTGTATAAAAGGCCCAGCAGCAGCACCGTCAGGATGGGGCCGATGGAGCACAGGGCCACCAGACCGAAGCTGTCGCCTCCGGCGTGCTTGTCGTTGCGGACGGCGCTGACGCCCACGCCCAGGGCCATGATAAAGGGCACGGTCATGGGGCCGGTGGTGACGCCGCCGGAGTCGAAGGCGATGGACCAGAAGTCCGGGGACACGAACATGGCCAGGGTGAACACCACTGCATAAAACCCGATGAGCAGATAGGACAGGGGAATGCCCAGCAGGATACGCAGCAGAGCGATGACCAGGAACACGCCCACGCCCAGGGCCACGGACCAGATGATGACGTCGTTTTCAATGGCGGGAACCTGACTGGCCAGAACCTGCAGGTCCGGCTCCGCCACGGTGATGATCACGCCGATCAGGAAGCTGATGGCCACGATGATCCACACCTTCTTGGAGCGGGTGATTTCCTTACCCACGGCCTCGCCCAGGGGGATCATGGACATCTCGGAGCCCAGGGAAAACAGCCCCATGCCCACGATCAGCAGAAGGCTTCCCACCAGGAAGGCCATCATGGCGTTGTTGGACACCGGGGTCACGGTGAAGCACAGCAGCAGGACGATGGCCGTGATGGGCAGCACCGAGGTCAGGGACTCCCGCATGGGCTTGCGGAAAATGGCCAGGACCTGGCCCTTTTCCCGGTGCTTCCGGCGCAGGCGGGCCTGCTGGGTCAACAGATCAGGTTTCTTGCGAGACAACAAACGATTCCTCCTTCATCCATTCCGTTCATCAAAACGATAGCGTACCTGTCCGGGCTGACGGGCAGATACGCAATCTCTACCATTAGTATTTATCATACCATAAATCCCACATTCCGGCAAGAAAGAATCTGTAAAAATTTTGTGAACCTGTGACAAGAGAAAACCCTTGTCAGACGGGTGAAAATCGAAAAAACCGGTCTTTTTTGCAAGATTATTCCCGGCGGGCTGCGAGAAAATATTTGCATCAAGATGAAAAAATATGAAAAATACGCCTTGACAAATGGCGCGGATGGTGCTAATATGCACCCGTCAACGAAAAACCGCCGCACCTGCGGCGAGAAAGGGACTGCGCCATGACGAAGCTGCTCTGCAACAACAGCATGATGATGACCATGATGCACATGTGCGGCATGTGCATGCTTTGCTATGGCAAAAATGGTCATTCTCTTTCATCACCTGCCTGAATGAAGCGTTTGCGGCAGCGGAAGGTCAATGACCTTCCGCTGTTTTTTTGCTGTGCGAAAGCATGGCAGAATAAGAAAGGAGCTGAAAAACCATGCGCCTGATGCCGGGCCTGCTGAACCTGCTGGATGACCGAATGTGGCCCCGGGCCGCCGGACGTTCCATCCATTCTGAAAACCAACCAATCACCGAATTAATGATAACAAGGAGATAATACATCATGAAAAAGACTTCCGTGAAGCTGACGGCGCTGGTTCTGGCGCTGGTCCTGTCCCTGTCCCTGGCCCTGACGGGCTGCGGCTCCAAGAGCACCTCCCTGAAGATCGCCGTTCCCAACGACACCACCAACGAGGCCCGGGCCCTGCTGCTGCTGCAGGAGAACGGCATTATCAAGCTGCGGGACGGCGCAGGCATTACCGCCACCAAGAACGACATTGTGGAGAACCCCTATAACGTGGAGATCGTAGAGGCCGAGGCCGCCCGTCTGCCCGATATGCTGAAGGACGCCGACTACGCCGTTATCAACTCCAACTACGCCATCAACGCCGGGCTGAACCCCGTGAAGGACTCCCTGGCCATCGAGGGCTCCTCCTCCGCCTATGCCAACATCCTGGCCGTGAAGGAGGGCAACGAGAATACCCCCAAGATCCTGGCCCTGAAGGCCGCTCTGGAGAGCCGGCAGGTGGCCAGCTTCATCGAGAGCAAGTATAACGGCTCCGTGGTCAGCACCGTCACCAACCCCGGCAATGGCTATGACGATTCCGTGGATTACGACGCCCTGAAGGGCCAGACCATCACCGTGGCCGCCTCCCCCACGCCTCACGCCGAGATCCTGGAGGTCGCCAAGGAGATCCTGGCCGCCAAGGGCATCACCCTGGACATCCAGGTTTACAACGACTATGTGGTGCCCAACACCGTGGTGGACGACGGTACCCTGGACGCCAACTATTTCCAGCATCTGCCCTATCTGGAGGACTTCAACGCCGAGAACAACACCCACATCGTGTCCGTCAGCGCCATCCATGTGGAGCCCATGGGCCTGTATGGCGGCCTGCAGACCAGCCTGGACGCTCTGAAGGCTTCCAAGTAACCGTTTATCAACAACAGAAGGGGAGGCAGCAGCCTTGATCGAATTACAGCATGTCAGCAAGACCTTTGAAAACGCCGGCGGGCGGGTGGACGCCCTGCGGGACGTGTCCCTGACCATCGCCGACGGGGATATCTATGGCATCATCGGCATGAGCGGCGCAGGCAAGAGCACTCTGGTCCGCTGCATCAATATGCTGGAGCGGCCCACGGAGGGCCGGGTCATCGTCAACGGCCAGCAGCTGGACGCCATGACCCCGGCCCAGCTGCGGGCGGCCCGGCGGGAGATCACCATGATCTTCCAGCGGTTCAACCTGCTGATGCAGCGCACCTGTTTGCAGAACATCTGCTTCCCCATGGAGCTGGCCGGGGTGGGCCGGAAGGAGTCCCAGACCAAGGCCCGGCAGCTGCTGGAGCTGGTGGGCCTGCCGGATAAGGCCCAGGCCTATCCCGCGCAGCTCTCCGGCGGCCAGCAGCAGCGCATTGCCATCGCCCGGGCTCTGGCCACCAATCCCAAGGTGCTGCTGTGCGACGAGGCCACCAGCGCCCTGGATCCCAAAACCACCCGGCAGATCCTGGAGCTGATTCAGGACATCAACCGCAAGCTGGGCATCACCGTGGTGGTCATCACCCACCAGATGAGCGTGGTGAAGGAGATCTGCACCCACGTGGCCATCCTGGACGACGGCGAGGTGGTGGAGGACGGCCTGGTATCGGCGGTGTTCTCCGCCCCCAAGTCCCAGGCGGCCCGGCACCTGGTATTCCCCGGCGGGGCCGACGCGGCAGTGTCCGACCCCAGCCAGGAGCGGCGCATCCGGCTGATCTTCCGCAGTGCCCAGACCACGGCCATCCCCATGGTGGCCCGGCTGGCGGCGGAGGAGAGCATCTATGCCAACGTCATCTCCGCCAGCACCCAGAAGCTGTCGGAGGAGGTTTACGGCAGTATGCTGCTGGGCATCCCCAACAGCCAGTTTGACCGGGCCTGGCAGTTTTTCCGGACTATCCCCAATTTGCAGGCAGAGGAGGTAAGCGTGGATGTACAGTGATCTGTTTACGGCGGAGTCCCTGGCGGAGCTGAAAACCGCCTTTCTGACCCAGTTTCCCATGGCACTGTGGGAGACCTTCTATGTGACGGTGCTGTCCACCGCCCTGGCCATCCTGCTGGGCCTGCCTCTGGGGGTGCTGCTGGTGGCGGGGGAGAAGGACGGCGTCCTGCCCCTGCCGAAGCCGGTGCTGTCGGCATTGAACGTCATCATCAATCTGCTGCGGTCCATCCCGTTCCTGATTCTGATGATCATGGTGTTTCCCCTGTCCCGGCTGATCATCGGCACCGCCGTGGGTACCACGGCCACCATCGTCCCCCTGGTGGTGGCGGCATTCCCCTTTGTGGCAAGGCTGGTGGAAAGCAGCCTGCGGGAGGTAGACCCCAACATCATCGAGGCGGCCCAAAGCATGGGCGCCACGCCCATGCAGATCATCTGCAAGGTGATGATCCCCGAAAGCGTGCCGTCCCTGATCCAGAACGTCACCATCTCACTGACCACCATTCTGGGCTACTCCGCCATGAGCGGCATCATCGGCGGCGGCGGCCTGGGCAAGGTCGCCATCGACTACGGCTATTACCGGTATAAATACCTGGTGATGTTTGCGGCGGTGATTCTGCTGATTCTGCTGGTGCAGCTGTTCCAGACGGTGGGCACCAAGCTGGCCGTGAAGTGCGACAAGCGGCTGAAAAAGTGATAAAGAGCTGAAAAAATCCCGCGCCGGTTCCGGCGCGGGATTTTTTGAATGCGGAATAGAGGCTTACTTGCCCATGTTCATCTGAGCGGCGACCTCGGCGGCGAAGTCCTCCTGCTTCTTCTCGATGCCCTCGCCGGTCTGGAAGCGAACGGCGGTAACGAACTTCACGGAACCGCCCAGCTTCTTGGCGGCGTCGGCAATGTAGTGCTCCACGGTGCCCTGGAACAGGTCGCTGCGGACAAACTCCATCTGCAGCAGGCAGTTCTCCTCATAGAACTTGTTCATCTTGCCCATGACGATTTTCTCCTTGACCTGGGCGGGCTTGGAGGCCATCTTGGGATCGCTGTCCATCAGAGCCAGGGCGATCTTCTTCTCCTCGGCCAGAACGTCCTCGGTGACCTGGGACTTATCCCAGAAGCGGGGATTCAGAGCGGCGATCTGCATGGCGACGTTCTTGCCGATCTCGGAGGCGTCCACGCCCTCCACGGCCAGGTTCACCAGAACGCCGATCTTGCCGCCGGCATGGACATAGCCCACGCTGGTGTTCTCGGCGAAGCGGACGAAGCGGCGGATCTGCAGGTTCTCGCCGATGGACATGACCTTCTCGGGCATGGTCTCGGACACGGTCAGCTCGGTGCCGGGATACTTGCAGTTCATCAGGGCGTCCACATCGGCGGGGTCGTTATCCAGAACGGCCTTGGCGATATCCTTGACGAAGGCGACAAACAGGTCGCTCTTGGCGCAGAAGTCGGTCTCGCAGTTGACTTCCACCAGGGCGCCCACGCCGTTCTCCACCAGGGCATAGGACATACCCTCGGCGGCAATACGGCCGGCCTTCTTGGCGGCCTTGGCCAGGCCCTTCTCGCGCAGATACTCAACGGCCTTGTCCATGTCGCCGTCGCACTCGGTCAGGGCCTTCTTGCAGTCCATCATGCCCACGCTGGTCATCTCGCGCAGGGTCTTCACATCAGCAGCAGTAAAAGACATTCTTAGTTCCTCCAATTTCATAATAGTACGGTAAAAGGGGCAGGGCATACACCCTGCCCCGTGGTTACGCGGTGATACAGCCTGAAGATATACGCTTACTCAGCGGTTTCCTGGGCGGCTTCCTCGGTCTGCTCGCCCTGACGGCCTTCGATCATGGCGTTGGCCATAATGGAGGAGATCAGGCGGATGGCGCGGATGGCGTCATCGTTGCCGGGGATGGGATAGTCGATCTCGTCGGGATCGCAGTTGGTATCGGCGATGGCCACAACGGGGATGCCCAGACGATGGGCCTCGGCGATGGCGTTGCGCTCCTTGCGGGTGTCCACGATGAACAGGGCACCGGGCAGCTTCTTCATTTCCTTCACGCCGCCCAGGTACTTCTCCAGCTTCTCGATCTCGCCCAGGTGCTTGATGACTTCCTTCTTGGGCAGCATATCGAAGGTGCCGTCGGCCTGCATGGTCTTGAGCTGGTTCAGGCGGTCGATACGGGTGCGCATGGTCTTGAAGTTGGTCATCATGCCGCCCAGCCAGCGGGCGTTGACATAGTACATATTGCAGCGCAGAGCCTCTTCCTTGATGGCCTCCTGAGCCTGCTTCTTGGTGCCCACGAACAGCAGGGACTGGCCGCTCTCGGACAGCTGACGCACGAAGTTATAGGCCTCCTCCAGCTTCTTCACGGTCTTCTGCAGATCGATGATATAGATGCCGTTGCGCTCGGTGTAAATGTAGGGGGCCATCTTGGGGTTCCAGCGGCGGGTCTGGTGACCGAAGTGGACACCGGCCTCCAGCAGGGCCTTCATGGATACGACGTTCTGGTTAGCCATGGTTTCATTTCTCCTTTGATTTTTAGTTTGTTGCCTCCAGGAGCTTCCTCCCCCCGGCCAACCTTGCGGCACCGACCGAAAGTCCGCCCCTGTGCGGAATGCTGAAATATAATACCACAGTGCGCCGGGAATTGCAAGATAAATTTTGCGGTTTGTGACGGAAAGGCGGCGTTTTTTATAAAAAACCTTATCCCATCCAGCGGAAATGGCCGGTAATGACGTATTTGCCCATGTCATTGCGCTCCACGGCCTCGTCGATGGGGTTTCCGTGGTGGATGAGGAAGGGGATCCCCTGCCGGTTCCGGCGGTCGGAGCAGATGCCGATGTGGTCCCGGTCGCCGAAGATCACAATGTCCCCGGGCTGCCACTGGGCGGGATCGTCCAGGTCACAGGTCAGCACCTGGGCGTGGCGGCGGAAGAAGGTGTCCAGATTGCTGACCCGGCGGAAGTCGATGTTGCCATCAGGGGTCTCGATGTTGGGATAGCAGGCGGGATGGTCGGCGATGTCCCGGTCCACCAGGTCCTTCAGGGAATAGCCCGCCGCCCGGAAGGCCTGCCAGATCACGTCGGTGCACACCCCCAGGCCGTCGTCGGGATAGCCGCCGGCGTAGTATTTGCTCTTATAGTGGGGGTGGGTGCCGATATAGGCCCGGGCGCCCAGGACCATGTCCGTCCAGTCGTCCACGCCGTCGCCGTCGGCGTCCAGGGGGCTTTGCAGCTGGGGGATGCCTAGCTCATCGGCGGTGTACCACCGCTGGGGAATGCGGCTTCGCAGCAGGAACCAGGCCGCGGCCAGCAGCAACAGGCACAGGGGGATCAGAAACAGGCGCTTTTTCTTCATATCCGTGGTCCTCCTTGGTGAGATACAACCATTATACCCGGCCGGGCCGCCTTTGTCGAGGAGAAAAGGGCGGCCTGCCCGGGTGACAGCTAAAGTGAAACTTTTGTAAAATATACTTGACAAACTGCCGGGCGGGTGATATGCTGGGGCAACAGTATGAAAGGAGCGATGGATATGGAGCCTTATCTGGCGGGCATTCTGGCGGGGATCATGGCCGTGGCGGTGGTCACGGCGATACTGACGGCGGTGCGGAAGAAGCAGGGCCGGCCCAAACCGGAATATGACGAGCGGCAGATGGCCGCCCGGGGGATGGCCTATCGCTGGGCGTTTCTGACGCTGATGCTCAGCCTGGCCGTCAACACCGGGGTGGAGGCCATCTGGGGCCCCTGGGCCAAGCCCGGGGTGTCGGCGTGGATGCTGATCTTTCTGTCCATCGGGGTGTTCATCGTGGCCTGCGTCCGGAAGGACGCGTATTTCGCCGTGGCCCAGAATCCCCGGACCTATCTGTGGCTGTTCGGCGCGGTGGTGCTGTGCCAGATTCCCAACTTCCTCCTGCAGCTGCGTAGCGGGGACCTGGTGGAGGACGGACTGCTGACCTGGAACGCGCTGTCCCCGGCCTGCGGGGTGCTGTTCGGGGTGATGTTCGTGTGCATGCTGGTCCGTCTGCGCCGCCAGAAGCGGGAGGAGCAGGAGGACGCGGAGGCATGAAGAATCTGCGCCTGAAATCGGCCCGGGCCGCCAAGGACCTGAGCCAGCAGCAGCTGGCGGACATGGTGTCCGTGTCCCGGCAGACCATCAACGCCATCGAAAAGGGGGACTATAACCCCACCATCCGCCTGTGCATCGCCATCTGCCGGGCGCTGGATAAGACATTGGACCAGTTATTCTGGGAGGAGGAAGAAACATGAGCCTGACGGTAAAGGACCTGACCAAGCGATACGGGGACAGGACGGTGGTGGACCGGCTGTCCTTCGGGATGCCCGGGCCGGGGGTGTATGCCCTGCTGGGCACCAACGGCGCGGGAAAAACCACCAGCATCCGCATGATGCTGAATATGCTGTCCCGGGACGGGGGAGAGGTGCTGTGGAACGGGGAACCGCTGGATATCAGCCGCTGCAACGTGGGATATCTGGCGGAGGAGCGGGGGCTGTACCCCAAGTACGCGCTGATGGATCAGCTGCTGTACTTCGCGTCCCTGCGGGACGTGCCCCGGGCGGAGGCCAAACGGCGTATCCGGTACTGGGCACAGCGGCTGGAGGTGGAGGAGTATCTCTATCCCAGCGCCCCGGCGCAGGCGGGACGGCGGGGGCTTCTGGGCGGCTCCGCCCAGCGGGAAAAGCCCAAGCGGCCGGACCAGCTGTCCAAGGGCAATCAGCAGAAAATTCAGCTGATGGCGGCCCTGCTGTCGGACCCGGAGCTGCTGATCCTGGATGAGCCGCTGTCCGGCCTGGACCCCATCAACACGGACCTGTTCAAGGGGATCATCCGGGAGGAGATCGAGGCCGGGAAATACCTGATCATGTCCAGCCACCAGATGGCCACGGTGGAGGAGTTCTGCACGGACCTGACCATTCTGGACCGGTCCAGAACGGTTCTGCAGGGGCACCTGAACGACATCAAGAAGGGCTACGGCCGGGTGCATTTACAGCTGAAAACCGAGGAGGACGCAGGGCCGTACATCGCCGAAAGCGGGGCGCAGATCGTGACCCGGAAGGAGTTTGAGTATCAGCTGAAGGTCACCGGCCAGGAGCAGGCCAACGACCTGCTGGCCCGGCTGACCCGGGCCGGGGTCACGGTGGTGCTGTTCAACCTGCGGGAGCCGTCCCTTCACGAGATTTTCGTGGAAACCGTGGGGGGTGAGTCCGATGCGTGACCTGTCCGGCACGGGTCAGGTGTACCGCTTTACCCTGTCGCAGCTGCTGAAAAGCAGGGCGAACCGGGTGACGCTGATCATCATGGTGCTGCTGGCGGCGGTGAGTATGCCGCTGACGGCCCTCCTGGGCGGCGAGACGCCGGAGACGTCGGACACCGCAGGCCTGGCGTCGGTGCGGGTGGACAACCGCACGGACCTGGTCCTGGACTTCTCCGGCGACGCCTATTGGGCGGACACGGACTTTTCCGCCGATGCCGGTGAGCCGGATGCCGTGGTGACGGTCACCGGCGATGAGACCGGCTATCAGGTGGCGGTGGTCGGCAGCGAAAGCGCCGACGCCGGGGAGCTGTCCCAGCTGGCGGAGACGGCCCGGCAGGCCGTCCGGGACGCCTGCCTTCGGGCGGCGGGCCTGTCGTCCCGGCAGCTGGAGGCCCTGACGGCGTCCACCGGGGAGGAGGACTCCCATGAGGAGGGCTTCTGGGTCCAGTACGGATATTCCATCCTGGCCATGATCCTGTGCCTGATGAGCGCGTCCTATGTGATCCGGGCCGTGGTGGAGGAGAAGGACTCCCGGCTGGTGGAGCTGCTGCTGGTCAGCGTGAAGCCCATGGCCCTGCTGGCGGGGAAGATCCTGGCGGTGATGGCCTTCACCTTCGGGTGGCTGCTGGCCATGCTGGCGGGCCTCGGCGTGTCCTGCGGGCTGACGGCGGGGCTGATGGGCCCCGGCGTGCTGCAGAAGCAGCTGTCCGGCCTGCTGGCGGCTGTGCCCCGGGTGCAGGAGGACCTGTGGCAGGCGGCGGGGGTGCTGCTGGTGCTGCTGGTGTCCCTGGGGCTGGGGTATCTGACCATGTCCCTGATCGGCGGCGTGGCCGGGGCCTGCTGCTCCGGCATGGAGGAGGCAGGTGAGGCCACGGGGCCTGTGATGCTGCTGACCATGGCGGGATATCTGGCCTCCTGCGTGGTGGGGGCCGTGCCCTCCGGGCCGGTGGCGGTGTTTTCCACCCTGTGCCCCATTGTGAGTATTTTCTGCGCCCCGGTGCAGTTCGCCGGGGGCAATGTGTCCATCTGGCTGGTGCTGGCGTCCTGGGTGATCCAGGCGGCGGTGATCTGGGGTCTGCTGACTCTGGCGTCCCGGGTATATGCGGGACTCATCGTGCACCGGGGCAGCCGGGTGAAGCTGCGTGAGCTGATGTCCATGGCCAAGGGAGGTGCGGTCCGATGAAACGATACAAGGGACTGGGACGGGTGTTTTCCTTCACCCTGACCCAGCAGCTGCGGCAGAGGGGCTGGCGCACGGCCACCATCGCGGTGGCCCTGGCGTGCCTGCTGATCCCCATCCTCTCCCTGACTGTGGCGGCCCAGCACCAGAAAAACGCCGCCCCGGAGCAGAATCCGGTGATGGAGGAGGGCTATACCCAGGAGGCCCTGGACCGGGCGGACCTGACGCCGGAGCAGAGGACCCTTCTGACGGCGCCGGTGGAGGTCACCGTCACCGGCGGGCAGACCGGGGAAGGGGAGACCATGGGCCTGCTGTCCATGCTGCTGCCGTTTGCGTCGCTGATGCTGCTGTATTTCCTGGTGCTGCTGTACGGCCAGAGCACGGCGGCCAGCGTGATCCTGGAAAAAACCTCCAAGCTCATGGACCTGTTCCTGGTGTCCGTGGAGCCGAGGGCCATGGTGCTGGGCAAGGTGCTGGCCACAGCCCTGGCGGGACTTCTGCAGCTGGCCGTATGGGCGGCGGGTCTGGCAGGTGGCTTTGCCATCGGCGGAGCCGTGGTCCGGCAGACGGGGGTGACGCTGCCGCTGCTGGAGGTGCTCAAGGGCGTGGGACGGCTGACGGGTCTGTTCAGCGTTCCCGCCATGCTGGAGGCGGCGGGACTGCTGCTGGCGGGATTCCTGCTGTATTGCAGTCTGTCCGCCATCGGCGGGTCCATGGCCGGAAAGGCCGAGGACCTGTCCAGCACCAACGTGCTGTTTTCCCTGGTGCTGGTGGCCAGCTTCTTCTGCTGCATGTTCGCCGGGGGCATGGACGGCATGACCTCCTCGGCCCGGTGGCTGGACTATGTGCCCTTCACCGCCATTCTGGTGACGCCCAGCCGGGTGCTGCTGGGGCAGACCTCCCTGCTGGGGGGCCTGGTGTCCCTGGCGCTGGTGGTGGTGTGCGCCGGGGTGCTGACGGCCCTGGCGGGCCGGGTGTACCGGCTGATGTCCCTGTATAAGGGCAATCCTCCCACACCCCGGCGGGTGCTGCGGATGCTGCGGGAGAGATGACGATTCATATACAAAAAGGGGTGCGGACGGCGATGTCCGCACCCCTTTTGTATCTTTCACATCCAGGCGTATGCCGCCCCCACGGGCAGCAGGAGAAGCAGCAGCGACAGCAGCAGGGCCGGAACCACCGCGCACCGGCGGGATAAAAGCATCACCGCAGCGGCAGCCGTCGCCAACAGGAGAAAACGGCCTGCCAGCAGCACCAGCACTACCCCGCCCACGGTCCAATTGTCTGCCAGCGCGGACAGGCACTGCACGCTGTTGGCCTGAGCGGCCATGTCAAGGGAGCCGTAGGCTCCCTGCACCGTCAACAGTCCCGGCAGCCACAGGGCGAGAGTCAGTAGCAGGACATAGCCTCCCGTAATGGCGCATTTCCACTGCACCACGCTTTTGCGGCGGGGACTGGCCGTCAGCAGGGCCTCCACGCCGCTCTCCCGCTCCCCGGCGAAGCTGCCGAACAGCAGCAGGGCAACGGCCAGAAACGCGCCGCCCAGCTCCAAAACATCCTGTCGCAGGGCATCCGCACCCAACAGCCGCTGATAGCCGGTCTGATACAGGTACACCTGCCCCGGCCGCAGGGCGCGATACTGATTCTGCGCCAGGTGAAAGGCGTCCTCCATCCGAAGCTGATTTCGTATGGGCTCCGCCTCCCGGTCAAAGGCTGCAGCGTCGGGGTACTGCTGCGCCAGCTCCGCGAGCTGCTCATTCAGCCCGTCAAACCGCGCCAGCTCTGATGCCAGGTAGTCGTCCTTCTCCTGGCTGGGCGCACCCGACAAAATCTCGGAATAGTTCCGATAATACACCTCAAATTCACTGCGCTCCGGGCTGAATCGGCCGTACAGCAGGGCGATGACGGCAAAAAATGCCAGCAATACCCACAGCCCGCATCGGGAGATCATCGCCTTATACAGCTCGTGTCCCGCCAGGCAGGTGTGCCGGGGGCGGGGAAGCGACCATGTAAAGGCCACCCGCTTGCCGGAACCGCCGGGGGTTTGGGCATACAGCGCCGCGCCGCCGATTCCGGCGGCCAGGGCCAGAACAAGCAGGAATATCGCGCCAAGTAGCACCCGATCCGAGGGACTGCCCAGCAGGTTCAGATACACCGCCTCCCGGCAAAGGGCTTGCCCGTCCGCCAGCTGCCAAAGGCTGAGATTCCGCAGCCACAGCTGCGTGCTGCCCGCCATCAGGGCGGCTATGCCCCCGCAGACCGCCGCGCAGCCAACCGCCGCGGCGGCGTTGGACGCCCGGGCGCACAGCAGAAAGATCAGCGCCGTGCAGCACAGAAGCCACAGAAATTTCAGCCCCGCCGCCAGAGCCAGCAGTTCGCCCACCGTCATCCGGTAGGGGCAGGCGGCGAAGCCGTACAGGCTCTGCACCGGGGCGTCAAGCCCCGCAAAGCCGTACAGAAGCCCGGCGATCAGGGCGTTGACGCCGTACAGCAGGGCAAAGCCCGCCGTGGAGAGAGTCGCTGCGGCCATCAGCTTCCGCCCGTAGGCCCGGGACCGGCCCAGGCGGGTGGGGCGGGTCAGGTTCACAAGCCCCGCCGCCCGCTCATGGGTCAGCAGGGTCAGTCCCGCCGCCAGGGGAAACAGCAGTGCCAGGGCGTCCGTCAGATGAAAGGACAGTAGCACCTCCGCACCGCCCAGAAACGCCGCCCGGGGGGTCACGTCCGCCAGGGACTCATAGATCGCCGCGCCGCGTTCCAGGGAGCGGGCGGCAAAGCCGTCAAACAGGCCCATCCGCAGCTTCAGCCGGGATTCCGCCGCTAAGCCCGCCCGGAAGGAGGGATATTCCTCCGCCTGCTGCACCCGCGCCAGGGCCGCGTCGGCGGCGGACAGCTCACGGCGCAGGGCGTCGTATTCCGTCCATGCGCCGCTGGCTGACGCCCGGTCCAGCCGGTCCTCCAGGCCGGTGACATAGCCGGGCAGGTCCTCCTGGGCCATGGCCTGACGCAGAGCGGACACGGTATAGCCGCCTGCGTCTCCGGCGGCGTGGAGGGCGAACAGCACCCCATTGCAGAGCACCGCCAGAACCAGCAGCAGGCACAGCCGCCCGCTGCCGCCGATCTTCCGCAGCTCCCAGGTCATAGCGCCGCCCCCTCCCCGAAGTGGAACAGATACACATCCTCCAGATCGGGCCGGGCCGGGGCGCAGGGGAGGGGCGGCCTTGCCTCGCTGAGCAGCCGCACTAAAATGCCCTCCTGCTGCCGGGACACGCCGCACACCGTGCCGTATTGCGCCATGCCGGGGAGCTGCGCCTCCGCTGCGGTCAGCTCCCATACCCGGCCCTCCAGCTCCTGCTCCAGGGCGTGGGGGGAGCCGCGGCGGATAATAAGGCCCTGGTTCATTAGGATCAGTTCCCGGGCGATGAATTCCACATCCTGCACCACATGGGTACACAGTAGCACGATCTTGTCCCCGGCGATCTCGCCGATGAGATTCCGCACCGCCACCCGCTGGCGGGGGTCAAGGCCCGCCGTGGGCTCGTCCAGCACCAAAATATCCGGGTCGTGGAGCAGGGCCTGGGCCAAAAGCAGCCGCTGCTTCATGCCCCCGGACCAGCCCCGGATGGGGCGGCCCGCCGCCTCCGTGAGGTCCAGCCGCGCCAGGGCCCAGTCCATGCGCCCTTTGGCGTCCTCCCGGCTCATGCCCTGGAGGGATGCCATGTAATAGAGAAATTGCTCCCCGGTGAAGCCGGGATATAACGCCTGCTGCTGGGGGCAGTATCCCAACCGGCGGCGAAAGGCCTCCCCCATGGAGACGGTGTCCTGCCCGTCCAGGGTGACGCGGCCCCGGGTGGGCCGGAGATTCCCGGTGAGGATGTTCATGAGGGTGCTTTTGCCTGCGCCGTTGGGGCCTAACAGGCCGTATACCCCCGGCGTCAGGGTCAGGTCGATGCCTCGTAGGGCCTCTTTTGCGCCGTATCGCTTAGCGACGTCGTGAAATTGCAGTTCCATATCCGTCACCCGACTGTCACGGCGTTTTCAAAGCGTACGGCGTAGAAATCTTCTTTGGAGATGACGCATTGTCCATTGTCGCCCAACGCCCGGAAGAAGGAGCCGCCCTCCTGGGAGGGGCTCATGACCATGCCGTGTTCGTCTGCGGCGCCCACCAGCTCCACGGGCTTACCGTCCTGCAGATCGGCCACCCAAACCCGAGAGCCCGCTTCCGTATCGGTGATGATAAAGGCCTTGCTGTCCATGACCCAGTAGTTGATGATATCCTCCATGGACAGCAGGGTGCGGCTCTCGCCGCTCTCCAGGTTCAGAAGGCGCAGCTGGTCCCCACACTGGTAGATATGCTCCATGCCGTAGACCTGCGCGGGGTCGGCGGTCATGATATAGCCGTCCTTGTTATGATCGGCTACAACGGTATAGTCCCCGCTCTCCATATCCCACAGCAGAAGCCGCCGCTGGGTGTTTTGGTGGACATACCGCCCGTAGCTGGCGTTCTCCCCGTACTGCGCCGCGAACTCCTCCGCACTCAGCAGGGACTGCTCCTTCGGCTCCTCCACCACGGCGCCCCAGCGGGCGGAAAAGCCCATCAGCTCACCGGGGACAGACAGCTCCCGATAGCTGCCGGCGGCAAGGTCGTATAGCAGGGAGCTGCCCTCGGTTCGGCTATCGACCCGCCCGTCCGCCTGCTGCTCTGTGATGCGGCTTTGCACATACAGGGTGGCCTTGCCGCAGGAGAAACGCCCCAGGGTGGCGGTGTAGAAATGGTCGTCGGTGTTGTCCCACTGCTCCAGGACGGTGACTTTCCCGCCGGACAGCTCTTTGCGCACCAGTTGCGCGCCGCTGCCCGCGACATCGAGGGTGGCGTAGAGCACCCCGTCCAAAACGGCGAAGCTGTTGACGTTCCCCACCCACGCCTGGCAGCTGGCGTCCCCGTGGGAGCAGCCCGGCTGGGCGCACAGGGTCATGGTCTGGCCGGAGGCATAGTCGTAGTAGCTCACCGCCCCGGCGGCGCAAATATACCAGCCGTCATCGTCGGTGAACACCGCGCCTGTTCCGGCGGCGTCCCGGTTGTCCTTGGGCAGGGCGTGCCCTTGGACGGCGGGGGTCGGCTCCGGGTCCCCGGAGGGATTCCCGGCGGGGCCTTCAGGCCCGGAGCAGGCGGTCAGCAGCAGGAGCAGCGCAAGAAAGCATGGTACGAAGCGTTTCACTGGATAGTCCCTCCCCGATGGAATCGTAAATTTTGCCCGCCTATCACACAGTATGTGCGGCAGACGGGCGGCTTTTGTTGCAAATCAACAGGATAGCTACAAGCTGGATTGTAGCATATTGTGCAAAATATGTCAATATTCTTAAAAATATTTTCTAAAAAAAGTATTGCGGGCCGACGATGCGGCCGCGACAGACAAAGCCCCCGGAAAGCAGGGCTTTCCGGGGGCTTTGCGCCTATTGGCCGTATGGCGAGGGTCCCTCGATGATGCTGGTTTCGCTCCAGCCGTTGTAGGCCTGGTGATAGTCATACAGGCTGACGCAGAGGGCCGCCACCCACAGCAGCAGCGCCGTCAGCACCGCCGCGATCAGGATGGTCAGCACCTGACGCCGCCGCCGCAGGGCGGCCAGCAGCTCCTGGGTGCTCATGGCGTCCACATACGCCGCGGCCACCTGCTGGGGCGTCCCGAACCGGGCTTCCAGGTCTGCGTCCCGGGTTTCGGCGCAGTAGGCCTCCGCCTCGCTGCGCAGCGCCGTCAGCAGCTGCTTTTTGTGTTTTCCGGCGCAGGGCAGATAGCTGCCGACGGCCCGGACGTATCGGTTGACCTGCCGCTGTCTTTCCCGCATGGCGGCGCCTCCTCTCGAATGATGGCCGTCACGCCGGTCATCATGGATTCATATTCCCGGATCATTTCCTCCAGCCGGGCTTCTCCGGCAGGCTCCAGGTGGTAGTATACGCGGGTCATCCGCTTGCCCACCAGCACCCGGCGGTCGGAGATCAGTCCCTGCTCCTGCAGCCGGTACAGCACCGGGTACAGGGAACCCTCCTGGGTTTTCAGCCGTCCGCCGCTGCGCCGTTCCGTCTCCTGCACCAGCTGGTAGCCGTACATATCTTCCCTTCGCAGCAGCGACAGCAGGATCAGCGCCATGACGCCGCGCTGGAATACATTGGGTCCCGAGTCGCGTGACATACCGCCGCCTCCTTTGCCAAAGTTCTCCTTCTTTTATACCATCCGTTCCGGAAAAATGCAACATTTTCCTGCCGGGAACCCACGAACTTGCCCCGGCAGCACAGCGGATATGTGAAAACTATTGCTCTTTTCAGAGCAGCCGTGATATAATGAAACAGTATGAGGTGACGTTTTTCGCAATGCGGAGCTGCTTGCGGATGACGAGAGAAGAAGCGCCCAGGAACCAATCCACCTGTTCACGAAAGGAAGGAAGAAGCCATGATTTTCAGATTAGGAGAACTTTTCTGCGGACCGGGAGGCCTTGCGTGGGGCGCGACCCATGCGGACATAGGCGACCCGGATTATGGCATCGTCCATGCCTGGGCCAACGATTATGACGAGAACACCTGCAGAACGTATCGCCGGAACATCTGCCCGGACGCCCCGGCCAGCGTGTTCCATGCCGATGTCAGAAAATTTGACCTGACCAAATTGTCTCCCATTGACGCCTTCGCATTCGGCTTTCCGTGCAACGATTACAGCGTCGTCGGTGAGCAGAAGGGCATGGACGGCGTCTATGGACCCCTTTATTCCTACGGCGTCCAGGTGCTGAAGCTCTATCAGCCGCAGTGGTTTCTTGCGGAAAACGTAGGCGGGCTCCGCAACGCGAATGACGGCAAGGCTTTCACAAAGATTCTCGATGAAATGCGCAAAGCCGGCTACAGGCTCTATCCCAACCTGTATAAATTTGAAAACTACGGAATCCCCCAGGCCCGGCACAGGATCATCATCGTCGGCATAAGAAACGACATAGACGTGGAGTTCAGAGTCCCCTCATGCGCGCCCTATGCCGGGATCGACAATACCTGCAGGACGGCGATCGAGGCCCCGCCCATTCCGGGCGATGCGGCCAACAACGATGCGACAAGGCAGTCGGCGACCGTTGTCGAGAGACTGAAGTATATCAAGCCAGGACAGAACGCCTTCACTGCTGACCTGCCCGAACATCTGCGGCTGAAGGTCTCCGGCGCAAAAATCAGCCAGATATACAAGCGGCTGGATCCCGGCAAGCCCGCGTACACCGTTACCGGAAGCGGCGGCGGCGGGACGCATATCTATCACTGGTCAGAGCCCCGCGCGCTGACCAACCGGGAGCGGGCAAGGCTCCAGACGTTTCCCGACGACTTTGTGTTTGAGGGAAGCAAGGAGAGCGTCCGCAAACAGATTGGCATGGCCGTGCCGTGCCGCGGCGCGCAGATCATCTTTGAGGCGATACTGAAAAGCTTCGCCGGTATCCCGTACGATTCCATGCCCGCCAATATTGAGGAATGATCTGTACCCCCATGCTGGATGCGCGGCATGGGGGTATTTTCGTTACGGCCTGTCCTGCTCCAGCGCGGAGAACAGCGCTCCTTCCATGGACAGCACGTCGTCCATGGGTATTTTCGTGCCGTCCCGCATGGTGATCAGGCGCTCAAACGTATCAATTTTCTTGACCGTACCAGTCACCGTCTGATATGCTCCGCCCTCTTTGCGTTCGTCTGATTGGAAGAAAGTAATCGTTACCTCCGGATGGGCCTCCAAGGCGTCTGTCAGAAGCTGATACCGCATATCCAGTGCCGTCAGCGCCTCCTCATCCAAATCGATCTTCTCATCCGTCAGACGCCCGGTTTCTCTGATGGCGGAGTCATATCCGGTCAGCGCGGCAAAAGGCGCAAACTGCGCCGCACGGTCAGACATCGGCATCTGCGGGCGCGTCTTGGAGACGTGGTGAGGAAGATTGATAATCTCGTCGTACCGATTATTCATGCGCATTCTGTATCTCACCTCTTAGCTAAACTGGAATTATATCTTCAAATCTGATTCAGCCTGCATTCCGGGAGTTCCCCGTTCATCACTTTCTTGATATTGCTGATAAAGAAATCATAGCGCTTTTTATGATACTTCACGCCATCCGGAAGTCCGGCCGTATGGGGAGTCAGGATGACATGATTCAAGTCCCGCAGAGGATTATCCATACTTAAGGGTTCATCCTCATATACATCCAGACAAGCTCCACCAATACTGCCCTGTTTTATTGCCAGTATCAGTTGATCCTGGTCAATGACCGCTCCCCTTGATGTGTTGATCAAGACTGCGTCAGACTTCATTTTGTCGAACGCATGAGAATCGATCATATGCCGCGTGCTTTCATTCAAAGGAATATGAATACTGACGATATCACTCTCACGGTAAATGCTATCCAGATCTTTTTGCTGTACACCGGCAATGTCAAACGGCTTATGGCTATAGCCCAGGACGTTCATATGAAAGGCATTACAATACGCCGCAACCTTTTTTCCTACATTTCCGAGGCCAATGATTCCAATCGTTTTTTCAGAAAGCTCTGCTCCCTTGTATTGCAGTTCTCCTTCATCCCGGTGAGCCTTTAGGAACGAATCGAGGTATGTGATGTTTTTATACCAGCAAAGAATGAAGGCCATCACATGCTCGGCAACCGCATTCGCATTCACGCCGGCAGCATTACAGACTTGAACGCCGTATCTGGTACAGTCTTCAAGATTTACATTGTCATACCCCGCACCTGTTTGGATCAGTTTTAGTCTGGGCGCTTTTTCCAGCAACGCTGCGTTGATTTTGATATGCTCCGGTATGAGCACGTCTGCGTCTCTTAATTCTTCTTCTGCTGCTTCATAAGGATGCAGAATTCTTACTTCCCACGCCTCCGGAAACCTATTGATTATCTGTTCTTTTGCTGCGTGAGGAAAACTTCCAATGATTGCGATTTTCATACAGCCACCTCCACAACTTCCGATTTGTTTGATTCTCTACGCCTTATGCCCGCCGATCTGCGCATTGCGGTCCTTCGCCGTTGCGCCTTCTTCAAGATTCATCGCCTTGAGGATGGCGTTCTTCCCGTACTTCTTCTTGATGGCGAGAGCTGCCTTCTGGATTTTTCTCTCGCGCTCCAATGCAGCATCCTCGGCTTTCCGCTTTTCCTCTTCGGCGGCATAGTCGGTGAAGAGGTCCAGCTGGACAACCCCGTCATTTTTCTTCGGCGCATCCGCTTCCGGCAGGACATGATTTGCAACGACATACATGCGCCGCACCAGGAGATTCCTGTCCACGATCCGGTCAAACAGCTCTGACACGGCGCACATTATTTTCTTCGTAGATGATGTGTGACTGTCAAGGTTAATAGAGCCGTGGGCCTGCTTCGGGATCCGGCGGCCATAGCGGTCGGTTTCCACCGGGCCGTGATACCTGGCCCGCCGCGCCGGATCGGTCAGATTCTCAACATCATAACCCACGGTCAGCACCATCTGATCGGTGACAAGCCCCTTATCCACCAAGTCCAGCACCAGCAGGTCCGTCATCTCCCGGACGACCAGCTTTGCCTTGTCCGCCTCATAGGGGCAGTGCAGGACCTGACCGGAGCTGAGACTGTTGGAGCTGGGGCGGTACGTCTTGATGGCCGCAATGGTGGTGGGCTCCCAGCCCCACGCATGGTCGATGAGCAATTCCGCGTTCTTGCCGAAGAGCTTATAAAGCAGGTCCTCATTCCGCTCCGAGCAGAGGGCAACATCGCCCATGGTGAACATCCCGTTCTCCTCCAGCTTCTTTGCGATGCCCTGGCCCACCCGCCAGAAATCGGTGAGAGGCCGGTGTGACCACAGCTCACGGCGAAACTTCATCTCGTCCAGCTCTGCGATGCGGACGCCGTTTTTATCGGCGGGAATGTGCTTCGCTACAATGTCCATTGCTACCTTGCAGAGAAAGAGGTTTGTCCCGATTCCGGCAGTTGCCGTGATGCCGGTGGATTCCAGCACGTCGAGAATGATCTTCATGGCAAGCTCCCGGGCCGTCAGCCGGTAGGTGCTGAGATAGTCGGTGACGTCCATGAACACCTCGTCGATGGAGTAGACCACCATGTCCTCCGGCGCGATGTACTTGAGGTAAATCTGATAAATGCGGGTGCTGTACTCCATGTAGTACGCCATTCTCGGCGGCGCGATGAGGAAGTCCACGGCAAGGGCCGGGTCAGCCTGCAACCGGGAGAAAAAGTGGGATGAACCCTCCAACTTTCGCCCCGGGGCCTTCTGCTGCCGCCGGGCGTTCACCTCCCGGACCCGCTGGTTCACCTCGAAAAGCCGGCTGCGCCCGGAGATGCCGTAGCTTTTGAGGGAGGGCGTCACCGCCAGACAGATGGTTTTCTCCGTCCGGCTCTCATCCGCGACAACCAGGTTGGTGTCCAGCGGATCCAACCCCCGCTCCCGGCACTCCACGGAGGCATAGAAGGATTTCAGGTCAATGGCAATATAGGTGCGTTGTTTCATCTTCTGTGCCTCCCTTCGGTTTTCTTAGTACAGCCTGTGCGCGTGCCCCTCAGTCCGTCAGCCGGTTCTCCTCGCCCCAGAGACAGAGCTGGTCCAGCACCGCCATCAGCGACCTTCCCCGCTCACTGAGCCGGTACTCCACCTTCGGCGGGATCTGGGGATACTCCGTGCGGACGATCAGCCGGTCTGTCTCCAGCTCCTTCAGATTGGTGCTGAGGGTCTTGTCGGAGATGGATTTCAGATAGCGCTTCAGCTCGTTGAACCGCACCGGCTCAAACTCCATCAGACAGTACAGGATCACCATCTTGTGCTTTCCGCTGATGAGGGACATTGTGTAGCTGAAGCCGGTGTCGGAAAAATCGGCATCCGCAATGTATTTGTTCATGCAGGACACGGCTTACACTTCCTTTCAGGAAAGTACCTGTCTTTATTGCCAGTACTTGAATTTTTGATTTTCCCGGATATAATTATAAACAGTACAGGCCATCCTGTCAATCTGTCTGCAAGGAGATGTTACCATGAGAACAAAGCTGAAGCTCACCGAAGGGATTTTCCCCATGCCGGTTCTGATGATCGCAACGTATAACGAGGACGGCAGCGTGAACGTGATGAACGCCGCCTGGGGCACCATGGTGGAGCGGGACATCGTGGCGCTGAACCTGAGTGAGGGCCATAAAACCGTTCAGAACATCAAGGCCCGTGGGGCCTTCACCGTCAGCATCGCCGACGCGGCCCACGTGGTGGAGGCCGACTATTTCGGCGTGGAGTCCGGGAACAGGGTTTCCGACAAGCTGGCCCGCAGCGGCCTGACCGCCGGCAGGGCCGAAACCGTGGACGCCCCCGTCATCAACGAGTTCCCCCTCTGTCTGGAGTGCGAGTTCATCGAGTATCAGGGCGGCGAGTATGGCTGCGGCGTCATCGGCCGGGTGGTGAACGTTACCGCCGATGAGCGGGTCATGGCAGACGGCAAGGTGGATATCTCCCGGGTGGACGCCATCGCCTTCGACCCCTATACCCACGGCTATTACCGGGTTGCGGAGCGTGTGGGCGAGGCCTTCAAGGACGGCCTGAAGCTGAAAAAGTAATTTCCGGGGCATCGAACCCCACAAAAATAAGGCAGACACATGGAAAGACCATGTGTCTGCCTTTGTCTTACGGAACTGCGCGGGTCAGTTTTTCAGGCTCTGCTCCACGGCAACGGCCACGGCCACGGTGGCGCCCACCATGGGGTTGTTGCCCATGCCCAAAAAGCCCATCATTTCCACATGGGCGGGCACGGAGGAGGAACCGGCGAACTGGGCGTCGGAGTGCATACGGCCCATGGTGTCGGTCATGCCGTAGCTGGCGGGACCGGCGGCCATGTTGTCCGGGTGCAGGGTGCGGCCGGTGCCGCCGCCGGAGGCCACGGAGAAGTACTTCTTGCCCTGCTCGATGCATTCCTTCTTATAGGTGCCGGCCACAGGGTGCTGGAAGCGGGTGGGGTTGGTGGAGTTGCCGGTGATGGACACGTCCACGCCCTCGTGGTGCATGATGGCCACGCCCTCCCGGACATCGTCAGCGCCGTAGCAGCGGACGTCGGCCCGCTCGCCCTCGGAATAGCGGATCTCGCGGACGATATTCAGCTTGCCGGTGTAGTAGTCGAACTGGGTCTGCACATAGGTGAAGCCGTTGATGCGGCTGATGATCTGGGCGGCGTCCTTGCCCAGGCCGTTGAGGATTACCCGCAGGGGCTGCTTGCGGGCCTTATTGGCGTTCTTCACGATGCCGATAGCGCCCTCGGCGGCGGCGAAGGACTCGTGACCCGCCAGGAAGGCGAAGCACTTGCTCTCGTCGCTGAGGAGCATAGCGCCCAGGTTGCCGTGGCCCAGACCCACCTTGCGGTCGTCGGCCACGGAGCCGTCGATGCAGAAGGACTGCAGGCCCACGCCGATCATCTTGGCGGCCTCGGCGGCGGTCTTGACGCCGGACTTCAGGGCGATGGCTGCGCCCACGGTGTATGCCCAGCAGGCGTTTTCAAAGCAGATGGGCTGAATTTCCTTAACGATCTCATAGGGATCGAAGCCCCGGGCCTTGCAGATGTCCCGGCACTCCTCCACGGAGCCGATGCCGTACTGAGCGAGGACGCCATTGATCTTGTCGATTCTTCTTTCGTAGCTTTCAAACAGTGCCATTTTTCCGTCCTCCTCTTATTCCTGCCGGGGGTCAATATACTTGGCGGCGTTGTCGAACTGACCATAGTGCCCCTTGGCCTTTTCCAGAGCCGTGGCGGCGTCGTCGCCCTTTTTGATGAAGTCCATCATCTTGCCCAGGCTGATGAACTCATAGCCCACGATCTCGTTGTCCTTGTTCAGGGCCACCCGGGTCACATAGCCTTCGGCCATCTCCAGATAGCGGGGGCCCTTGGCCTTGGTGGCGAACATGGTGCCCACCTGGCTACGCAGACCCTTGCCCAGGTCCTCCAGGGAAGCGCCCACGGACAGGCCGCCCTCGGAGAAGGCGGACTGAGACCGGCCATATACGATCTGCTCGAACAGCTGACGCATGGCGGTGTTGATGGCGTCGCACACCAGGTCGGTGTTCAGCGCCTCCAGAATGGTCTTGCCGATGAGGATCTCGGAGGCCATAGCGGCGGAGTGGGTCATGCCGGAGCAGCCGATGGTTTCCACCAGCGCCTCCTCAATGATGCCGTTTTTGATGTTCAGCGTCAGCTTGCAGGCGCCCTGCTGGGGAGCGCACCAGCCAATGCCGTGGGTAAACCCGGAAATATCGGAAATCTCCTTGGCCTGGACCCACTTGCCCTCCTCGGGAATGGGAGCCGGACCGTGATAAGCGCCCTTGGCAACGGGACACATATGCTGTACCTCGGTGGTATAGATCATAGCGAATTCCTTCCTTCTAAATAATGAGGGATGTCCTCTTGTACCCCATTATAGCAAGTCTTCCGTGGATTTGCAAGTAATATTCCGAACGTTCCGTGCAGCAAAAAGATGCAGGCATCCGGGAAGCGGATGCCTGCATCGGGAGCATTACGTGTCAGTCCATAGCCGGGCGCTCGTCGCCCATGAAGAACACCGCCACGGTGCCGGGGCCGCTGTGGGACCCGATGATGGTGCCGATGTCGCACAGGCGGATCTTGCCCCGGAGCCTGGGGAACCGCTCCTCCAGGGCGTCGATGAGCATCTGCGCGTCCTCCGGGCACTGGGAGTGGCACACGAAGCAGCGCTGGTCATAGTCCCGGCCGCCCTGGGCGTGCTCCTCCATGGCGTTTACCGTGGCCTCCACGGCCTTCTTCTTGCCCCGGACCTTGCCATAGGCCTTGATGGCCCCCTTATCGTCCAGCCGCATAATGGGGCAGATGTTCATGATGGTGGCCACCATGGCCGCCGCGCCGGACACCCGGCCCGTGCGCCGGAACTGGGTCATATCGGAGGAGAAGAACTGGTGGTGCACCTTGTTGCGGTTCTGCAGCACCCACTGGGCCGTCTCCTCCAGGGTGGCCCCGGCGTCCCGCATATCCGCCGCCGTGTCCACCAGCAGACCGTAGCCGGAGGAGGAGCACAGGGAGTCGATGACCACGATCTTCCGGTGGGGATACTTCTCCTGCAGCAGCTTTCCGGCGGCCTGGGCGTTGTGCACCGAGCCGGACTGGCCGGAGGTGAAGGCGATGTGCAGCAGGTCGCCCTTTTTCAGCTGCTGCTCAAAGAAATCCAGATACTCGGCCACGTTGATCTGGGACGTCTGGGGGAGCTTCCCCTCCTTCAGGAAGCCGTAAAACCGGGGCAGGGCCGCCGGATCCCGGCCCATATCGTCCACATACTCCTGGTCGCCCACCACATAGTGGTAAAACAGCACCGGGATGTCCCGCTGGGTCATGTACGCATAGGGCAGGTCCACCGTGGAGCAGCAGCTCAGTACAAATTTCCGTTCCATATCCTTTCTCCCTTTCGATTGAATAGAACTTGGTATGCATATTATACCAAAATCAGGAGAAAAGTCAAACCTTCCGCCCTATACATCCGGGATGCATTGTCCAGACGGCAGAAAACGGGGGCGGCTGCCCCCGTTTTTCAGCTCATCTTCTCCGCCACCGACTCCAGCGCCTGGTCCATGGCGTTGCCCATGCGCTGCATGGCCTTGCCCACGGCGGTCCTTCTGGGCCGGGGACGCGGCAGAATAATGATCTCCAGCATGGCGCCCGCCACCATTCCGGCGGCCAGACCCCACAAAAACGTGCCGGTTTTACACATCCGTTACCCCTCCTTTTCGTGACGCTCTTAGTATGGCCCGTGCCGCAGAAAATCATTCCGCCGCCCTTGCCAAAATCCGGAGAAGTGCGTATAATAATGGGGAAAATTTGCGCGCACAAGGAGATTTTTTATGTCGATCGCAGTTTTACAGGAGAAGATCCGTGCCCGGAAAACGCCCCTGGCCCTGGTGCTGGGGCCGGAGGCGGACAAGCTGCCCGCCAGGATCACGAAGAATTTCACCGATATGTACGGCCCCGGCGACATGGCCCAGGCGGAGGCTCTGCGCTATCACGGCAGCCAGCTCATCAGCCAGACGGCCCCGCTGCTTCCTGCCGTGGTGCTGCAGGCGGAGCGCTATCTGCGCTACGGCTTCATGGGCATGGACGTGCTGGCCAACCTGGTGAACATGGCCAAGGCCCAGGGACTTTACACCATTGTGGATGCCCGCACCGCCTTCCCGGCGGTGTATGTAGAGGGCGGCATCCGGGCCGACGGCGTCACCGTGACCCCCTATCCCGGCAGCGACGTGTGCCGGGTAGGGGAGGACAAGTCCGTGTTCGCCGCCGTCCGCACCGGCAATCCCTCTGCCCCGGAGATCCAGAATCTGCTGTCCGGTGACCGCCGGCTGTATCTGGCGGCGGCGGACCAGATGGCCCGCCGCGGCGCGGCGCTGATGGCGGAGGCCGATTACAGCCTGGACGTGAAGGAGCTGCGCAGCCGCGCCCCCAAGGCGTTTCTGCTGCTGCTGGGCTGCGACGGGGAAAACGCCCTGCCCGCCTTCGACGACTATGGCCGGGGGGCGCTGATCGCCGACACCGCCCTGCAATACGCCGACGAGGACGCCCCGCAGAAGGCTGTCCGGCAGCTGAAGCAGCTGGTCACCGTGCTGTAAGGGAGGGCCTGTCATGACGAAAATTTATCTCATCCGCCACGCCGAGGCCGAGGGCAATCTCTACCGCATCGCCCACGGCCAGGAGGAGGGCCTGATCACCGACTACCGCGGCCCCCGCCAGATGCAGGCCCTGGCCCGGCGGTTCCGGGACATCCCGGTGGACGCCGTATACGCCAGCGACCTGATCCGCACCCAGACCACGGCCCAGGCGGTCTATATCCCCAAGGGCCTGCCCCTGCACCTGGAGCCCGCCTTCCGGGAGGTGCACATGGGCGTGTGGGAGGGCCTGACCTGGCGCCAGATCGAGACCCGCTGGCCTTTGCAGATGATGGAGTTCAACCACCAGCTGGACCGCTGGCAGGTGGAGGACTGCGAGACTGCCCAGACCGTGCTGAACCGGTATCTGCCTGCCCTGCGCCGGGTGGCCCGGGAGCATGACGGCCAGACGGTGGCCGTTTTCTCCCACGGCGCGGCCATGCGTATCGTTCTGGGCACGCTTCAGGGGCTGCCCCTGGCGGAGATCGGACAGACCCCCCACGGCGACAACACCGCTGTGTCCCTGATCGAGGCCCAGGGGGATGACCTGCGGGTGGTGTTCCGGGACGACAACAGCCACCTGACCGCCCGGGAGGGCCTCTCCACCTTCGGCAAGCAGACCTGGTGGAAAACCAAGGGCATGGTGGAGCCAGGCCAGCTGTATCGCCCGGCCAGCCATGAGCAGAGCCGCCTGTTCGGCGCGCCGGAGGGCGGGCAGGGCACCGCCGTGTGGTACAATGGCCAGGAGCTTATCGGCCTGTACCAGACCGTCCGGGAGCCGGACGCCCTGCGCATCACCTGGTACGCCATGGACCCCATGTGGCGGGGCCGCCGCCAGGGGATACCCCCCATGGGCCAGATCATCCAGCAGGGGCGGCGGCTGGGCCTGCCTTACCTGCGGCTGACCTGCACCGACGAGAGCCTGCGTCCCTTCTGGCAGCGCCTGGGCTTCCGGGGCGACGGGGCGGAGCTGGAAAAGGACATCCGCCTGCGGATCCCCGACCTGCGGCAGTGGGTCACGGACTGACGCAGCGTCATCAAAGAATAACAAAACGAGGAGAGCGCAGCTCTCCTCGTTTTGATGAGACTGTCAAAAAACCCGGAAATCTTCCACTATCGGAAAGGAAGATAGTTACGAAAGAAACCCATCAGGGGTGTCTTTCGTTTGCAATCACAGGTTTTTCAGAACTTTTCAAGTTCTGAAAAACCGCACTCAGCTTGTCAAAAAGACTTTTTTGACAAGCTGAACAAAACGAGGAGAGCGCAGCTCTCCTCGTTTTGTTATTATTCTTCCGCAGGGGGGTACAGGGCCGACAGCAGGCGGGTATAGACGCCCTCCGGGTCCTGCCGGAACCGGTCCGCCAGGTCCCGGGCCATGGCCTCGGTGGCGGCGGTAAGCTCCAGGCGCAGGATGCTGTCCACATCGTCCCGCAGCTGCAGCTCCACCACATAGGAGCCGTTTTCCCGGGGGATGACCCGGCTTTGCACCTGTTTTTTCCGCAGCAGGCGGCGGTTGTATTCCGCCACGTTCCTGTCCGTCCGCAGGCGCACGGAGTAGGGGAGGCTGGACTCGCAGATCTCGCTGTTTTTCAGGCCCTTGGGGGTGATGGCGTAGCAGCCCTCCTCCGTCAGGCGCAGGTGCTCCGTCTGCACCAGGTCGTTGAGGCACTCGGCATAGGCGAAGTAGTCGATGCCGTCGTCGCACATGGTCAGCTCCTGCATCCCCTCCGGCGGCAGGGGCTCCGACACCCGGGCGGCGATATACAGGATCAGAAACTTGATCTCCAGCTTGTCGTGAATGAATCCGGCGGCCATATGCACCCCATCCTCTCGTCTTGTTTCCTTTATTATACCGGAAATCCCCGGATTTGTACAGGCTTTTTTCCGCACCACCGCCGCCCGGCGGCCATACACTGGAGTGAAGGGCGCAGCCAGCCCCTTCATTACTTAATGGGAGGTTTATTTCATGCCTGAAAACGGAATGCCGGGCCCGGTCTGCGATCTGAGTAGCGTTCGCGAGTCCGTTTGTATCCATACACGGAAGATCTTCGACTCCTGCCGGGATAAGGACTGCGTGGAGGACCTGCGGTTCTATCCCACGGCGTCGGCCATGGAGCTGCTGTCCGGGTGCCAGATGGTCCGGGGCGGCACGGCGGAGCTGCTGTATGTATACACCGACGTGGAGCCGGTGACCTTCAACCGGGGCTTCTACTCCATCGATATGCGGTTTTTCTATCGGGTGACCCTGCAGGTGGGCACCGGGACGCCCCGGTGCGCCGGGGCCGAGGGCCTGTGCGTGTTCGACAAGCGCTGCATCCTGTTCGGCAGCGAGGGCAGCGCCAAGATCTTCTCCTCCGACACCGTCATCGACGAGCTGGATATCCCCGGCCGGATGCGCACCAATCTGCCCACCGCCGTGGTGGAGGCCGTGGACCCCATCGTGCTGGACACCCGGGTGGACGACGGCTGCAAGCCCCGGTGCTGCGAGTGCGGCCTGACGGAGATCCCGGCCTTCATCGCCCGCAGCTTCGGCGAGGAGCTGGTGTTTGACGACGGCGGCCGCCGCCGGTTCTATGTGACCCTGGGTCAGTTCACCCTGGTGCGGCTGGAGCGGGACACCCAGCTGCTGATCCCGGTGTACGACTACTGCATCCCCCAGGCGGAGTGCAGCTGCGGCGATCAGGAGGACCCCTGCGGCCTGTTCCGCAACGTGGCCTTCCCCATCGGGGAGTTCTTCCCGCCCAGCACCCTGGAGATGCCCAAGGACTACGCCGCCACCCGCAGCTACTGCGCCTGCCACTGACGAGCAAACATGTCACAGCCCCCGGCCATGCGGCCGGGGGCTGTGCTTATTTTTCCTTGACTACGACGTTTTCCTCTCCCAGCCATTCCCGGCACTCCTGCAGCAGGGCCGGGTGATTCAGGCAGTGGGTGCCCAGGAGCTTCCCGGTGTCCACCAGGCGGATCTTCACCGGGGTGGTCCCCTCGAACATGGTCATCACCAGCTTGATGTGCCGGAAGGCGGGGCTGTCGGCGCTGGGGAAGCGGAGATAGATGGTGCTCTCCCGCTGGGCCGGGCGGCGGGAGGGCTGCTCCATAGGGGGCAGGCCGCTTTCCAGGGGATACAGGGAGTCGCACATGATCTGGGGGGGCTTCTCGTCCCGGACGGACAGACGGCCCTTTACCAGCACCGGGGTGTTCACCTGCATATAGCTGCCGCACTGGTCGATGACCCGGCTGAAGCACAGCAGCTCCATGGAGGCCAGCTCATCCTCAATGGTCACATAGGCCATAAGGGTGTTGTTTTTGGTGGTGCGGGTGCGGCTGGCGGTGATGACCCCTGCCACGGTGACGTTCTGGCCGTCGGCAAAGTGCTTGGGGCCGTCCTGGCCCTCGAAATCGGACATGATGGCGTGGATGGGCACGGCCCCGGCCCGCTTGGCCAGAGGACGGTAGTCCTCCATAGGGTGGCCGGACAGGTACAGCCCCGTGGTGTCCTTCTCCATGCTCATCCGCTCCACGGCGGTGAACTCCGGGATATCCGGCAGGGGGACGCTTGACACAGAGGACCCGGAGGAGGCGGACATACCGAACAGGTCCATCTGCCCCTCCACGTTTTTCCGGCGGGAGGAGGCGATGCCGTCCAGCACCCGCTCGTATACGGCCACCAGCTGGGAGCGTTTGCTCCCCAGGCTGTCGAAGGCCCCGCAGCGGATGAGGTTCTCCACCGCCCGCTTGTTCATGTCCGTGCAGTCGAACATCCGCTGGCAGAAATCCTGGAAGGAGGTGAAATCGCCGTCCTGCTGCCGCTGGCGCACCACGGCCTGGATAAAGCCCCGGCCGATGTTCTTCACCGCCACCAGGCCGAAGCGGATGCCGCCCTCCTCCACGGTGAACCGGTCATAGGAGCGGTTCACATCCGGCGGCAGCAGGGCGATGCCGCAGTCCTTGCACTCGGCGATATACTCGGCCACCTTGTCGGAGTTGTCCAGCACCGAGGTCAGCAGGGCGGCCATATACTCCCGGGTGAAGTGGCACTTGAAATACGCCGTCTGATAGGCCACCACCGCATAGCTGACAGCGTGTGCCTTGTTGAAGGCGTAGTTGGCGAAGTCGTAAATTTCGTCGAAAATGGCCTGCGCCGTGGCCTCGGGGATGCCGCTGGCCACGCAGCCCCGGATGTTCCGGGCGGGGTCGCCGTGGAGGAAGGCCTCCCGCTCCCGCTCCACGTCCTTGGCCCTTTTTTTGGACATGGCCCGGCGGACCATGTCGGCCTGGCCCAGGGAGTAACCGGCCAGCTCCTGGAAGATCTTGATGACCTGCTCCTGATACACGATGCATCCGTAGGTACCGGACAGGATCGGCTCCAGCTTGGGATGCTTGTAGGTCACCAGCTTGGGGTCGTGTTTGCAGGCCACGAACCGGGGGATGGAGTCCATAGGGCCGGGGCGGTACAGGGCGATGATGGCGGTGATGTCCTCGATGTTCTGGGGCTTCAGCCCCAGGCATACGCCGGTCATGCCGGAGGACTCCATCTGGAACACGCCGCCGGTTTTGCCCTGGGTCAGCATATCGAAGGTGGCCTTGTCGTCCATGGGAATGTCCGCCAGGCGGAAATCCGGGTGGTCCTTCTGGACCATTTTCACCGCGTCGTCCAGCACCGTCAGGTTCCGCAGGCCCAGAAAGTCCATTTTCAGCAGGCCCAGCTCCTCCAGGGTCACCATGGTATACTGGCAGACGATGGAGTCGTCGTTCCGGGCCAGGGGAACGTATTCATACACCGGACGCTTGGTGATGACCACGCCGGCGGCGTGGGTGGAGGCATGGCGGGGCATACCCTCCAAAGCCCGGGCGGTGTCGATGAGCTTGTGGACCCGGGGATCCTGCTGATACAGGTCCGACAGCTGCTTGGACAGCTTCAGGGCATCGTTCAGGGTGATGTGAGGCCCGGTGGGCACCAGCTTGGCCACGGTGTCCGTCTCGGCATACGTCATGTTCAGCACCCGGCCCACATCCCGGATAGCGGCCCGGGCCGCCATGGTGCCGAAGGTGACGATCTGGGCCACATGGTCGTCGCCGTACTTGCGGCGGACATAGTCCACCACCTCACCCCGGCGGGTGTCGCCGAAATCCATGTCGATATCCGGCATGGACACCCGCTCCGGGTTCAGGAACCGCTCGAAATAGAGGCTGTACTGCATGGGATCGATGTCCGTGATACGCAGGCAGTAGGACACCATGCTGCCGGCGGCGGAGCCGCGGCCCGGGCCCACAGGGATCCCCGCGCCCTTGGCATAGTTCACGAAGTCCTGGACGATGAGGAAATAGTCCGTGAAGCCCATTTTCCCGATCATGTCCAGCTCATAGTCCAGCTGCCTGTGATAGGCGGGGTTCTCGCCGTAGCGCGCCCGGAAGCCACGCTGGCACAGCTCCCGCAGATAGGTGGGGGAGTCGTACCCCTCCGGCAGCTGGAACTCCGGCAGGTGATACTTGCCGAAGGTGAAGTCAAACTGGCACCGGTCGGCAATGCGCTGGGTGTTCTCCACGGCCTCGGGATAACCGGCGAACAGCTCCTCCATCTCCTCCGTGGAGCGGATGTAGAAATTCTGCGGCTCATAGCGCATGCGGTTCTCGTCGTCCACGGTTTTTCCGGTCTGGATGCACAGCAGCACGTCATGGCTCTCGGCGTCCTCCCGGCGCAGATAGTGGGCGTCGTTGGTGCAGACCAGGGGAATACCCGTCTCCTGGTGCAGGCGCAGCAGGCCCCGGTTCACCGTGGTCTGGTCGGGGATGCCGTGATCCTGCAGCTCCAGATAGAAGTTGCCCTCGCCCAGGATGTCCTGCATGGTCAGGGCATATTCCTTGGCCCCGTCATAGTCGCCGTTTACCAGGCGGCGGGGAATTTCACCGGCCAGGCACGCCGACAGGCCGATAAGGCCCTCCGAATGCCGGCGCAGCAGGTCCAGGTCGATGCGGGGCTTGATATAGAACCCGTCCACAAAGGCCTGGCTCACCAGGTACGACAGGTTCCGGTAACCGGTCTCGTTCTGACACAGCAACACCAGGTGCCGGGACTCCGCGTCCAGCTCATAGGTTTTGTCCAGCCGGGTCCTCCGGGCCACATACACCTCGCACCCGATGACCGGGTGGATGCCCTGGGCCTTGCAGGCCCGATAGAAGTCGATGGCGCCGTACATAACGCCGTGGTCCGTGATGGCCACCGCCGTCTGGCCCAGCTCCTTCACCAGCTTCGGCAGGTCCCGGATGCGGCAGGCGCCGTCCAGCAGGCTGTACTCCGTGTGGACGTGCAGATGGGCAAAGGCCATATCACGCCTCCTCCAGCATATCGGTGAGGAGCTCCGCTGCCGTGACGATCAGGCGGCCGCAGTGGTCGCCGCCTGCCAGCTCCAGGGCCAGCTCCGACGGCTCCAGATCCTGGGCCCGCAGCAGCTCCCGGCAGTCCATCCGGTGAAAATGCTCCAGAAAGCGCCGCTGATACTCCTTCACCACGGCGGTGACGGCAGGGCGGTCGGTGGGATCGGGGCACGCGGTTCCCAGCAGCATCACCGGCGTGGACACCGCGCCGCAGATGCTGCCGCAGCGGACGCCGCCGCCCATACCGGCCCCCAGGGCCATGGCCTGCTCCAAGGTCAGGCCCGCCCGGTCCCGAAAGGCGGCCAGCAGGCACTGGCTGCAGTTCAGGCCCTGCCGCCGGTAGTCTATAGCGGCCTGGCATCGTTGGGTTTTATTCATGGACATCATTGGCCTCCTCCATTAGCTTGCGCATCCGGTGATTCATGCAGGATTTGCTCACCGGCGGGTCGCAGCGCTCTGCCAGCTGCTGCAGGGACATCTCTGGGTTATCCAGCCGCAGCCGGGCCGCCTGGCGCAGCTTCTCCGGCATTTGGGCCAGCCGCCCGCTGCTCTCCAGCCGCCGGATCCCGGCGATCTGCTCCAGGGCGGCGTCCACGGTTTTGTTGACGTTGGCCATGTCACAGTTCATGGCCCGGTTGGCGCCGTTGCGGATCTCCTTATCCACCTTGGCGGTCATGATGTCCATGGCCGCCACCGGGGCGCCGATGGTGGTCAGCAGGTCCTCGATATGCTCGGACTGCTTGAAATAGATGACGCTGCTGCCGCTGCGGCGGACGCTGTGGGGCAGAAAGCCCATCTCCGTCAGCAGGGCCGAAACCTCCCGGCTGGCCTGGGTGTGGGAGGTGGCCAGCTCCAAGTGATAGCGCTTTTCCGGGTCCGTGACGCTGCCCCCGGCCAGAAAGGCCCCCCGCACAAAGGCGGTGCGGCAGCAGTCGTCCTCCAGCAGGCCGAAATTCACGTGCAGCACCAGGCTGGGGTCATAGCCCAGCAGGTCAATGATTCGCTTGAGCTTTTCCCGCCGGGTAATGCGGAAGATGAGCTTGTCCCGGGTGCCGTCCGGCAGACTGTCGAATTTCAGGGAAAAGGCCCGCTGGAACAGCCGGGGCAGCCGGGCGGCAAACTCGGGATTCTCCGTGATGATGCGCACCTCGGCGGCGGTGAAGGTGTTGCAGAACAGCAGCACCCCATAGGCCTCCGCCCGGGCGCAGCACTGCCGGGACACCGGCTGGCGGCACAGTTCGCTTTTGACTTTATAGGCAAAGGACTGCATGGATGGTTCTCCTCTTATGTTTCTACGCGGTTGCAGGTGGTGCGGTGGGAGTCCCGGCAGACCAGGCGGATGTTCCGCTGGTTGTGCAGCTGCACCAGCTCCCAGGCCAGATGGCCGGGATTGTGGCGCACCAGGCCGTTTTCCACCGTGGCCACCGGGCGGCTGATGATCTCCACCCCCAGGGCCTCCACGGCCTCCCGGTCGCAGAAGATGGGCTCCGCCCCCTCCAGGGCGTAGCGCTGCACCACCGCCGGGGGAATGGGGGAGGAGTTGGTCAGGCACAGGTCGAACAGGCCCGGGCAGGAGTGCTTGAACAGGGCGCGGATGTGGTCGGACACCGTGTAGCCCTCGGTTTCGCCGTCCTGGGTCATGACGTTGCAGACGTAGACCTTCAGGGCCCGGGAGCGCCGGATGGCGTCCACAATGCCGTCCACCAGCAGGTTGGGAATGATGCTGGTATACAGGCTGCCGGGGGCCAGAACGATGACCTCCGCCTGCTCCAGGGCCTCGATAGCCGCCGGAAGGGCACGGGGGTGCTCCGGAATCAGCCGTACCCGGCGGATACGGCAGTCCTGCTCCTTCTTGCAGCGGAAGATGTGGCTCTCGCCCACCACGCTGGCCCCGTTTTCAAAGGTGGCCTCCAGCTGCACGTCCGCCGTGGTCACCGGCAGCACCCGGCCGGTGATGGCCAGCACCTGGCTCATACTCTCCACGGCCCGGTCAAAGCTGGGCATGATGCCGTTCAGGGCCGCCAGAAACAGGTTGCCGAAGCTCTGCCCGGCCAGGGTCCCCTCCGGGAAGCGATAGTGCATCAGCTGGGCCATCAGAGGCTCGGCGTTGGCCAGCGCCTCCAGACAGCTACGGATATCCCCCGGCGGGGGCATACCCAGGTCCTGCCGCAGGCGGCCGGAGCCGCCGCCGTCGTCCGCCACCGTGACGATGGCGGTGAGATTTTTCGTATACAGCTTCAGTCCCCGCAGCAGCGTGGACAGCCCTGTGCCGCCGCCGACGGCGGCGATGCGGGGCCCGTGCTCCGGGGCCACAGAATAGCAGCCGCCCATACGCGCACCTCCTTACCGGGAGATATCCCGGTGGTTTTCCGTCACCTGATAGCCCATCTGCGTGATATACTCCGCCAGCTCATGGGCCACGGCCACGGAGCGGTGGTGGCCGCCGGTGCAGCCGATGCCGATGACCAGAACGGTCTTGCCCTCCTCGCTGTACAGCGGCAGCAGGAAGGTGATCATTTTCTCCAGCTGGGCCATGAACTCGTGGGTCTGGCGGAAGGAGAACACGAAGTCCCGGACTTCCCGGTCCAGGCCGGTTTTGTTTTTCAGCTCCGCCACATAGTAGGGGTTGGGCATGAACCGCACGTCGAACACCAGGTCCGACTCGATGGGGATGCCGTGCTTGAAGCCGAAGGACAGGACGCTGATGTTGAGCCCGCCCCGGTCCGACGGGGTGCCGAACAGGTTCAGCAGCTCACTGCGGAGCTTGGCCGTGGACAGGGAGGAGGTGTCCAGCACGAAATCCGCGTGATCCCGCACCGGCTGCATCAGCGCCCGTTCCCGCCGCACAGCCTCCTCCACGCTGAGGCCCTTGGCCTGCAGGGGGTGCATACGCCGGGTCTCCTTATAGCGGTTGATGATGGTGGGGGTGTCCGCCTCCAGAAACAGCATCCGGCAGTTGACACCGCTGGCCTTCAGCTGCTCCAGGGTGTCGATGAGCATATCCGTGGGCTCGCCGGAGCGCACGTCATACACCAGGGCCACCCGGTCGTACCGCCCGCTGGAGGCGGCGCAGAACCCGGCGAACTTCATCATCATCTCCGCCGGAAGATTGTCCACGGTATAGTAGCCGATGTCCTCCAGGAACGAGGCGGCCTTGCTCTTGCCGCCGCCGGACAGACCGGATATGATCAGAATTTCCATTGTATTTCCTCTTTTCCCGGGGTTATTCGCCGACGAAACGGACCTCCGGCTCCAGCCGGACGCCGTGGGCCCGGTAAACGGCCTCCTGCACCCGGCGGATCAGCTCCCGCACGTCGGCACAGGTGGCGCTGCCGGTGTTGATGACGAAGCCCGCGTGCTTTTCCGACACCTGGGCTCCGCCCACCGTCAGGCCCTTCAGGCCCGTCTGGTCGATGAGGGTCCCGGCATAGTAGCCCTCCGGCCGCTTGAAGGTGCTGCCGGCGCTGGGCCATTCCAGGGGCTGGGAGGCCTTGCGCCGGGCCATCAGGTCATCCATCCGCTGCCGGATGGCGGCGGGATCGTCCGGGGTCAGGCGCACCGCGGCCCCCAGCACCACGGCTCCGTCCTCCAGAAACCGGCTGTGCCGGTAGGCAAATTCTGCCTGGTCCCCGGTGAAGCGGCGGATGCCGTCGGGGTACAGGGCGGTGACTTCCGTCACCACCTGGCGCATTTCTCCGCCATAGGCCCCGGCGTTCATGCACACCGCGCCGCCCAGGCTTCCGGGGATGCCGTGGGCAAATTCCAGCCCGGCCAGGCCCGCCTGCTGGGCGTACACCGCCAGGCGGCTGAGCAGGACGCCGGCGTCGGCCTCCAAGGTCACGTCGTCCAGGCGGCGGATGCTCGTCATGCGTTCCGCCGTTTTGATGACCAGGGTGTCAAGCCCCCGGTCCGACACCAGCAGATTGGTGCCCCGGCCCAGCAGAAACGGCCGGATGCCGCACTCCTCCGCCAGGCCCAGCAGGATCACCAGCTGCTCCCGGCTCTCCGGAAAGGCCATGCGCCGGGCGGGGCCGCCGATGCGGAAGGAGGTGTGGCGGCTCATGGGCACGTCCCGCTCCACCGTCATATCCGGCAGGTAATCCCGGATCTTTTCGTCCAAACGTTCATACCACTGCATAGTGATCTCCCTTATATCCGTTTTTTCTTCCCCAGCAGGGCCGCGCCGATGATCCCCGCCTGATTGCCCAGCTGGGCCTTGACGATGCGGGTCTTTTTCCCGGCGCTGCAGGGGATGGTCTCCCGCTCCACCAGCTGCTGCAGGGGGTGGAGTAGCTGCTCATCGGACTCGTTGCTGACGCCGCCGCCGATGGCCAGGGTATCCGGCTGGAAAATGTTCACCACGTTGGCGATGCCCGCCGCCAGATAGCCCACATACATATCGCAGACCTGCTGGCCCACCGGGTCCCCCAGCCGGGCGGCCATAAACGCCGACTGGCCGGACACATGGCCGTCATGCTCCCGGATGACCCGGGCCAGGATGCTGTCGGGGTTGCCCAGCTGGGCCTGGGCGGTGAAGCGCTTCAGGGCGCTGGCAGAGGCGTATTGCTCCCAGCAGCCCCGGCGGCCGCAGGGGCAGGGGAGACCCTGATAGTCGATGCAGGTGTGGCCCACCTCACCGGCCATGCCGTTGCCGCCGTGGAAAATCTTTCCGTTGTGAATGATCCCGGCGCCGATGCCGGTGCCCAGGGTGATGGTGACAAAGCGCTTGCTGCCCCGGCCCGCTCCGGCGTGATATTCCGCCAGGGCGGCGCAGTTGGCGTCGTTTTCCACATACAGGTGCAGCCCCAGCCGCCGCTTGAACAGCTTGCGCAGGGGAATGTTCCGCAGGGGCAGGTTGCAGGTGTATACGATGGACCCGGTGCGGATGTCCACCACCCCCGGGACGCCTGCCCCCACGGAGGCGATCTCCCCCATGGGCACGCCGCCCTCCTGGGCCAGCTCCCGGGTCAGGGCCACCAGGGTGTCCGTCAGGGCATCGGGGTCCGACACCTCGCGGATCTTCATGGTTTTCACGGCCAGCAGACGGCCGTCCTCGTCCACAAGACCGGCCTTCAGGTTGGTGCCGCCGATGTCGATGCCGATATAGTTCATTGCTGCTCCTTGGCCTGCCGGGCCAGCTCATCCATCTTCCGGTCAAACTGGGTCATAAAGTCCCGGGCGGAGTTGTAGCCGTACCGCATCTGGCGGTTCTTCATGGCGGCGATCTCCACGATACCGGCCAGGTTCCGCCCCGGCCGCACGGGGATGGTCACATAGGGCAGATGCACCCCCAGCAGGTTGTAGGTGTCCCCCTCCAGGCCCAGCCGGTCATAGAATTTCCCGTCCTGCCAGGGCTCCAGATGGATCACGATCTCGATGTCGGAGTCAAACTGCACCGCGCCCATGCCGAACAGCTGCTGCACGTCGATGATGCCTACGCCGCGAATTTCGATATAGTGGCGGATGATCTCCGGCGCGGAGCCGTACAGGGAGTCGGAAATGCGGCGAATTTCCACGGCGTCGTCGGCCACCAGCCGGTGGCCCCGCTTGAGAAGCTCAATGGCCGTCTCGCTTTTGCCGATGCCGGAATCGCCGATCATCAGCACCCCCTGGCCATAGATGTTCATCAGCACACCGTGGCGGGTGATCTGGGGGGCCAGGGCCCGGTTCAGATAGTCGATGATGTGGCTGGTCAGCTCCACGGTGGTTTTTTCCGTCCGCAGCAGGGTGCGCCCGTGCTTGCGGGCCAGCTCCAGCAGCTCCGGGAAAATCTCCATGTTCCGGGCGATGATCAGGGCCGGAATCTCGCAGCGCAGCAGGTCCTCGAACACCTTCCGCCGCTGCTCCAGGGGCATGGCCTTCAGAAAGGTGAACTCCGCCTTGCCCAGAATCTGCAGGCGCCTGGGCTCGAAGTAGTCATAAAACCCCACCAGCTGCAGGGCCGGGCGGTTCACGTCGGGGATGGTGATCATCCGGGTGTCATAGTCCAGGCCCTTGTAGACCACCTCCAGATCAAAATCCTTCGCCAGCTGGCTGAGGCTGGCCGGGTCGCGTCTTACTTTTTCCATATATGGGTCCTCCATCCGGTGCGTTGTCCCGCACCTGCACATACCTATAATTATATGCCATTATACCGTATATGCTCCTTTTTCGCAAGTCCTATAGGGAGAGCGGAATTTTTTTCGGGTTTTTGTCAAATTATGCTTGCATTTTGCACCGCAATCTGCTAAGATATCTATTGCTTGCGGTGTAGGCAAGCGAGTTTCTCACAGCAAGGAGGTGCAACGGATGGCAAAGTGCGAGTTCTGCGATAAGGGCGTGACCTTCGGTATCAAGGTTTCCCACTCCCACAGACGCTCCAATCGTCCCTGGAAGCCCAATGTCAAGCGCGTGAAGGCTATGATCAATGGTACGCCTCGCCATGTGTACGTTTGTACCCGGTGTCTGCGTTCCGGTAAAGTTACCCGCGCGATCTAAGCTCGGACAAACAAGATGAGCCCTGTGCCGCAAGGCACAGGGCTTTTTTCTGCCTGTTCCGGCAAAAGCGGGGCCGAAGCCCCGCCTTTGTCAGCTTGTTTATGTTTTTACGCCTTCAGGCAGCGCAGGACCGCCAGCAGAATGGAGTAATATTTGCTGTCCGGCGTGTCGGCCCGGCTGGTGATGATCACCGGGCAGGAGGCGCCGCAGATGGTGCTGGCCATGGTCTTTCCGGCGATATAGGTGATGGACTTGTACAGCACGTTGCCGATCTCGATAAAGGGCACCAGCAGAATGTCTGCCTGGCCCGCCACGGGGTCGTGAATGCCCTTGTGCTTGACGGACTCCATGGAGATGGCGCCGTCCAGCGCCAGGGGGCCGGACACCACGCAGCCGGGGATGCCGCGCTTGGCGATCTCGGCGGCGGACACGGTGGAGGGCATCTTCTCGGTGACGTTCTCCACGGCGGACAGCACCGCCACCTTGGGAAGCTCCACCCCCAGGGCGTTGGCCACCGGCAGGGCGTTCTCCACAATGCCGATCTGGGTGTCCACGTCGGGGGCGATGTTGATGGCGGCGTCGGTGATCATCATGAAGCGGCCCTCATACTCGAAAATGCCGCACTGGCTCACCAGACGGCGGCCGCTGGCGGGGATCAGACCGGTTTCCCGGTTCAGAATGGCCTTGGCAAAGCTGGAGGTCTGAAGAATGCCCTTCATGGGGATGTCGGCCTTGCCCTCCCGCACCAGCTGCACGGCGGCCTTGGCGGCGTCCAGCTCCGGGCCGTCGAAGTCGACGATCTCATACTCGGCGGGGTCCTCGTTCATCTCCCGCAGCAGGGCCAGGATCTCGTCCTTCTTGCCCAGCAGGGTGCCGTCCACCACGCCCCGGCGGTGGGCGTTGACCACGGCGCTGAGGGCGGGCTCGTCATGGGCGTTGGCCAGGACGATGCGCTTTTTGTTTTTATGAGACAGGACATAGGCTTCCAGTTCTTTGAAATTCGTGAACATATCCGTTCCTCCTATTTGGCTTTTCCGTTTTGCCCCCATTTCCCGGGAACAGAATTATTATACAACCCTCTTTCGGCAAAAACAACCAAAATCGCAGATTTTTTCTCCGCCTGTCTGGCGAAAAAAACTTGCCATCAGCGGCAATTTCCTGTATACTTTACCGTAATAAGGAGGGGCTGTCATGTCATTTGAAAAAATTCTGTTTTACGGCATCATCATCGTGGGGGCGCTGCTGCTGATCGGTCTGACCTATTACCGCATCGACTGGGCCCGCCATCCGGAGAAATACCAGGACCTGGTGGAGCAGGCGGAGAAGGACGAGCAGGAAGCGGCCCAGCGCCGGGCCATGCGCAAGCTCAACAAGAAAAAGCGGAAGTAAAAACCCGGCTATTCACACCGGAGAACGCCTGTCCCAAAAGGGCCTTGCCCTTTTGGGACAAAAATTACCCCCCTGCGCCGAAACGCAGGGGGGTGTTTTTTCAGCCATTGCAGGGATATCGGACGATCAGTCCACGATATCCACGGATGCCTTGACGCCTGTGCGCTGGGCATAGGAGCGCACGACCGTGCGGATCTCCTTGGCGATGCGGCCCTGGCGGCCGATGACCTTACCCATATCCTCGGGGGCCACGCGCAGCTCCAGCGTCAGCTCGTCGCCGTTTTCCACCTCCGTCACCGTGACCTGGTCCGGGTGGTCCACAAGGCTCCTGGCGATGTAGAGCAGCAGTTCCTTCATGGTGCCCCTGCCTTACAGAACGTCGACCTTCTTCAGCAGGGCGCGAACGGTGTCGGTGGGCTGAGCGCCGGTCTTGATCCACTCGCGGGCGCGATCAGCGTCGATCTTGATCTCAGCAGGGGAGACGCAGGGGTTATAAGTGCCGATCTCCTCGATGAAGCGGCCGTCGCGGGGATAGCGGGAATCAGCCACGACCACGCGATAGTAAGGAGCCTTCTTGGCGCCCATTCTTCTCAGACGAATCTTAACCATGATGTTTTTCCTCCAAATTGTAATGTAATTTCAGATTATATAAATGCCTGTGCACTTATTTCAAACGTTTTTTCCGGCCGAAGCCCTGGAGCTTGCCCTTTTTGGCCTTGCCCAGGGTGGGCATGCCGCCGGGTCCCCCGAATCCGCCGAAGCGGCCCTTAGAAATGGACTTGGTGAGCTGCTGGAGCATCTCGAAGGACTTCAGCAGCCGGTTCACATCCGACACCTGCAAGCCGCAGCCGGCGGCAATGCGCTTTTTGCGGCTGGCATTGAGGATGGAGGGGTTTTCCCGCTCCAGAGGGGTCATGGACTGGATGATGGCCCGGGTGCGGCCCAGCTGCTTTTCGTCCAGATTGGCGGCGTCCAGCTGCTTGCCCATGTCGCCGGGCAGCATCCCGGCCAGCTGGCCCAGGTTGCCCATTTTTTGCAGCTGGTCCATCTGCTCCATGTAGTCCGTCAGGGTCAGGCGGTTCTTCTTGAGCTTTTCCTCTAACTTCCGGGCCTGCTCCTCGTCATACTGCTGCTCGGCCTTTTCAATGAAGGTGAGCATATCGCCCATGCCCAGAATGCGGGAAGCCATGCGGTCCGGGTGGAACAGCTCGATCATGTCCAGCTTTTCGCCGGTGCCCACGAACTTGATAGGCTTGCCGGTGGCGGCCCGGATGGACAGGGCCGCGCCGCCGCGGGCGTCGCCGTCCAGCTTGGTGAGCATGACGCCGTCGATGCCCAGGGCCTGGTCAAAGGCGGTGGCTGCGTTGACGGCATCCTGGCCGGTCATGGCGTCCACCACCAGGAGGATCTCGTTGGGATGGACCTTGGCCTTGATGTTCTTCAGCTCGTTCATCAGGGCCTCGTCCACATGCAGACGGCCGGCGGTGTCCAGGAACACCATGTCGTGTCCGTGATCCCGGGCGTATTTGATGGCCTCCTCGGCGATGCGCACGGGGTTGGCCTGTCCCATCTCGAAAACGGGGATGTCCAGCTGCTTGCCCACCACCTGCAGCTGAGTGATGGCGGCGGGACGGTACACATCGCAGGCCGCCAGCAGGGGGCGCTTGCCGAACTGGCGGCGCATCAGGCCCGCCAGCTTGGCGCCGTTGGTGGTTTTACCGGCGCCCTGAAGACCCACCATCATCACAACGGTGGGGCCCTTGGAGGCGAAGGTCAGCTTGGCGTTGGTGCCGCCCATCAGCTGCACCAGCTCCTCGTTGACAATCTTCACGATCTGCTGGGCGGGGGTGAGGCTGTCCAGCACGTCTGCGCCGATGCAGCGCTCCGTGACCTGGGCCACAAAGTCCTTGACCACCTTATAGCTGACGTCGGCTTCCAGCAGGGCCAGGCGTACCTCCCGCATACCCTCCCGGACGTCGGCCTCCGTCAGACGGCCCTTGCCCCGCAGGCGTTTGAATGTGGCGCTTAATTTTTCGGAAAGTCCTTCAAATGCCATAGGTGTTACTCCTTCAGCGCCCGGGCGCTGCGCGCGATCTCGTCGGCCAGACGGGTCAGTTCCGGGTTGTGATAATGCCGGCGGTTGACGTCCTGGATATTCTCGGCGGCGTCGAGAATGGCCTGCGCCTGCTGCTGCATCAGCAGGAAGCGCTTCATAAGCCCGGTTTTGTCCTCCAGGTCGGTCATGATGGCCTCGGCCCGGACGATCACGTCCCGGACCCCCTGGCGGGAGATGCCGTAATTCTCCGCGATCTCGGCCAGGGACAGATCCTCGTTATAGTACAGGTCAAAAAATTCCTTCTGCCGCGGGGTGAGGACCTCGCCGTAAAAATCGAACAGCATCGTCATGCGATAGGTCTGGTTTTTCACGATGGTCCCTCCTATGTAAAGTTATGATGCTTTACAACATGGAGTATCATACAGGATTTCGCCCAGAATGTCAAGGCGAAATTTGCCGTCCGGAACAAAAAATCTGCCCTGCCCCGGCATCGCGGGCCAAAACAGCGCAAAAAAGGCGCGGACGGCAGCGCCCGCACCCTTTTTCAGTTTGAAAAAGCCTCGCAGAGTTTGCCGCCCGCAGGCGGCAAATAAATTCAATCCGTTTTTTGCGGCGGCGTGTACGTCACAAAAAACACTTCTCAGTCTGCAAGTGTGGAATTTGTTCGCTTTCAGCGAACAAATTATGCGCGCAGCAGACTGCAAACCTTTTGTCTTAAAAGGGCTTTGCCCTTTTAAGACAAATCTCCCACCATCGCCAGCAGGTCCCGGCGGACGGCCTCCCGGTCCAGGGCCGTGCCGGTGAAGCGGGAAAAGGCCAGGATGGCCTGCTGCACCAGCAGCTCCATGCCGCCGATGGCCGTGAGGCCCCGGTCCTGGGCCGCCGCCAGCAGAGCCGTCTGCCGGGGGTGGTATACCAGGTCGAACACCGCCGCACCCGGGGGCAGCACCTCCAGAAAGGAGAGGCTGGCAAAGGGCGGAAAGCCCTCCATCCCCAGGGGGGTGGCGTTGATGACCACAAGGCTGTCCCGGGCCGCCTGGGGCAGCCGGTCCAGGGGGATGTCCCCGCCGTGCCGTGCCGCCGTCAGCAGGCGGCAGTCCCTCAAAGCGAAGCGGGCCGCCCGGGCCGCCCCGCCGTTGCCGATGATCAGTACCTGCCCCGCCCGGGGGTCCGCGCCGTGGGCCAGAAGCCCCGCCCGGATGCCCGGTGCGTCGGTGTTGTATCCCACGGCCCGGCCCCGGCGGAAGAACACGGTGTTCACCGCCCCGCAGGCGGCGGCCGCCGGGTCCAGTTCATCCAGCAGGGGCAGGATCGCCTGCTTCAGCGGCATGGTGATGTTGCAGCCGTCCCAGGCCCCGGCCCGTGCCGCCGCCAGGAACTCCGGCAGGGTGTCCGGGGTCACGGTGACGGTCTCATAGCTGCCCGTCAATCCCGCCCGGTCCAGCATCCGCCGGTGCAGCAGGGGGGACAGGCTGTGCCCCACCGGGTCGCCGATGACGCACAGCCTCATACCTGGGGTTCCTTCCCCGCCAGCAGGTTGATGGCCTCCATATACCCCAGGAAGCCGTGGCCCACGATCTGGGCCCGGCAGGCCGGAGCTGTGACGGAGACCCGGCGGAAGGGCTCCCGGCGGTTGATATCGCTGAGGTGGACCTCCACAGCCGGGACGCTGACGGCCCGCAGGGCGTCATAGATGGCGTAGCTGTAGTGGGTATAGGCCCCGGGATTGATGACGATACCGTCATACACCCCGTCAGCGGCCTGTATTTCGTCAATGAGCGCCCCTTCGTGGTTGCTCTGGCGGATATCCACCCGGATGTCCAGGGCGGCGGCATAGGCCGCAAGCTCCCGGCACAGGTCGTCGTAGCTGCCGGTGCCATAGATGCCCGGCTCCCGCTTTCCCAGCAGGTTCAGGTTGGGGCCGTTGAGAATGAGAATGTTCATGTCTGCTCCTCTCTCCATAGGCGGACGGCTTCCTCCGCCGCCTGACGGGCTGTGGGTTTGTTGACGGAATGGTGGGCGGCGGCTCGGTACAGGCCCCGCCGCTGCCGGGCCAGGCGGAAAATGGCCCCGTCATCCGTCAGCAGGGGACGGCCCTGCCGCCGCAGGGTGCGGCGAATGGCCCAGGGGGACCGGTCCAGGAAGATGACCAGGCCCCCGTCCCGCAGCAGCCTCCGGTTCTCCCGCCGCAGCACCGCGCCGCCGCCGGTGGCCAGGACGATGCCCTCCCGGCGGCACAGCTCCGTCAGAACCCGGGACTCCAGGTCCCGGAAATACCCCTCGCCGCTTGATGCGAAGATATCGGCAACGGAACGGCCCTCTCTCTGCTCCAGGAACTTGTCCGCGTCCACAAAGGGCAGGTTCAGGGCCTTGGCGCACAGCCGCCCCACGGTGCTTTTGCCGCTGCCGGGCAGGCCCACAAAAATCAGGTTCCTCACGACTGCCGCTCCCGGCTCAGGGCCATCAGCGTCTCATACAGGCGCTCCACCTCCGCCCGGTGCTCCGGGGCCAGGTCGCCCCGGCTGCGCAGCACCTGAGCCTCCCGCTCCGGGTCCCGCACCGGGAGACCGTGGGCCGCCTTATAGGCCCCGATGTCCCGGGACAGCTCCTGCCGCCGGACCAGCAGCCCCACCAGTTGCCGGTCCACATCATCCAGCTGCAGCCGCAGGGCTTCCAGGCCGCCGTCCCGGGGGTCCAGCACCCGCCACAGGGCCAGGGCCGCTGCCGCCTCCACAATGGGGGCCGCCCGCAGGGCGATGCAGGGGTCGTGGCGGCCGGTAACGGCCACGGTGCAGTTTTCCATCCGGGACAGGTCCACCGTGTCCTGGGGCAGGGCGATGGAGGGGGTGGGCTTGAAGGTGACGGTAAAGGTCAGGGGCATACCGTTGGTGACGCCGCCGTTGATGCCGCCGTTGTGATTGGTGACGGTGCGGACGTTGGTACCGTCGGTGCGCAGGGGGTCGTTGGCCCGGCTGCCCCGCATATGGGCCAGGGCCGCGCCGTCGCCGAAGCCCAGGGCCTTCACCGCGGGAATGGCGAACAGGTGCCGGGCCAGCTCCGACTCCACCGCCTCCCGCCAGCCGGGGCCGCCCAGCCCCGCCGGAAGCCCCGTGACGGTGCAGGCGATCTCCCCGCCTACGGAGTCCCCGTCGGCCTTGGCTTCTGCCGCCTGCTGACGGAGGGCGGGCTCGTCAACCACCCGGGCGGTCAGCTGGATATCCTGCTCCTTCAGCCAGGCCTTCACCATGGCGCCCGCCGCCACCAGAGGGGCCGTCAACCGGCCGGAATAGGGTCCGCCGCCCCGGGGATCGTTGTGTCCCCCGCTGCGCACCCAGGCGGCGTAGTCCGCATGGCCGGGCCGGGGCTTATTCCGCAGGGCCTCATAGTCCCCGGACCGGGCGTCCCGGTTTTCCAGAACCAGGCAGATGGGGTCGCCGGTGGTGAAGCCCTGATAGACGCCGCTGAGAATATGGAGCCGGTCCGGCTCATGCCGGGCAGTGGCCAGAGGGCCGCCGGGGGCCCGGCGATCCAGCTCCCGGCGGATGATCTCCCGGTCCACCGGCAGGCCCGGGGCTGCGCCGGTGACCAGCACCCCCACGGCGGGGCCGTGGGATTCGCCGAAAATCGTGTAATCCAGCATTTATACTTCCTCCGTTTGTCCCCCCAGGCGGCGGTAATCCGCCCAGAAGCCAGGGTAGGATTTATCGGTGCACCCGGCGTCGTGCAGCAGCACCGGGCCGGTGCAGAAGGGCGCGGCGCAGGCGCACAGCATGGCAATGCGATGGTCGCCGCAGCTGTGGGCCTCGCCGCCGGTGAGACGGTCCGTGCCCCATACGGTGAGACCCTCCGGCTCCTGCCGGACGCGGCCCCCCAGGGCCGTCAGCGCCGCCGACACGGAGGCCAGGCGGTCACTCTCCTTGTCCCGCAGCCGGGCGGCCCCGGTGAAGCGGGTGCATTTTCCCGGCTGCAGCGCCGCCGCCAACGCCAGCGGCGGCAGCAGGTCCGGGATATCCGTCAGGTCCACGACATCCGGCAGACACCGGCACAGCGCCCCGGCGGCCCGGTCTCCCTGCATGGAGTCCCGGCGCAGGCCCGTGACCTCCACGGGACAGCCCAGGGCGGCGGTTGCCAGCCAGAAGGCGGCGGCGGACCAGTCCGGCTCCGGCTCCATGGGAACCGGACGGAACCTTTGCCCGCCGGGGATAAGAAAGCCGCCGGGGCTTTCCTCAATGACAATGCCGCACCGCTCCAGCACCGCCAGAGTCAGGTCCACATACGGCCGGGAGGCGAGGGGGCCGGTCAGAACCAGCTCCGAGTCCGCCGCCAGGCCCGGCAGGGCCATCAGCAGACCGGAAACCAGCTGGGAGGTCCGGCTTCCGTCCACCGGGATGCGGCCCGGGGAAAGGGGGCGGGTGACCCGCAGACCGTTTTCCGTGGGCGCAAGGCCCCAATCACCCGGCAGGGGCCGGGACAGCAGCCGCCGGGTGCCGGTGAACCGGGTCCCTACCTGGCCCCGGGCCATGGCCAGGGGCAGAAGAAACCGCAGGGTGCTGCCGCTGGCCCCGCAGTCGATGACCGGCTCCGGTTGGTGATACAGGGCCCACAGGCCCCGGACCGTGGCCAGAACGTCGTCGGCGGGGTCCGGGGGGCAGGGGAACTCCCCCGCCTGGGCCAGGCAGATCAGCTGCCGGTGCAGCAGGCTTTTGGAGGGCGGCGGCGTCACCGCGCCCCGCAAAGGGGCGGGATACAGGCGCAGGTCCATCACTCCACCTCCAGCAGGGACGCCAGGGGAACCGCCATCAGGCGGCCCGCCCCGGCCCGCTGAGCCACGGCGATGGTAACCTGATCTCCGGCCCGTTTCTTGTCCCGGGCCAGATAGTCCGCCGCCCCATCCCAGGGCAGCCGGACGGGAAGCTCCCACCGCTCCAGCAGGGGGGTGAGCCTGTCCAGCAGCTCCTGCCCGTCCAGCCCATGGGACACCTGCCAACGGAGCATCTGCATCATCCCGGCGGCCACGGCCTCGCCGTGGGTGTAGCTATCGTACCCTCCGGCGGCCTCGTAGGCATGGCCGAAGGTATGGCCGAAGTTCAGCAGGCGGCGGGGGCCGCCGTCCCGCTCGTCCCGGGCTACCACCGCCGCCTTATACCGGCAGCAGCGCTCCACCAGCCAGGGGAAATCCGGCTCCGCCGCCGCTTCCAGATGGCGGAGGATCTCCTCGTCCCCGATAACGCCGCACTTGATGACCTCCGCCATGCCGGAGGACAGCTGCCGCCGGGGCAGCGTACCCAGGCAATCGGTGTCCGCCAGCACCAGGGAGGGCTGATAGAAGCAGCCGATGAGGTTTTTTCCCTCCGGCAGGTCCAGTCCGGTTTTGCCGCCTACGCTGCTGTCCACCTGGGCCAGCAGGGTGGTGGGCATCTGGACCAGGGGGACGCCCCGCAGGATGGTCCCGGCCAGAAAGCCCGCCAGGTCGCCGGCAACGCCGCCGCCCAGGGCCACGATGCCGTCCGCCCGGGTGAAGCCGTCAGCCAGCATCCGGCGGCACAGGGACTCATACACCGCCAGGCACTTGCTGCCCTCCCCGGCGGGGAAGGCATACACCGGTAGCCCTAAGCTCCCGGCATAAAGGGACGCCGCAGTCTCGTCGGCCACCACGGCCCAGCGCTTTACCGGAAGGGCGTTCAGCCGCTCATCGGCCCGGCCCAGCAGACCCGGGCCGATGAGAATGGGATAGGACCGCTGTCCCAGGGATACGTTGATCTGACGCATAGACGGGCTTCCTCCGGCTTTAATTATCCTCCACCAGGCGCTGCCGGCCCAGGGCGGCCCTGCGGTAATACAGCAGCGTGGCGGCGTTGCACACCAGCCATCCGGCGGGATAGCCCATGGCCAGGGGCAGCAGGGTATTGGTGATGAAATGGGACACGATATACAGATAGATCTGGCGGAACACCACAAAGGAGCCCAGCATGATCACCATGGGCACCTGGCTGTTGCCTGCGCCCCGGAGTGCGCCGGAGTAGATCTGGTTGATGCAGCACAGCAGATAGAAGGGGGAGATATACCGCAGCAGCAGGGTGCCGTAGGCCACCACCTCGGCCTTGCGGTTGAAGAAGGCCGTCAGCTGGGGAGCGAACACCAGCACCGGGACCATCAGCACCGCCGTCACCGCCAGGGAGATCCCCAGCGCCCGGCGGACGCCCTGCTGGGCCCGGGGGGTGTCGCCTGCGCCCAGGTTCTGCCCCACAAAGGTGGTGGCGGACAGGGCCAGGGACTGCATGGGCAGGAACATCAGCTGATCGATCTTGGTATACGCCGTCCAGCCGGACATGCAGTCCGCGCCGAAATGGTTGATATAGGACTGGACGAACACGTTGGAAAAAGCGGTAACGGCCATTTGCAGAGCCGCTGGGATGCCCACCCGGACGATCTTTTTCAGCATATCCCAGTGGACCCGCAGCCGCCGCAGCTCCACCCGGACGCAGCTGTCCGTCCGCATCAGCACCGCCAGCACCAGCACCGCCGACACCGCCTGGGCGATGATGGTGGCCCAGGCCACACCGGCCACGCCCATGTGGAACCGGATCACAAACAGCAGGTCCAGCCCGGTGTTCAGCACCGCCGACACCACCAGGAAATAGAAGGGCCGCCGGGAGTCGCCCACGGCCCGGAGAATGCCGGAGCCCATGTTGTAGATCAGCAGGCCCGTGATGCCGGAAAAATAGATGGACAGATACGCCGTGGACTCCGGCAGCACCTCCGCCGGGGTGTTCATCAGGTCCAGCATGGCTGGGATCAGAGCCAGGCCCAGGGCCGTGAACGCCGCGCACAGCACCAGTGTCAGCACCATGGCCGTGTGGACGGTATCCCGGACCTTTTCGGGCCGGTGGGCCCCGTAGTATTGGCTGATGACCACCCCCGCGCCGCTGGACAGGCCCATGAAGAAGCCGATGAGCATGTTGATGATGGGCCCCACGGTGCCCACGGCGGAAAAGGCCTCGTTGGACACAAAGTTGCCCACCACCCAGGTGTCCACCATGTTGTAAAGCTGCTGGAACACGTTTCCGGCCAGCAGCGGCAGGGCGAACTGGATCAGGTGGCGGGTGATGCTGCCCTGGGTCATGTCCACGTCCCGCCGGGCGTGGGCGTGATGATGGCTGAATATCATAAGTGCGATTCCTCAGTTCTCTCTTTTTATAGTAGGATAACACCATTTCCCGGGGAAATCAACCGTCCCCCCGGGGGGAAGCCTGCCTTACAGGAAAAATTCCTCCGGCTCCGCCGGCCGCATGATGGACACCTCATAGGCGGTGCGCTCCTGGCCCACGCCGTCCACGGTTTTCGTGTAGCCCCGGCTCTGGACCCGGCCCTCCACCGTCAGCCGGGAGCCCACCGGCAGGATGGCCGTCTGCTGGGCGATGGCGCCCCAGGCGATGCAGGGCAGATAGTCCGCCCGGCCATACCGGCGGTTCACCGCCAGGATCAGGTCGCAGATTTCCCGGCCCAGAGGCGTCCGGCGCAGGGTGGGAGTCTTGCACAGAATGCCGGAGAGCTGAATCTGGTTAAAGGGGGCCGCGCCGCCGGGAATCAGCTCCCGGACGAACACGGAGATCACCAGCCGGGGACCCTGGCCGCTGCGGTTGTTGAAGGAGCGCAGCTGGCCGGTAAGGGTCAGCACATCGCCGGTATGTACGGGGTGGGCCTCCAGCAGCGGCCGGGGCAGAATCACCGGCAGCCGGTCCTCCTGGCCGGAAAGCCGCTCCACCGACAGGGGGAAGCGGTAAAAGCTCTCGCCGTGGTTTATGTGGGACAGCTCCGGCTCTCCGGCGGCCCGCCCGCACAGGCGCACGCGGTTGAAGTTGTTGTCCATAGTCATCCTCCTCGTTTGTTGAAGCTGGTCCAGCTTATGCCGGAGCGCCTGGAAATAGACCCTTTTCAAACCGGGAAAAGTATGCGATAATAGCGGGGAAAAGGAGGAATTGCCCATGCGATACAAGGGAAAGGTCTATCGGCCCCCCAGCGAGGCCTACAGCCTGATCGTGCAGGTGACCTATGGGTGCAGCCACAACCGCTGCGCCTTCTGCGATATGTATGACGACAAGCACTTTGCCCTGCGGCCCATGGAGGAGATCCGGGAGGACTTCCGCCTGGCCCGGCAGGTATACCGCCGGGTGGAGCGGGTCTTTCTGGCCGATGGAGACGCCCTGATGCGGAAAACCGATGAGCTGCTGGAAATTCTGGCCATGGTGTACAGCCTGTTTCCCGAGTGCCAGCGGGTGACGTGCTACGCCTCGCCCCGGAGCCTCCAGGTCAAGACGGAGGAGGAGCTGCGGCGACTGCGGGAGGGCGGACTGAAAATGGTGTATATGGGCCTGGAATCCGGGTGCGATGCGGTGCTGGAGCGGATGCGCAAGGGCCACACCGCCGCAGCCATTGTGGCGGCGGGGCAGAAGGCCCGGCAGGCGGGCCTGGCCCTGTCGGTGACGGCCATTTCGGGCCTGGGCAGCCGGGAGCTGCTGCGGGATCACGCCGTGGACACCGCCCGGGCCCTCAGCGCCATGAAGCCGGAATATATCGGCCTGCTGACGCTGATGGTGGAGCCGGGAACGCCGCTGGAGCAGTGGGTTCGAGAGGGCAGCTTCCAGGTGCTGGGCCCGGCGGAGATTCTGCAGGAGACGGCCCTGCTGCTGGACCACATCGACAGCGAGGGCAGCGTATTCCGGATGAACCACGCCTCCAACTACCTGACCCTGAAGGGAACCCTGAACCGGGACCTGCCCGCCCTGCGGCAGCAGGTGCAGGAGGGCCTCATGGGCCACGGCCTGCGGCCGGAGAGCTGGCGGGCCCTGTAAAGCGGCAAATAACGCGGGACCCCAGACCGGGGTCCCGCGTGTTTTTGTATATTTATACTTGATCACACCTGAACGGTGTCCGGGCTTTTCCGCCAGAACCGGGTCATAAAGACCAGGGCCATCACCAGGCACAGGGCCTCGGAGATCACCGGCGCGAACCAGATGACACTGCCGCCCCATACCGCCGCCAGCAGCAGCAGGGCGCCGGCCTGCAGCGCCAGCCCCCGGCCCACGGAGATGCAGATGGCCGGGCGGGGCCGCTCCACCGCCGTCAGGAAGCCCCCCATCAGCACGTTGAAGCCCACCATCAGATAGCACAGGCCGTACCGCCGCAGGGCGTCCACCGAGGAGAGGTTCAGCGCCGGATTTTCGTCCCCCAGGAAGGCGTGGACGATCTGGGGCGCCAGCAGCTGCACCGCGCCGAAGCACAGAACGGTCATACCCGCCAGAGTTACCAGACCATAGCGCAGCAGGCGGCGGCAGCCGTCCCGGTCCTTCTGGCCGTAGTGATAGCTGATCAGGGGCTGGGACCCCTGGGACACCCCCAGCATGATGTTCAGGATCAAAGTGTTGATGTAGGCGATGATGGTGTAGCTCACCAGGCCGTCCTGGCCGATGCAGCGCAGGATGGTGCGGTTGAACAGGAAGATCATCACGCCGTTGCACAGCTCCGTAACGCCGTCGGACACGCCGATGGGCAGGAGCCGCCGATAGATATGCCAGTCGGGACGGAAGCGCACCAGGTGGAAGGTGGTGCGCTTGCCCAGGAAATGGGTCAGGTAGATCACACACGTCAGCAGCTGAGACAGGCCCGTGGCAAAGGCCGCGCCCCATGCGCCCCAGTCCAGCAGGAAGATGGCCACATAGTCCAGCACGCAGTTGGTCAGGCACCCGGTGATCACCGTGACGATGGCCAGGGTAGGCCGTCCGTCGGTTTTCACCAGGATCTCCATGTTATAGGACACGATGAAGCACACGGCGAAGGGGGCAAGTCCCCGCAGATAGTCCTTGGTGTACTCCAGCGTTACGTCCTTGGCCCCCAGCAGCATGGCGAAGGGCTCCAGGAAGATCAGCACCAGGGCGGAGATCACCAGTCCGATGACCACCAGCACCGCCAGATTCTGGGAAAACAGGCTGTTGGCATTTTCCCGGCGGCCCTGGCCCAGGTAGATGGCGATGATGGTGCTGGTGCCCACGGCAAACAGCACGGCGATGGAGAACATGACGTTGGTGAAGGGGACGGCCAGGTTGACAGCGCTCATGGCGTATTCGCCCACGCCCTTCGCCACGAACAGGCCGTCCACGATGGAGTACAGGGAGAACACCATCAGGGAGGCCACCGTGGCGGCGGAGAAGTGGACAAATTGGGAGAGCAGACTGCGCTTGTTCAGCATTTTGGATGATTTTCCTTTCCTTTCAGCGGCGTACCGCAAATTATACTGCCATTATATCCGAAATTTTCCAGCCAGTCAAGTCCCCGGGCGCTTGAAAACCGGCGTAGAGTTTAGTATAATGAATAAAAAGAGAGTTTGGGGAGGTTTTTATCATGAAAATATACGTCATGGATGCATTCGCCGCCAGGCTGTTCGGCGGCAACCAGGCAGGGGTGGCCCTGCCGGAGGGGGACGTCAGCGACGAGACCATGCGCCTGATCGCCGCCGAGCTGAAGCATTCGGAGACAGCCTTCGTCCGCCCGCAGGAGGACGGCAGCGTGGACCTGCGCTATTTCACCCCGGCGGGGGAGGTGGAGCTGTGCGGCCACGCCACCATTGCCAGCTTTGCCCTGCTGCGGCGGCTGGGCCTGCTGGCCGACGGCCGCCATGTGGCCCACACCAAGGCAGGCGACTTACAGATCTCCGTGGATGGCGACGTGGTGTGGATGGACATGGCCCCGCCCCGGTGGCTGGGGGAGCTGTCCCGGGTGGAGTGGGAGCCGCTGTACCGGGCCTTCGGCCTCACCGGCGCGGACCGGCCCCGGGATCTGACGCCCCAGATCGTGTCCACGGGCCTGGCGGATATCATGATGCCGGTGCGGGACCGGGAGACCCTGCTGCGGGCCCGTCAGAACGAGACGCTGGTGGCGGAGCTGTCCCGGCGGCAGAAGGTCACCGGCGTGCATATGTTCTGCCTGGGGGACAAGACCTGCACCGCCTGGTGCAGCAACTTCGCCCCTCTGTACGACATTCCGGAGGAGTGCGCCACCGGCACCTCCAACGGAGCCTTGACCTATTACCTGTACCGCTATGGCCTGGTGCAGCCGGACCGGGAAAACGTGTTCATCCAGGGAGAGCATATGCGCCGTCTCTCGGAAATACGCAGCCGTCTGACGGTGGAAAAGGGCGACGCCCTGATCCGGGTAGGCGGCCGGGCCGTACTGAGCCTGTCCGGCGAGATCTACGCCGGCTGATAAACGCAAAAAAACTGCCCCCGCCGGGGGCAGTTTTTTTGCGTTATTGTCAGAGTTTTTCGGCCAGGCGCTCCAGAGCCTCGGTCATGGCCTCCTCGAAGGAGGGATGGGGCCGCATAACGGACAGCAGCTGCCCCACCGTCAGGCCGTTTACCAGGGCGGCGCTGAGCTGGCTGATGATGTCGCTGGCGTGCTGGCACATCAGCTGCGCGCCGATGAGACGGCCGGTATCCCGTTCGGCCACCAGCTTCATGAAGCAGCGGCCCGGGTCCTCGATGACCGTCCGGGCGTTGCCGAACATGGTGCACTTGCCGGACACGGCGCTGATGCCCTGCTCCTTGGCCTCGGCCTCGGTGAGGCCCACCACGGCGATCTCGGGACTGCTGTAGATGCAGCTGGGCACCACGTTCAGGTCCGTGGCGGACTGACGGCCGCACATACGATTCACGCAGGCGATGCCCTGGGCGGCGGCCACATGGGCCAGCTGGATCACGGCGGACACATCGCCGATGGCGTAGACCCCAGGGATGCTGGTGCGGAAGTCCTCATCCACCAGCAGGCTGCGGCCCCGGGTCTCGGGAACCAGCTCCGGGGCGAACAGCCCGTCCCAGCAGGGGCGGCGTCCGATGGCGCACAGGACCTTTTCGCCGGAAACGGCCTTTTCCCTGCCCTTCTGGTCCACATGGACCGTCAGGCCCTCCGGCGTCTGCTCTACCCGCCGGACCATGGCGGAGGTCAGCACCTCCACCCCCTGCTTTTTCAGGATCTGGCCCAGGTTCTGACCCAGCTCCCGGTCCATGGTGGGCAGCAGCCGGTCCATGCCCTCGATGAGGGTGACCCGGCAGCCCAGGTTTGCGTAAAACGTGGCAAATTCCACGCCGATGACGCCGCCGCCCATGATCACCAGGGACTCATACAGGCTGTCGCTGCCCTCCAGCAGCTCATCGGAGGTCATGACCCCCGGCAGGTCCAGCCCCGGGATGGGCGGGCGCACCGGCACGGAGCCGGTGGCCGCCAGAATGCGGTCGGCGGTGTAAACCGTGTCCCCCTCCGGGCCGGCAACGGTGACGCGGCCCGGGGCGTCGATGCGGGCGGTGCCCTCCAGCAGGTCCACTTTAGCCCCCTTCAGCAGGGCGTGGATGCCGCCCCGGAGCTTCTCGGAAACGGCCCGCTTATAGGCGAACATCTCTCCCAGATTGAAGGTGATGTCCCCGGCGTGGACCCCGGCAGGGGAGCCGTCCACGGCGTCCCGGTATACCTGGGAGGCGTGGAGCAGGGTCTTGGTGGGGATGCAACCCCGGTTCAGGCAGGTGCCGCCTACCTCCCGGCGCTCCACCACGGCGGTGTGCAGCCCCAGCTTGGCGGCCTCCAGGGCGGCGGTATAGCCGCCGGGCCCCGCACCGATAACGATGAGCTGATAATCAGACATAGCTTCTTCCTCCGTTGATGAGATCACGCCCGCTTCCACCGCAGCACCGGGTGCCGGGCGGCCTTCACCTCGTCGGGACGGCCGATGGGCATATGGTGGGGTGCGCCGTGCATGGCGGCGGGGTCGTCATACGCCCGCTGATACAGCATCCGCAGAACGTCCGCCGCATGGTCCAGGACCTCGGGCCCCTCGGTCTCCGTGGGCTCCAGCATCAGGGCCTCATGGACGATCAGGGGGAAGTACATGGTGGGCGGATGGATGCCCTCGTCGATCAGGGACTTGGCCACGTCCAGGGCGCTGACCCCGGTCTCCCTCTTCAGCCCGCTGAGATCCAGCACGAACTCGTGCATACAGATGCGGTCATAGGCGGGGGTATAGGTGCCCCGGAGCCGGGCCTGGAGATAGTTGGCGTTGAGCACGGCGTTCTGCGCCGCCTCGGGAATGCCCTGGCGGCCCAGGGTCAGCAGATACGTCAGCGCCCGGACCACCACCAGGAAGTTGCCCATGAAGTTGCGGACCTGGATATGCCCCTCCTCCTCTGCCGAGGCGGAGTGGGGCAGATAGGGCGTCAGGAACGCCTTGCAGCCCACGGCGCCTGCGCCGGGACCGCCGCCGCCGTGGGGCGTGGCGAAGGTCTTGTGCAGGTTCATGTGGATGCAGTCAAAGCCCATGTCGCCGGGGCGGACGATGCCCATCACGGCATTGAGGTTGGCTCCGTCGTAGTAGCACAGGCCGCCGGCCTCGTGGACCAGCCGGGTGATCTCCAGGATGTTCTTGTCGAAGATGCCCACGGTGTTGGGGTTTGTCAGCATCAGACCCGCGGTGTCGTCGCCCAGGGCAGAGCGCAGGCTGTCCAGGTCCACGCAGCCGTCGGGGCCGGAGGCGATGTTCACCACCTCATAGCCGCACATGGCCGCCGTGGCGGGGTTGGTGCCGTGGGCGGAGTCGGGAACGATGATCTTGGTGCGCTTCTTGTCCCCCCGGGCGTCGTGATACTGCTTGATCAGCAGCACGCCGGTGAACTCGCCGTGAGCGCCCGCCGCCGGCTGGAAGGTCATGCCGTCCATGCCGGTGATCTCGCAGAGATATTCCCGGGCGGTGTCCAGCACATGGCGCATACCGGCCAGGGACTCCCTGGGGGCCAGGGGATGGCAGTTGGTGAAGCCCGGCAGGGCCGCCATCTCCTCGTCGATGCGGGGGTTATACTTCATGGTGCAGGAGCCCAGGGGATAGAACCCGCAGTTGACGCCGTGGACCTGGTGGCACAGCTCCGTATAGTGACGGGAGATGTCCGTCTCGCTGAGCTGGGGCAGGTCGGGCTTCGTCTCCCGCCGCAGGGACTCCGGCAGGGTCGCGGTCTCCACGTCGCAGGGGGGCAGGATGGTGCACCGGCGGCCGGGCACGCTCTTTTCAAAAATCAGCTTCATCTGTCCAGCACCTCCTTGACGATGGATACGGCTTCGTCCAGCTCCCGGCGGCTGACCTTCTCCGTGGCGCACCACAGGACCCGGTCGTCGCCCAGAGGCAGGCCGCCCAGGATGCCCCGGCGGTCCAGGGCCTCCAGCAGCTCCTGGCTGCGGGGCATTTTCAGGACAAATTCGTGGAAGAACGCCCCGCCGTACACCGGCTCCACGCCGGGCAGGGCCGTCAGCGCCTTTTCCAGATAGTGGGCCTTGGCCATGGACTGCTCCGCAGCCTCCGCCATGCCGTCGGGACCCATGGTGGCCATGTACAGCCCCGCCGTCAGGGCGCACAGGGCCTCGTTGGAGCAAATGTTGCTGCTGGCCTTCTCCCGGCGGATGTGCTGCTCACGGGCCTGGAGACTCAGCACATAGGCCCGGCGGCCCTGGTCGTCGGTGGTCTCACCCACGATGCGGCCGGGGAGCTTGCGCATGAGCTTGTCGGTGGCGGCCATATAGCCCAGATACGGGCCGCCGCAGCCCAGAGGCAGGCCCAGCGGCTGCCCCTCGCCCACGGCGATGTCCGCGCCGCAGTCCCGGGGGGTCTTCATAATGGCCAGGGCAATGGGGTTGCAGCCCATGATATACTTGGCGCCCGCCTGGTGCGCCAGCTGGCCCAGGGCCTCGGCGTCCTCGAACTGGCCGAAGAAGTTGGGTTGCTGCACATAGAAGGAGGCCACGCCGTCGTCCAGCAGCTCCCGCAGGGCGTCCATATCGGTCCTGCCGTCCTTCACCGGCACCACCCGCAGCTCGTCGCCGGTGCCGTAGCAATAGGTGCGCACGGTGTTGATGGTGTCGGGGTGGGCCGCGCCGGAGATCAGGGTCACCCGGCGCTTGCGCTCGCGGCACATGGCCGCCGCCTCGGCGGCGGCGGTGGCCCCGTCATACACGGAGGCGTTGGACACGTCCATGCCGGTGAGCTCGCAGATCATGGTCTGATACTCGAAGATGGATTGCAGCAGACCCTGGCTCATTTCCGCCTGATAGGGGGTGTAGGCCGTGAGAAACTCCTCCTTGGCGGGGATATATTTGACGATGGAGGGAATGTAGTGGTCATAGGCCCCCGCGCCCCGCAGAATGGTGGCGTAGGTGCGGTTTTCGGCGGCCATGGCGGACACCGCCCGGGCGGCCTCCAGCTCGCTCATGCCGTCGGGGATGTTCAGGGGCTTCCGCAGGAGCATCTGCTCCGGCACGTCCCGGTACAGGTCCATGACGTTCTCCAGCCCCACGGCCCGGAGCATCTGCTCCCGCTGGGCTTGGGTAGAGGGGACATAGCTGCCCATGCTCAGCCCTCCTCGGTGCAGAAGGCCTCGTAGGCGGCGGCGTCCAGCAGCTCCTCGGTGTCGGTGACGTTCTCCACCTTGATGATCCACGCGTCATAGGGAGCCTTGTTCAGCAGCTCAGGCTGGTCCAGCAGCTCCTCGTTGACGGCGCAGACGGCGCCGGTGACGGGGCACACCAGGTCGGATACGGCCTTGACGGACTCCACATCGCCGAAGGCCTCGCCGGCGGTGACGTCGTCGCCCTCGCCGGGCAGGTTCACGAACACCACATCGCCCAGAGCGTCCTGTGCAAAGTCGGAAATGCCGATGACGGCCACGCCGTCCTCCATCTTCACCCACTCGTGGGACTTGGAATACTTCAGATCAGTCGGATACAGCATTGTGATTTACCTCCAAATTTAATATGTTTTGTTGTTTGTTCAAATGTCCAGCTTGCCGGCCAGTTGCTCCAGGGCGTCGTTGATGGCGGCGTCGTCGAAGCAGTAGCGCATTTCGGTGTGACGGGCCCGGAGCCGCTCCACGTCGCCCTTGATCTCCCGGCCCCGGAGGATGCAGTCGGCCATGAGGCTGGCCAGCTGGTCGAAGTCCTTCTCCTCGAAGCCGAACCGGGTCATCTCGCTGACGCCCATACGCAGTGCGCCGGAGGCGGTGAAGCCCTCCTCGTCGGGGGTGGCCTGATAGTTGACGATGACGTTGTTCTGCTCCAGCCGCTCGGCAATCTCTGCGCCCTCGCCGTAGCCCACGGAGACGATGACCTGGTGGGTCTCGGTATAGTCGATGGCGGGATCGCCCACCACGTCCAGACCGTAGCTCTTCAGGCTCCTGGCGAAGGACTTGGCGTTGCGGATGATGGCGCTCTGATAGGCGTCCCGGAACTGGTTCATTTCATAGGCCGCCATCAGCATACCCAGCTGGGTGCCCAGGTGGTGGTTGGAGACGCTGCCCGGGAAGGTGCGGCTCTCGATGGTCTTCCACAGGCCGTATTTCAGGTCCTCCTCCTTATAGTTCACGCCGATGACGCCCCGCTGGGGGCCGAAGAAGGTCTTGTGGGTGGAGCCGGTGACGATCTCCGCGCCCTCCTGGAAGGGGTTCTGGAAGTGGTCGCCGATGAGGCCCAGCACATGGGCCATGTCGTACATGATGGTGGTGGGGATCTTCTGCTCATCCACAAACTGCCGGATCTGGGCCACAGGCTCCTTGTGCAGGACCATGGACTTGCCGAAGATGATCAGCTCCGGACGATAGCGGTCGATGAGCTTCTTGGTCTCCTCCACGTCCATCTTATAGGGGTTATCCCGGCACACGGGGAAGTTCACCACGGCGGGCTTCTCGGTAACGGGGTCGATGGCGATGTAGTCGTGCAGAGCGCCCATGGGCTGGGCGGACAGGTGGCCGCCCTTGATGATGTGGTTGTTCATGACATAGCCCAGGCGCTTGGCCTCGTTCTTGCGGTCGAAGCGGTTTTTCCAGTCCATCAGGGCGGAGAACACCGCCATGTTGGACATCTGGCCGCTGAGGGTCCGGGTCTCCACCTCGGTGCAGCCGAAATAGGCCCGCATTTCCTCGGCCAGCATCCGCTCCACCTGGTCGATGAACTTGGTGCCCTGATAATAGAACACTTCCTTCTCATAGAAAGCCAGGATCTTCTTGTGCTCGGCATAGCGGCAGGCGGGGTCGCTGCCGGACAGCAGGCGCACGGCCCGGCTGGGGGTGTTCTCCGAGGGGATCAGGTTCACGCACTGCTCCTGCCGCCAGACGTGGTTCTCGATGGCCTTGTGCAGCAGGGTCAGGGCCTTGCCGGTGCGGTCGCCGCCGGCCACGGTGCGGACCTCCTCCTGCTCGCCGTACAGCAGGGGACGGGCGAAGGGAGGCGCGCCCACGCTCATGTGCCGGGCGGGGATCACGGCCTTCAGGCGCTTGCCCCGGATATCCACCTCCACGGTGTCGTCCACCAGAACGTCGCTGTCGATATAGCACAGACCGATGGCCCGCTTGCCGCTGGCCTCCAGGATCACGGTGGACAGGCCCTCGCCCTGGGTCTTGAAATAGGGCACCATGGTGCCGCTGGTGACCCAGCCCACCAGCTTGTCGCCCCGATAGATCTCCATTCCGGCCCGCATGACGCCGCGGTCCAGCAGGGCGATGGGGGCGATCCTCCGGGGCAGGGCGGACATGTCGGAGAAGTCCCGGTCCATGTGGCGGATAAATGCCCGGTGCTGACGCTCCAGAGCGGCGCGGCCGATGAAATCCCCCTTCTGGGCGGAGAAGCTCACGGCAAACTTGGCCAGGGGCACGGCGAAGATGGGGATCTCGGTGCCGTCGGGGGCGGTGCCCATCTCGTGGCCGTACAGGGGGAAGGAGGCCTCCATCCGCAGGGTATCCCGTGCGCCCAGGCCGGCAGGCCGCGCGCCCAGCTCCACCAGCCGGTTCCACAGCCACACGGCGTCCTCGCTGCGGACGTATACCTCGTAGCCCAGGGGCTCGCCGGTGTAGCCGGTCTTGGCGATGCGGGCCTGGCGGCCCTCCAGGGACACGGTACCCAGGGAGTTCTTGGTGGGCTCCTTGGTGGGGGACTCGCCGCCGGAGAGGGTCATGAGCATCTCCTTGCTCTTGGGGCCCTGCACGGCGATGGAGGCCCATTCGGCGCTGATGTTGGTGATGGTGCAGTCGAAGCCGGACAGAGCCCGGTTCAGGTGCTCCAGGTCCTTGTCGATGTTGGCGGCGTTGACCACCAGCAGATAGCTGTCCTCCTGGAACAGGTACAGATACGCGTCGTCCACGGCGCCGCCGTTCTCGTTGGGAATGATGCAGTACTGGGCCATGTTCAGGTCCAGGGCGCTGACGTTGCTGGTCAGCACGTGCTGAAGAAATTCCTTGCGCTGGGGCCCCTCGATCAGCAGGCGGCCCATGTGGGACACGTCGAACAGGCCGCACACCTGGCGGGTGTACAGATGCTCGGCGATGATGCCGGACGGATACTGGATGGGCATTTCCCACCCGCCGAAGTCCACCATGGTGGCCCCGGCGGCCACATGCACGTCATACAGCTGCGTGCGCTTCAGTTCGCTCATTTGATAAGCTCCTCCTTCAGATTTGTTCCGTTTTTGGGCAACAGAAAAAGGGCGCAAAGCCGTTGCTTTGCGCCCCCGTATCCTGACCTGAGAGATTCCCCGCCCCATCCGGGGCAGGTTGCACCTTCGGTGGCCGGACGTATCCGGCCTTTTCGGAGTATCGTCCGGACCCGGTCCCTTTTGCCTGAGAGCTTCTGCGTTCCCCTTCGGCGCCGCGCCCGCAGGGCGCAGTCTCTCCCGAGTCCATCCACCGATTTCCCTATTCCGTTGTCGCACCCATTCTATCACGGGGCAGGAAAGGGTGTCAATCGGAATTGTTCGCCGCAGGAAACATTCGGCTGATTGCCGAAAAACCGGGCCCCTCTTTGGGCTATCTGCCCAACGCCTCTCTCATACGGAGATTTTCCGTACCCCGGGATTCTCCTTGAGAAACGCCAGGGCCTCCTGATGGGTGATGGGGTCCGGCAGACGGATGGACACCTCCAGACACAGAAGCCCATTTTCCCGGGTCAGGGTGCTGTCGGTGATCTTCCCCTTGTGGCCCTCCACCAGCCGGTCAAAGGCCCGCATCAGGTCCTCCGAGTCCTCCATGTGCACCGTCACCTCCTGGGTGGTCTCCGCGTCGCCGCCTACCGGGAACCGGTGCAGCACCAGCTGGATCACCACCAGCACCACCGCCTCCATCAGCCCCAGCCAGTACAGGCCCGCGCCGATGGCCATGCCCACGGCGGCGGTGCCCCACATACCGGCGGCGGTGGTCAGCCCCCGGATGGAGCTGCCGTTTTTGAAGATGACGCCCGCCCCCAGAAACGATATGCCGCTGACCACCTGGGCGGCGATGCGGGCGGCGTCCGCCCCCCGGGAGCCGTCCAGGGCGGCGGTGTCGATGAAGGCATATTTGGACAGGATCATGAACACCGCCGAAGCGCAGGCGATGATGCAGTGGGTCCGCACCCCGGCCTCCTTCTGGCGCTTGGTGCGCTCCAGGCCGATGGCGGCCCCCAGCACCGTGGCCAGCAGAATGCGGAAAAGAAATTCCAGATTGTCATACAGAGTCAGAGTAGACTCCGGCAGAAAGCTCGTCAGGCCGCTCAGCATACGATCTCATCCTTTCAATTGCAATTACAGATAGGGGACGCCCCGGCGTCCCCGAAAAATCACAGCGCCCGGCAGAAAACGCACTGCCGGGCGCTGCGTGGTCCGATTCCGATTCAGGCTTTGGCGTCCTTGATGAAGATGAAATTCTCCATCAGGTCCATGCGGTCCAGCACGGCCTCCACCCGGGTCTGAACGCCCATGATGTCCGTGAACACCAGAGTGCCCTCCTGCTGTCGGACGGCAGCCACGTTTTTGCACACCAGCTGCTTTTCGCCGTCATGCATACGATAAACCGTGGAAAGACACATGGCTCATTCCCCCTTCAGCACAGCCAGCGCCTCCGCCAGCTTCTTGTTGCCCACCTCAAAGTCCACCACGGCGTCGTGGATCAGCTGGGCCGCCTCGCTGTCGCCCAGGTCGTGGGCCAGCTCGTGCAGCTCCTGGGCGTGGTGCTGGTTGTGGCCCAGCATATAGGTCAGCATGGCCACCCGCTCCTCCAGGCCGGTGTGGCCGTGGTCATGGGGATGATCGTGGTCGTGATGATGCTCGCACATAGTGATGCGCCTCCCTGCTTTTTTGCCCATTTTAGCACGGCAAGGGGCTAAAGTCAAACCCGGATGGGGCCATTTTTCCCGACCAAAGTCCCGTTTCTGTCATATTATGAACACATTGGCCAATAATGTATAAAATGTATAAAATCATTGACATTTTTTTCGCAATTCTATATAATTTAGTAGTAATTTGTCGTGCCATGCAGGATGGAACAAACGACGTTAGGAGGAAAGAGATAATATGAGGGACCTGAAACACCTGATCTTTATGGAGGATCTGCTGCAGGAGGCCAACAATGATCTGGTCAAGCAGGCCAAGGCCGAGGGCCGCCGGGCTTTGGGCTACACCTGCAACTTCATGCCGGAGGTTCTGCTGGATCTCGCGGGCTGCTTCTCTGTGCGCCTGCGGGCCCCCCGCAGCGGTTCGCCGGACATGGCCACCTACTACATGTCCGCCCGGACCTGTCACTTTGGCCGCAGCCTGATGGAGCGGGCCTTGGAGGGCGGGTTCAACTTCCTGGATGCCCAGATGGCCACCGAGACGTGCACCGTCACCTGCCGGTTCCAGGAGCACCTGATGCAGAAGCACCTGGACTCCGTGAAGGACATGGACATCATCCAGAACCCCGACTTTTTCTGCGAATTCACCGACGTACCCTTCAAGAAAACCGAGAACAGCTATCTGCACTATCGCCGGCAGCTGCAGGCCCATGTGCTGGATCCCCTGGCCCAGAACTTCGGCATCGACACCTCCGACGAGGCCCTGCTGAAGGCCATCGAGCAGCACAACGAGGTCTGCCGCCTGATCACCGAGATCGGCAGCTACCGCAAGCTGGACGTGCCCACCATCACGGGGTATGAGTTCCACGTGATCCAGCTGGCCAGCCTCACCTGTCCCAAGGACCTGATCCTGCCCTATCTGCGGGAGACCGCGGAGGAGCTGAAGACCCGCCAGCCCGACGCCAAGCCCGCCTATCGCTGCAAGCTGGTGCTCTCCGGCGCCGAGAACGACGACCCCAACTTCACCAAGCTCATCGAAAGCTGCGGCGCCCTGGTGGTGGCGGACCGCTACTGCTACGGCAGCCTGCCCGGCCGGGAGGAGATCGTGGTCCAGCCCGGTCAGGCCCCGCTGGACGCCATCGCCCGGCATTACCTCAACGTCAGCATGTGCCCCCGGTTCATGGGCCAGGACGAGATGCGCGGCCGCAAGAAGTATCTGGCGGACCTGGTGAAGGAGTACAAGGCCGACGGCATCATCGTGGCCAGCAACAAGTTCTGCGAATACTGGAGCTATGAGCGCACCATCGACACCATCGTCCTCAACCGGGACTTCGGCATCCCCGTATGCTCCATCGAGAAGGAATACGTCAACGCCGCCTCCGGCCAGCTGCGCACCCGCTTCCAGGCGTTCATCGAAAGCGTTGAGATCAAGAAGATTCAGGAGGGCGCAAGAAAATGAAAAAGTTCGATCTGAAAAAGACCGTGGCCAAGGCCAAGAGCCTGGACTATAAGAAGCTGGCCCGGGACTTCGTATACGGCAAGCCCGCCGGCGAGCGCCGCCTGGGCGACCTGTACATGGACAAGACCGGCCTGTACAAGCACCGGGAGTGGCGCGGCATCAAGGACACCTTCTATTATTTCCACAAGGTGTGGCTGTATAACTACGGCATGATGGTCTACGATGTCATGCGCTACGGCGGCATCGTCACCTTCGCCAAGGGCTGCTGGCGCTACCGCTGGATGGGCCAGACCTATCTGCCGGTGCTGCACTGGTTCGACCGCGGCATGGAGGGCCTCCGGGGCGAGGCGCTGCGGGCCTGCCCGTGGCACTATCGGGGCATGGTCAACGCCACCATCTTCCAGTTCATGCAGATGTTCCGCAACGACCTGAACCTGAACAAGTCCGACAAGGTCCGGGCCAAGCACGACAAGACCATGGCCCACGACGAAACCGTGTGGGGCGGCGTCTTCTATCCCTTCAGCAAGGAAGTGGAGAACGTCCCCCTGCAGATGGTCCCCTATTTCGTCACCTGCCACGTGAACAACCACACCGTCCTCAACTACATCGACGCGGTGCAGTCCCTGGGTCTGCCCGGCGACCCCTGCCCCATGTGCCAGGCCGAGGCGGGCCTGTTCGTGCTGGACGATGTGCCCGACTACTACAAGGCCGTCATCACCTCCAACGAGGCCTGCGACGGCTCCGTGGCCACCTCCATTCTCCAGGACTGGCTGATGGACAAGCCCCTGTTCGCCATGCCCCAGCCCATGCAGTTTGACGATCCCCTGGTCCAGGAACACTGCCAGCGGGAGATCGAGGAGGCCTGGAAGTTCATCGGGGAGCAGACCGGCGCGGCCTTCGACTGGAACCAGCTGGTGAAGCGGCTGGAGAGCCAGAACGAGCTGCAGCGTTTCGAGTGGGAGAAGTGGGACGTGGCCGCCAACACCGATTACTATCCCATCAACGGCGTGTCCCAGGCCCTGTACCGCATCTACCAGAGCCAGTACGGCGACCTGCCCGGCTGGCACGAGATGGACAAGAAGGTCCGCAAGATCATGGAGAAGTGCGTGGAGCAGCGCATCAACAGCTTCCCCCTGACCCGCCACCGTGTCATCGCCTGGTCCTGCGCCCCCCTGTATTACTCCAACTGGTGCACCTGGGCCTATAACTGCTGGGGCCTGAACACCATCATCAACATGGACTCCCTGATGTTCAACATGACCATCCGCACCGACAGCTACAGCCACACCCTGGCCGACATGGCCCAGTATCACGAGTGGGCCCCCATGCGCCGGATGGCCGTTGGCGGTATGCACCACATCTTCGAGCTGTGGGAGAACATGGAAAAGTTCCACTGCGATATGGTGGTCATGTATGACCAGCTGCTGTGCAAGGGTATGCAGGGCGTTCACGGTATGTTCGAGGACGAGTTCCGGGCCCGTGACGTCCACGCCATCTGGCTGCCCCACGCCCTGCCCGACAAGCGCAATGTCTCCCGGGCGGAGATCCGCTCCATCATCAACGATTACATGACCACCGTCATGCACGAGGAGCCCATCGACCCGTCCCTGCTGGAGTTCGACGATTCCCAGAGCTGGTAAGGAGGAAAGAAAATGCGTAAGGTGTTGAAAATTCTGAAAAAGGTCCTGTTCATCGGGCTGGGCGTGTATGCCGCCCTGTTCGCCGTCTTCTTCTTCGATCTGGACGGCAAGGCCCTGTTCTATGGCGTGGAGCCGTTCCTGTGCCGCCACTATGACCGCATGGAGCGCCGCGACCCCCTGAAGCAGCCCTATGAGACCACCAAGCCCCACTACGAGTACAACAAATAAGGAGTAATTGACTATGAAATATTACGGCGGCTGCGACGTAGGGTCCACC
>ERZ1673742.254-NODE-254-length-75763-cov-9.064511_pt1 | contig 75763 bp, 80 predicted proteins | sample MGYA00580208_ERZ1673742 | MGnify/ENA primary metagenome ERZ1673742 (study PRJEB41218, sample SAMN15661774) | gut metagenome | host: Homo sapiens | place: Canada: London | collected 2015-08-20/2019-03-30 | study: EMG produced TPA metagenomics assembly of...
AACCTCACACCTGCCGCTTGCTAAGCGGATTTACTCTGCCCCTTATGGGCGCACACACCAAGTGGTTATGGATATGTCCAGTATTGAGGTGAGTGCTGACTACGGCCTGAAACTCCCCGCCGAGCAGCCGCTCTGCAAATTCCAGTCCAAGCTGATGCGCAAGTTCCGGCGTCACTTCACCGGCGGCGAAGCTCTGTACCAGGTGGAAACCCTGCACATCCTGCTCCTTATGCCACATTTCTTTGACTCGGCACATATCTTCAAAGGCAGTTTCACAGGTGCAGCCGAGAGCCGATTCGAGCAGATCCTGCTCCGTCTTATCCCGGTTGAGAGCATAATCCACAGCTCCGCGCAGGGAGTCCGCATTTTGCGAACGGGAGGTCTTGTTCTTATCGAGCGTATAATTGATGGCATTATCCAGGCGGTGGACGGGGATAACACTGGTATATGCGATAGGCTACCAATTCTCCTTTACTTCTTCCCAGACCTGACGCGCCAGCCGGGTCATTTCCTCCACACTCTGCTGGCTGGCTTCGCCGTAGGTATTGGCCACTTTTGCAAGCTGATTTGCATTGTTGCAGAGCCCCGCAACCTTGTGGAGCAGATCTGCGTGGTGGTCGCAGGGCTTGGCTCGAAGCTCAGCGCCCATGATGAGGGTGCGGAGAAATTCCTCACGAGGCAGGCCGCTCGTTTTCACCTGCACTTCCAGATGTGCCAGCTCCTTTTTGTTGAGATGGAGGGGGATGATGTGATTTCGTTTTCTCATTGGGGACTCCTTTTTAACGCTGCGATTCATTCCATTTTGTGGAATTCTGTTTTCGTTCTTTCTGTTTCTTGCTCAGTTCTTTCACTTCTTTCCGAATTTAATGGAAGGCGGCTGCCGAGGGGGGCGGGGGCTCTCCCCGGAATGCGTTTGGATATCCAAACGCTATGCTTGCAAAACCAGTCACCGGCTGGAATAAAAAAAGGACGGTGCCGGGTAGGCATCGTCCTTCGCGCTGAGCGGTTTCTCAGCTCATATATCGTTTGAGTTCATCGTAGAAGTTCTCTCTGGTTCCGGCCATGATGACCACCACAATCTTGTCGTTCACATACTCTACGGTATAGGCAAGCTCGTAATTGGTTTTGTTATAATAGATGTCATAGCCGAATACGCCCGCCAGATCTCCGGTCTTAGCTTCTCCTACCGTATGATCCTCCAGTATCCTGTCGATGGCTTCCCGGTACAGCGTCTTTAGGCGCTTGTCCTTGAGCTTCTTGAGGAATTTCGCTGCAGGAGGAAGGATTCGCAGCTGCGCCATCAGTCTTCCTCCGTCCCGAATACATCATCATAAGAGTAGCTCTCAATGTCTCCGTGCGCCGCTTGTTCAGCCTCGGCGAGCAGCGCTTCCACGGCGGGACGCACTTTTTTCTGCGTTTTCTTGAATTCTGCAAGGAGCTGATCTCCGCTGAGCCCCTGTGCGATCAAATCGGCGAGGATCTGTTCGGCAAACTCGCCGCCGTGCTGTTCCTTGACCGGGCGCAGTACAAGCTCATTGCCGCGCAGAATACATTCGGCTTCCGCTGTAAATCCAAGCGCTTCAAAAAACTTCTGCGGGATCGTCAGTTGCCTCTTTTCCGATATACGAATGGTTTTACGGTTCATAAAAGACCCGCCTTTCACGACTGCCGTTTCCATACAGACCTTCCTTTCTATTGTATGCTGTTTACAGTGAAATACGCATAACAAATTTTCCTTGTTTCCCTGCTTTCATTATATCAGCAAGAAACGGCAGTGTCAAGAACGGTTTTATTCGTCTGCTTCCTTGATTTTGGCAAGACCATCGAGGGTGGTGCAGATGATGTTTTTCTTTTCGGCGGCGCCGATCTCGGCGGACATACTGTTGCTGATTTCACTTCCGCATACCACGAGCATCCGGCATCGTCCAAGTTTCTGATGGGAAATACTGTGAAAGTCTCTTTTTTCATCCGGATTATCCGGCTGGAGGTACTGGACCTCGCTCAGCTTCGGGCAGATGGGGACATATCCCAGTTCATAAACCTTTCGGCAGTATCTCTTTAACAGGCGGGGAGCGGTATCTGCGGCGGTGCAGATGTAAGCAAAGGCTTTTTCCATAATGAACTCCTTTCTCTTTCTAAGTCAATGAAGGATAAAATAGAGGCTGGCTATCCAAGCGGATAGCCAGTCGAAATGGTTGGTGTTTTATTGGCTATCCACATGGATAGCCAAGGAATTATTCGGCATGAGATTCCAGCGCAAACCGTACCCGGTCAGAGCCTAATTTGTAATAGGCATCGGTTACTTCGATGCCAACAGCCTCGTATCCTTCCAATCGGGATGCAAGGACAGTTGTGCCTGCCCCACAGAAGGGATCGAGAATTCTTCCGCCAGGCTCGCAGATCTTTACGAGATCGCGCATGAGCTGAAGAGGCTTCTCTGTGACATGGGTGCGGTTCTGCGGATTTGCATAGCGGAATACGCCCGGCAGACAGCCCACCGGACGGCTTACCGGCATGGGGCCGTTAGAGCCCCATACAATATATTCACTCTGCTGGCGAAAACGCCCTTTCTGCGGACGACTGGTCATCTTATCCCAAACCGCTGAGCCCCGCCAGATCCACCCGGCCCACTGCAGAGCGTCGGTAATGCTTGGATACTGTCTCCAATCAATAAACAGGCAGATGGGAGCACCGGGCTTACAGACTTTTCTGGCGTCGGAAAGCCATTCGGCCATCCAGCGGGTCCAGCTTCGCTGATCCTTCTGATCGCCGTCAAAATCTGGCAGGGCATTATCCTTATCCATACTGCTGTATTTCTGATTGGTCGTGCGGTTTTTCTCCGAGGCCTTCCAGCCGCCCGAAGCGTAGGGCGGGTCGGTTATGAGTGCATCGAATACCTGCGGCTTGAATGCCCGGATAATCTGCAGGGTGTCGCCGTGCAGGATGCTCCATCCGTCTCCGCCGCTGTGTTCCATCGGCAGCATGGATTCATCTATGATCTGTGTCAGTTCGTTTGTTTTGGTCAGAGACATCTTCCTTTCTGTTATCGCTCCGTGTCAGAGCGCTTTTTTGGCTTTGTCGGTGTTTTCTCCGACAATTCGGTTTTCACATATTCGCTGATGATGGTGAGGGCGCTATAATAATCGCTGGACTTAAAAACACGATTTGTCATCTCTTTAGCCTGTTCCTGCTGACCGTTTTCCCGCAGCAGACGGGACGCCCTACCGAGGATGGCGAAGATATTTCCGTCTTCGCCGACCAGCTTCATTGCTGGACGCTGTTTATCCATAAAGTCACCTTCTCCTTACCGGGAACGCACCGCTCTTTGACGAGCGGTGCGTTCCTCATACTTTTCTTTTGCCAAATCGGCGTAATCGCAGCCTTCTTTTTCCGGCAGATTTAGGGCGGTTTTGTATCGGCCCTGATAGAATTTCGCTATATGCCCGGCGGCCCATCGTCCCGCATAATCATTGTTGGTACAGATTTCGATTTCTTCAATTTCCGGGTGTCCGGAAAGGAAGGCTTCCAGCGCAGGCGGAGCCTTGAAGGAAGAAGACCGGGGCAGTTCTCCTTCTTTTGGCGCGTAAATCCCGCCAAGTGAGAGCCGCCATTTATCCGCAGTTCCCTCAAGCGTCAGGTGGGCGAGCGTCTCTATGGCTGCTTCGTACACAGCAAGCCGTTTTGTTTCCCTTTTAGGCGGCAGCAGGAAGCAAAACCGTTTGTCGCTGCCGGATACCTCTGCCTTGAATGGTTTTCCTCTTGTATAAGTACCGCGAAGAAATGCATACCGGGCAGCACCGGCTTCATCCTTGCCAACGAACACGGCATTATGGTGGTCGGCACTCTCGTAGAGGATACCGGCTCGGAAGCAGGCTTCAATCACCTTGCGGTCGATTCCGCGTTTCATAAGGTAGGCCGATACTCTGCGGTTGCTTTCCGCTGCCGGAGGAAGAACAAATCTCTTTTCCTGTTCAGGCAGGGGAGGCGGCGGAACATAGCCGGGGCTTTCTTTGCAGAGGGTCAGTACTGCATCTACGAACCGCATTTCTTCCACCTTGACGAGATAGTCGAGAGCGGACTTACCGCCAATATCCCGGCTTTTCCAATGGAAATTAGAGGTTTCTCCGTTGATTTTGAAGCTGTCATGTGTCCGGAGCTGAAATTCTCCGCGGCTGCCGGCCTTGACCAGTTCTTCGGGACGATATCGCTGCAAAAATTCAATGGCGGTCATCTGTCTTGCTGCAAGGATTTGTTTTTCGGTTACTCCGGGCATAGGGTTCTTCCTTCTTTCTGAAATTAAATGACAGCCGCTCGCAGGGCTTTTGCCTGATCGGTTCTTTCCCACGGAAATTCTGGCTTTCCAAAATGGCCGTAAGCGGCTGTCTGCGTATATCGAGGTGTTAAAAGATCAAGCCGGGAGATAATTTCGGCCGGAGTTAATCCAAACACCAGCTTTACGGCTTCAGCCAGACAATCGTCGGCGCAGACCATGCCGGTACCGAAGGTGTCTACCTCCACCATGACCGGCTCGGCTTTTCCAATGGCATAAGCCAGTGTAATCTGACATTTTGCGCACAATCCTGCCGCTACAAGGTTCTTAGCGATGTACCGAGCCATGTATGCACCGGAACGATCCACCTTGGTGGAATCCTTTCCAGAGAACGCACCTCCGCCGTGAGGGGCAAACACGCCGTAACTGTCCACCATGAGCTTTCGCCCGGTGAGACCGGTATCGGCCTCCGGGCCGCCAAGCACAAATCGTCCGGAAGGGTTCAGGAGGATTTTCGTATCCTCGTCCGGGGGCATGGCCTGTAATGCCGGAGTCAGCACTTTATCGGTCAGCTCCCAATAGAGCTCATCTATAGGCTTCTTCGGACTGTGCTGGGCGGAAAGAACAATGGTGTCCAGCCGCAGGGGCTTCCCATCCTCGTCATATTCCACCGTGACCTGAGCCTTTCCGTCCGGGCGCAGGCCCTGTATCATCCCAGATTTTCGGGCAAAGGTGAGGGTACCGGTGAGCCGATGAGCCAGCACAACCGGCAGCGGCATCATCTGCGGGGTTTCGGAGCAGGCATAGCCCACCATCACGCCCTGATCCCCGGCTCCCAACAGCACGGCGGAGTGATTTTCACCGAGGTTTCTTCTTCGCTCCAATGAACAGTCCACTCCGGCGGCAATATCTGGACTCTGCTTGTGGATGAGACATTGAACGGCAAACCGGGTCGGGTCATAGCCCACCTTTCGGAGAACCGAATGGGCGATCTGCGTGATGTCCGGTTCAAACAGGCTCGTGATCTCTCCGGCCACGATAATCTGTCCTTTGGTGGCCAGCACCTCGCAGGCCACACGGGAGAGGGCATCGTGAGAAAGACATTCGTCCAGTACGCTGTCGGCGATCAAATCGCACAGCTTGTCCGGATGCCCTTCCGTAACGGATTCAGCGGTATAAAATTGATTCATGATATTCTTTTGCATCACTTTACCTCCAGCGAAAAAGGCTTAAGGCTTTTTTCGATTTCCCCGTAATCCTTGAAGTTTACTTCACAGCCTAACAGGTAAGAGACCGCTTCATTCCATTCCTTTAAGGAATAGTTCTCCTTGCTTTTCATACGATACAAATCTCCCAGAGCTGTCCACTTGATGTCCGGCAGCAGACGAAGGTTAGGGATAGAGGTGCGATACAGCTTGGCTAAGCAGTCTAACAGTACGATTTTTTTCAATCAATCCCTCCAGTGCAACAAAAATAGTTATCGCTCGTCACCGCTTTTTCGATGGCGAGGCTTTTTCTGAGGAACTGCTTCCTCAGGCAGTTCCTGTTGAGTACGACGGACAGCTTCCAGCACAGGAGCCGTATTGATCCCGTTCTGTCTGCATCCGCAAAGGATTCCTTCCAGATAGGATGAGGATGGCAGTGCGGGAACGTCCTTGAAGGGAGAGTTCATCGTATAAGCCATGATCTCTCGCCGGACGCCGTCCAAAGTTATCACCGTGACGGCTTCTTTTCCATACAAATAAGGGAAGCCCTCATAACGATCCAGGCGCTGTTCATCCCGCTTTGAGATCCGCCAGAGAACACCTTCCAGAGAGCTTCCTTCTTTCGGAAGAATCGTGGCGACGCCATTTCCGCCGCCGCTCATGCGAAAAGCAAGACAGTATCCTTCCAGACGAACAGGCTCCACCACCTCTGCATCGGGACAGCGGAAGGCCATCTGATTCAGATTCATGTTGGAGCCATATGCAAAATAGTGCTTTTCTTCGATTTTTATCACCTCTGTCGTTCATGATTTCGGCGCTCCTGCAAGCTGGCATATTGAGCTTTGTCATATCGCCAAGCCCGGTCGCCGGGGAGATTCGAGAGCAGATGCTCACGCACATTCTTGTATTCCGGGCCGATGAGCCCAAGGCGCAGCAGAAAGGTACGGAAGGTAAACGCCGGGTTTTCGCTGATCTCGGTTTTTCGCATTACCGTTCGGCTTTGGTTGATGGCCTGTGCGGAAATCGCCAGAGCCAGCGTAATGTTTGCCCGTACCTTACCGGCATGGAGTGTGCTTTCAAAGCAGCGCCATTCCAGCGTACCCCGGTAAAACACAGAATGTAGGTTTAAGGCATGGTAGCGGGTCCAGTTGTAGTGTTCGCTGCTGCCGTCCGCGCCTCCATACCATTCCTGTTTGAGACGATCCATGGTGGTATTTTTCGGCAGCTTGCGGATTTTTTCCAGCATCGGTTCCCGTACCTTTCGGCACCAGCGCTGCACGCGGCTTTCATTGACATTTAAGGCTTTGAACAGGATATCCTCTTTGGAATACATAATGGAAAGAGCATTTTTCAAGCTCTGCGGGGTATGCTTGGAGGCGTCCACATGGACGTGCATCCCACAGCTTTGATTTACCACAGCTCCGGCATGACGAAGAATCCGGACAATCTCCTGCAGCTTTCCCATTTCTCTGTATTCCAGTTTCGGTGAATTCATCTCGACCTTATAGGTGCCATCGTCTATGGGGATCTGCTGTCGTCCAACCTGATGTGTAGCGTGGATGCTGGAGTCGTAAACGAAGCGCCATATTTTCCCTTCGTTGTCTGTGATCTCCCATGGGTCGTAGGTTCGGGAAGAATTGGAATGACAGGCAGTCGTGCCGAACAGGGAAGCCACGGCTTCCGCTGCTTTCTGGCGGGAAAGACCGGTCATCTCGATTTCACAGCCGAAATATTGGTCTTTTAAGTCAATCGATGGCAGTCACCTCCCGATTGGCGGCGGAGAGCCTTTTTCCTATGGCCTCCACGACGGTGACCGTAACGCCGTTTCCGGCCTGCTTGTAAAGCTGAGCGTCCGACTGAATGGTCAGCACTTTTTCAATGCGGTCATCCTGCCAGCCCTGCAGCCGCAGACACTCCTTCGGCGTGAGACGACGAATACGACAGCCGTTCCAAACACCGGAGGCTTCTCCCCTGTGTTTATGGAAGCTGCCGCTTTGCCCTGCGGTAAGGCATCGGGCATATGGGGTAACCGCAGGATCCTCATTCATATCTACGAAACATGGAGTCCCTTGGTCGCTGCTTGTGGTAAGAGTATGAGCAATCGTCCTCCCAACCCTGCCGCGCCGGGTATTCTGCTGGGCATAGGCCAGATTGATACTGTCGCCGGGATACGCCATTTTATATCCCTTTTTTGTGTTTTCCTTGATGGGCAGGCCGCCCACCTCGTACAAGCCGGTTTTTCCGCCAAAACCGCCTGCTTGCGCGGCAAGGGTGCAGCTTACTCCGTCTGCGGAATAGACGCGGTTTCCCTGTGTTCCGGGCAGGACTTGTACAAGAGATGAGCCTGCTGTTTCGGTGAAAGGAAATACTTTTCCTCGACATCGCTCATCAAGATATCCGACAAGATACACTCTGCGGCGGGATTGGGGGACGCCAAAATCTTTGCTGTTGAGCACCTGCCATTCCAGACCATACCCCAGTCTGTCCAGCGTATGGAGGATGGCCGCAAACGTCCTGCCCCCGTCATGACTAAGCAATCCGGGAACATTTTCAAGGAGCAGATACGCAGGCCTTTTTGCCTCAGTCAGCCGGGCAATTTCAAAGAACAAGGTACCTCTCGGGTCTGCAAAGCCTCCGCGGTTCCCGGCAGTCGAAAAAGGCTGGCAGGGAAATCCTCCGCACAGGAGGTCGAAGTCGGGAATTTCGTTCGGATCGGCTTTTTTGATATCTTCACAGAACCACTCTCCTTTGGTATCAAACAGAGTTTCATAGCTTCGGTTGGCCTTTTCGTCAATTTCACAATGGCCGATACAGGTAAATCCTCCGGCGCGGGTGAGCCCCTCTCGGAACCCGCCGATGCCGGAGAACAGGTCAATATATCGTATTGTCTTTCCGATCACACTCCTATTACAATAAATTTGGATCTGGAGCCCGGCAGCCATCCGGGCTTCACTCCATCTCTTGCCTAAGCTACAATAAGAGGAGCAGCTGGTTGACCACACACTCCTTGGTGCTTTTATGTCCGTAAATAAGACTGTCAGCCATCCTCTTGTTGTAGCGTTCGGTTTAGCAGGTTGAGCCACCGTACATCGGGGTGTTCGTGTCACGCAATAGATTGAATCGGCAATGAGAAAAAGATGGATTCCGGTTGCATGATTTTTGTATTGGAGGAATGACAATGAACGCCGTTGGCATCGATGTTTCCAAAGGCAAGAGCATGATTACAGTCATGCGTCCCGGTAAGGAAGTGGTGATTGAACCCTTTGAAGTAAGTCACACCGACAGTGAACTGATCGACCTGGCAAAGGTGATCCAAAGCCTGGACGGTGAGACCCGTGTAGTCATGGAGGCAACCGGCAACTACCACTTGCCTATAGCCTGGATGCTGCACGATGCTGGTATTTATGTTTCCGTAGTCAATGCGATGCTGATCCGCAACTACGGCAACAACACGATTCGTAAGGGAAAGACTGACAAGAAGGACGCCCAGAAAATTGCCAACTATGCAATTGACAACTGGACGGAGTTGCCGCAGTACTTTCCCGAAGAAGATGTTCGGATGATGCTGAAGAACTGCTACCGTCAGTACGAACACTTCTCCAAAATTCGGACAATGATGAAAAACAACCTCATTTCCCTTCTGGATGTTACTTTTCCAGATGCAAACCGCCTGTTTAGCAGTCCCAGACGGGCTGATGGCAGTGAAAAGTGGCTGGATTTCATAGAAACCTTCTGGCATTGTCAGTGCGTCTGTGGGCTTACTCCAGCGGCATTCACGAAGAAATACCAGAAGTGGTGCAAGAAGCACGGTTACAATTTCAGCGAAGATAAAGCATTGGACATCTATGCTTCTGCCTGTGGTCATGTCTGCGTAATGCCGAAAACGGATGGCACTGAGTTCATGATGCAGCAGGCAATACTCCAGCTGAAGACCGTCTCCAAGACTCTGGCCGCACTCCAGCAGCAGATGCAGACTCTTGCCGAGAAGCTGCCGGAATACCCGGTAGTCATGCAGTTGTTTGGTGTCGGCCCGATTCTCGGCCCACAGCTCATGGCTGAGATTGGAGACGTCAGACGGTTCCATTCAAAGAAAGTACTGGTGGCCTTTTCAGGCATTGATGCACCGCCTTGCCAGTCTGGAACCATGGAGGTCCGAAGCAGAAGCATTTCCAAGAGAGGCTCTTCCTCGCTGCGCAGAACGATTTTTCTTGTCATGAGTGTGATCCTGCAGCAGAAGCCTTTGGATGAACCTGTGTACCAGTTCATGGACAAGAAACGAGCCGAGGGAAAGCCCTACAAGGTGTACATGATGGCCTCCTCCAACAAGTTCCTGCGGATCTACTACGCCACCGTAAAGGCTTATCTGGATGCTTTAGACGCCGAGTAACCAACTCCTATATTCGATGGATAGCTGCCGTTTCAAAAACAAAACGCCGAGCAGCTTGGTTGAGGTATGCCTTTTTTGCAAAAAACATTTTCAAATTTTCTCAATTTAAGACTTGACTTTTATTAGCAGGTCTTCTTTTAAAATCTGTGAACAGTTAAGACAGAATCAAGCGGCATCCCCCCTTTCAAATAGTGAAATAAAATGTATATGAAAACAGCCTGCAGGAATCGGTTTTCCCAATCCTGCAGGCTGTTGTCGGCTTTTCTTATGCGTAGGCTTCTTCCTCGTCTATGGAAGGCTCGCCGGATTCCTCTGCGGCATCAAGCGGGTCATCCTCATGCGTGGAATCCTCATCGGCTGTGAGCTCCCGGCAGCTTTCTGTCTGTTCTTCGTACTCAGCGGCTCTGGCGGCTTCAAATTCTTCTTCGGCTTCCTCCAGCGCCTGTTCGATCAGACCGACGACGAATTCCTTTTGGGTGAGACGGCGGTGATAGGCCTTCTCATAGGCTTCAAGGTATTCCTTCACCCTCTGAAACAATTCCTCGCTTACCTGAAATGCCAGTGTTCTTCCTTTTTCCATGACTGTGACAGCCCCTTTCTCATAATGCTCGGTGATGATCATTTCGATAAATTTGCTCATGGTGCTTTCGGTCTCCCGGATCTCCTCGCTGATCCTGTTGTGCAATTCCAGCGGGATCTTACAGGTAACGCCTTTGGTTTCCATGCTCCCATCGCTCCTTTTTTGCTTTCTTTCCCTTTCGGGCAACACAAGCATATCGGAAAGCTGCGGATAAAGCTATTACCAAGACCAACAACCTTTCAGACGAAGCAGGGGCAGCATACGTCACAAGCAATAAAGGCTATGTCGGGGTTATTCCTCTCCCATCAGAGAACCGAGAAAGCCCATCATCTGCTCCGGAATGGCCTTTTCCTGCTGTACCGCAGGCTGGGAAGGGAGCGCTTTGAGTTCTTCCCGTAAAACCCGGCGCAGGGTAGTTTCCAAGACGTTTTTCCTTTCGCTCTCCAAGATGGCCTGCACCAAAAAGGTGCTTTTCTGACCTTCCGGCACGGCCTGCAGGATCGCCCACGCCCGGCGGTGATCCTCATTTCGGAGGTTTGGTCGGAACATAAAAAGGGGCCTGTTCATCCTTTGCCCAAACCGCCCGAGAACTGCCCCAGAATCCGTTCAAATCCTTCGGCGTTTACACGGTCGTCTGTCAGTGCAAAAACCCGACACAGGCCGTCCTGTGGGCTCACATTGCCCTTGACCACCGATGCACCTCCGCCCAGCATCACGACCGGGATGGCTTTGAGGTCGAATCCCGATTCCATGACTGCCGAGAGCAGCCGTTCGGTGTAAAGACGGCCCTGTCTCCGGATGATGGATCGGGCCTTTTCGTCCATGCTGCAGGGCTTTCCGGCCAGCACTCGTTCCACCTGGGCGTCGGTAACAGACAATCCGACATCCCGGCGAACCTGTTCCTTTGTTTCGTCGATGCATCGGATCATGCCGAGCTCCAGACTGCGGCAGGTCGAGGCATTGGGAACGCCGTTATCCAGCCGCATGAGGTCCACCGTCCAGCCGCCGATATCCATAAGCAGCACAGAAGGCTCGTTCTGGATGAGCTCCGGGTGAATAGCGATGGCAGAATATCCCTGAGGGAACAGCTTAACATCCTCGATGGTTATTTTGTAGGGTACTCCCTCGAATTTAAAGCACACCGACTGAGAAGAACGAAGCAGGTACTCTCGGAAGAATTTCTTTTCTCGGCCGAATCCGGCCAGAGGCAGACCGGCGGCAAGGGTTACGGAACACTCTGTGTTTTCTCCGCGCTGCTTGATCTCTCTTGCAATGGCTGCAAGGGTAAGCAGGTAATAATTGTCGTTCTCTGTTTTATTCCGCAGAATCGGCTGCCTGCCGGTTCCGCACACATAAAACTTCCCACCGTATTCCAGCGTGTTTTGCAGGGTGTAGGGTTCATGGCTGTAAACAGCGATACCGGCTGGAAAAGAAAAATGCCGTGTCTTGATAGCGTAATATCCGTGGTCGATTCCGATGTTCATGGTTTTTAGCATCCTTTCCTGATGATTGTTGAAAATTTAAATTTCTGCTGGTTTTGACTGAGTTTACCGGAGAGAAAAGTCTTCTTTCCCAGCCAAGTAAGTAATTTAGGGGGAGAGAGTGTGAGAGAGGGGGAAAGGCGAAAAATCGCCGCGATTCATCGCCGCAAAAAGCGCCCCGGCAGACCTGCCGAGACGCTTCTAAAAAAGGGCGCAATACCCCCTTGTACCTTGAGGGCTTGAAATTTGCCTGTGTGGAGGATTCGTCAATCTATCTATGAAGCTGTCGGAAACTTCTACAGTTCCGACAGCGAGAGAAAAGGTATAAAAAGCAAAAAAGCGGAGCCTCTGTCTGAAAAAATCAGACGGGGCCCCGCTGCGGCGGATCTTACTGCGGTTTGCCGTTTGGACATCTATGGTAAAACGGTTTCCTGCATTTCGCTCAAAACCCCCGAAAACCCGCATAAACACTAAAAAAAATTGGGTGACATCTTTTATGTCACCCAATCATGGCTGGGCTGAACGAAAATGAACCGGAGCTCAAAAAATAGCTCAAAAACCCAGGTTTTATGCGGATTTTGCATTTCTCTCCATTGAGTAATGCTCACTGAACAAAAATGAAACTATTTTGATTATATTATAGCAGATTACAGACAAAAAGGCAACTGTTTTTTCTGAATAAATATACGTCTCCGGTATTATTAAATGCATAGAGATTTAAACAAGTCTCCCTTGTGTTTTTTATGCCGACTAGGATTACATTGACATGGAATAGGAGTAATCCTCCTGTTCTTCCTCGTCTTGAGCGTCCTCATGGTCGATGGAGTCTTCCCAGACTTCTTCATTCTCCTGTGATTCCTCATCTTCCAAGGAGTCCTCTTGGACGTCCTCCAGCTCACTGTCCTCCGTATCCTCTACCTCAGTGAATTCCTCGGCGTTTTCCTCCGTTTCCTCCCCGGTTTCCTCGGCCCTGTCATCCTCTTGGGACACCTCCCCGGAACCGGCCTCAAAATCGCCCACGGGGGCGGCGTCCTCTTGGGCTGCGGGTTGTTCCTCCAGTTCGGTGCTGGGGCCGTCCGGGGCCTCCTGGAGGGCAAACTCGTCCTGGTTTTCTTCCGCTGCTTCTTCGTTCTCGGCTTGGTCATCGGATTCTTCCTCGTCCTCCTGTTCCTCCGGGTGGCTGGCTTGATACTGGGCCTCATCCTGTTCCAGCTCCGATTCGATCAGTCCGATGACGAACTGCTTCTGACTCATATGGTTTCTCTCCAAATATGCCTTGACCCGCTGAAACAGGCTGTCAGGTACCTGGAAGGCCAGGGTTCTCATTCTCTCCATGGATTGTTCCTCCTTGATTTCTAGTTTGGGATGTAGCTCGTGGTCTACGGCTTGGGCAATGAATTCACCCATAGTCATGCCGTGAGCTTCGAGGTAGGCTTTTACTTCCGCGTGAAGGTCAGCAGGGATCTTTACAGAAATACCTTTCATCTCAGGCATGAGGGTTCCTCCTTTAGAAAATTCTGCATAGCCTGAAGGAGCAGATCCTCCAGCGGAGTCTCTAAGTCCGCCGCCCGTTCAAGGAGGGCGGTATGCTGCGGTTCGGTAAGTTGGATGGTGTAAGTGATGTCCGTGGCGTTCATCTCCCTTCTTCTAAAATTAAAAACGCAGAAGGCGTTTCAGTCTTCTGCGTTTTGATGCGATATATAGGGGTTATTTTAAGATTTTCCAGTATCCTTTTCGATCTGAACCTATACGGGCGATAATTTCTGATTCTTTTAGCTTCCTTAGATAGAGATGGTTTTTCTGCTCACGCCCAGATTTTTAGCCAGCTGGTCTGTAGTATAGCCGGGATCTTCCAGCAACAGGCTCAGCAGTTTTTTTTCCCGATCTGTTACCTTTTCTGTCACCCGATCTGTCACTTTTTCTGTCACCCGTACGACCCTATCCTTCGGTGCGCGAAATTCGATCATGATATCACTAGGATTGATGGTGAATGTTGGGGCAGGCAGATTGTCCTCCCGGCATGAGGCGCACATCTTTTCAATACCTCGACCCCAACTCTCAATAAAGCCGGCCAGGTAGAACACATGGGCAATATTGGGATTGTAGGGGCTGGAAGCGTGCTTGCGCATCAGGTTTTCTACGGTCCAATTTTCTGGGGGCTGTCCAAGTACTAAGAAACAGTGATTATTCTCCGTTTCCCATCCTTAAACGTGATTTCCAACTTCTCCGTCGACTCGACTTTCACCATCTCCACCACCTTGCGTACCAGGAGATCATCAAAAGTGCAATAAAAAACACAGAGAGCTTTATCGGCTTTCCGTGCTTCTGTGGGAGCAGAGAATGGAAGGTTCCCCAGTTCTTTCTCGACGCTGTTTTGCAAGTTAAAACGTGTCAAAAATGGACAAATTCCTAAAATCAGGATAATTTTTCGGCGGATTAATTGATTTAGTGGGGGAGTTATGGTAATATCATTCTGGAGGAGAATGGAGGAATTTTTATGGGGTATAAAACAACAGATGGTTTAATGAGGCATCTGCGTGATAATGGTATAGCTATTTCCGGAAGCGCCCAAAAAAGGCAGCTGATCAACACTGGATATTATCATGGCTATAAAGGCTATCGCTTTTTTAAAACAGCGAGTCAGAGAATTCCGTTTACCACATACAAGGAAGTATATGCTACCATTGAATTTGATTCGTAATAGAAAAGGTCACTTACCACATATTGTTGTGGTAACAGCGGAGCCGATACCCAATCGGTTGGCTTCATTAGCGCTTGGAACTGGCGACATTGATTGTGTATATCACTTTGCACTTTATGAATTGATTCGTGCGGTAAAAGAAGTTGGTTCTGAAGATGCAGTTGAAACTTTGGAAACACTCGTACAGGGGAAGCGGTTGAAAGATATTTCGGATTTACCGTTGGACTTGGCGGTGTAGATTGCATTGTCTCCATAAAAATATTGAAGAAGGGAAGATAGAAATGGCGAAGACTAAAATTTTTGTGTCCTTCGATTTTGAAAATGATAGGAATTATAAGTACACATTGAATATGTGGAACGCAAATTCGAGCTTTGAGTTTACATGTAATGATAAGTCGCCGAAAGAAATTCAGAGTTGGAATATACCTACGGTAAAGAGTGTTCTGTCAAGAAAAATTAATGAGGCAACACATGTTGTTGTAATTGTAGGAAAAGAAGCGAACAAATTACATAAAGATAAGGCGTTAATTGGCTATCGTAACTGGCAGAATTTTGAAGTTGCTAAGGCAAAAGAATTAGGAAAACATATAATAGCAGTACAATTAAACTCTTTGTATGAATACCCAGAAGAACTTAAAAATTGTGGTGCAACACGAGTTTACAGTTTCAACCATGATGATATTGTGAGGGCAATCAGAGGGTGGTAGCGTGGATGCATTAGAACTGCTATATGACCATTATAAAGAAACCTTTAGTTTGAGCAAAGAAGCGCAAGCGAGAAGAAATAAAAATTTTATTGTTCTATGTATTTTAGAGGCGTTTTCATTTTTGCTTCTGGTGAGACCAGAAAAAGCATTTGAACTTATACTTGAGGGAATAAACAAAGAGTTAGATATGACATTACAGTTAAGTAACACAATCATTCAAACGTTACTGTGGCTGTTAATAGCATATATTATGATACGTTATGTACAAGATATGCTATATATTGAACGTCAGTATATATATTTGGATAATCTTGAAAAAGAAATAAACAATTTAGGAACAATAAAGATATTTGCAAGAGAGGGAGAAAATTATCAAAAAGACTATCCGATGGTATTGAATTTTATTGATTTGTTTTACAAAATGTTGATGCCTATATTTTTTGCGATCATTAATTCGGTGCGAATTTATAGGGAATGGATGTTATTGGATAAAGTTACTATATCGCTAATCTGTGATACAGTTTTATTTGTGTCAATATTTGTTGTGGATTGGTTTTATTTTTTTGAGATTCACTCAAAAATTACAAATTTTTGCAAAATACATGTACCGTTTGTGGATACAGTTGCGAAAAAATTAAGAAAAATACTGAAGGAGGTCTGAGATAATGGCAAAGAAAAAGGTTTGTTGTTCTTTTGATTATGAACATGATAGAAATTATTATTACTTATTAGAGGCATGGAATGAGAATGATGACATAGATTTTTCAATCAATGATTGTACGCCGAGTGAAATTCAAAGTGAGTCGATTGCAACCATTAAACAGGTTTTAAGCACAAAGATAGGGCAAGCAAATTATATGATTGCAATAATCGGTAAACACTCTGATGATAAGCATCCTGATAGTGAAGAAATTGGCTATAAAAATTGGCAGGCATATGAAATTGCTAAAAATTATGAAAAAGGGAATGGATTAGTGGTTGTCAAGTTAGACCGTTCATGCAGTGTGCCGAGTGAGGCATATGGTATTGGTGCAAAATGGGTATATTCGTTTATTCTAGATGATATTTTGTCGGAATTGAATGAGTTGGCAAAGTGAATTCTGCGATCAGTGCGTGGCAACATCTTGGCAACAGAAAATCAGCAAGTCAGAATAAATGACGTAATTAAAGTAAAAAATGGCGTGTACTTCTATAAAAGGCTGAATATTTTCTCTAGCTGGTGTATAATATAGATGTTAATTGGGGTATGCGTTTGCGGACGCATACTTGAGGGAGTCGAAGAAATTCGGCTCCCTTTTCTTATGTCCTTATGGAATTAAAATGCCCAAAAGAGAATCTTTTGTTCTCACGTTGAATGTAGAGAAACCGCTCTGCGGTTCCCATCCTTAAACATGATTTCCAGTTTCTCCGCTGACTCGACTTTTACCATCTCCACCACCTTGCGTACCAGGAGGTCATCAAAAGCTAAGTCGCTTTCCTTGAATTTCTCCAGCAGGGCGGCGATTTCGGCCATCCGTGCTGCATCTACCGCTTGGGCCTTTTGCAAGGTCTGTACGCCTTCCAGTTGAGCTTGTAGCTGCTCCAGCTCCTGCTTGATGCGGGCGAACTGGAAGTCGTACTTGACATCGTCATTTTCGGCCAGAACCTTGGCGATGAGGGCTTTCCGCTCCTTCTGCAGCTCACTGATTTTCGTGCGGATGGTATACTCGCTATCCGTAGTCTCTGGTGTCAGTACGGAGCGGATGTTTTGCATAGTAACTTCCAGCGTTTCATCTTTGTGGATGTACTGCCGGGAGATGGCTTCCATCACAGCGGATTGGAGGGCTTGTTCTTCGATGGTAGGGGAGTCCGGGCAGCCGGCAGCTTTGTCCTGGTGAGTGCCGCAGCGCCAGACAACTTTCACCTTGCCTCGGCGGCGCCAGGTGATCCGCCGGTAAAGTGCACCACATTTGCCGCACACCACCAAGGCGGACAAGGCGTATTTGCCGCTGTACCGTCCAAAGGGAGTTTTCGCTTTCTCGGATGCGGGGCGTTTGGCATTACGCTTCGCCAATTCCTCTTGAGCACGTTCGAAGATCCCTGGCTCCAGAATTTGGGGGAGACATCCGGCAATGTAATATTTGGGAAGCTCCCCGGTGTTTTGGACAGCGTGGTCGGAAAACAGGCTGGGCCTGTAAGTCTTTTGCAGCAACACGTCTCCCTTGTACTTCACATTGGAGAGGATGGAACGAATAGTGGCGATACTCCACTTTTCCTTTCCTCTGGGGCTGGAAATTCCCTGGTTCTCCAGTTGCTCTCCGATCATTTGAAGGCTTTTTCCATCCAGGAACCACTGATAAATGGAGCGGATCACTTGGGCCTGTTCCGTATCGATAGCAATCTGCCCGCTTTCATCTTCGCAAAAACCATAGGTGTTGGAAGGAATGGCGACGGTCCCCTGCGCGTAGGCCATGTGCAGACCCCGGCGCACATTTTCTCGGATGGACTCCGATTCGGATTGGCTGAAGGCTGAGTGGAAGGCCAGGATCAACTCGGAATTCATGGTACGGGTGTCCACGCCTTCCTTTTCAAACATCACGCCAATTCCTCGCTCCCGCAGGGCACGGATGGTGCGGAGCACATCCACACTGTTGCGCCCAAACCGGGAGACGGATTTGCAGAGGATCAGGTCGATACGCCCCTCTCTGCAGGCCCGAAGCATCCGTTTGAAATCCTCTCGGTGCTTCATGCTGGTGCCGGTAATTCCTTCATCGGCGTAGATACCGGCCATCTTCCAGTCCGGATTGCTGTCGATCTTTTCGGTGTAATAGGCCAGCTGGTTTTTGTAGCTGTTGATCTGTTCTTCCGAATCTGTACTTACCCGGCAATAGGCTGCGACCCGCAGTTTTTGGCTTGAGGACTTTCCAGGCGTATTTCTCTGCGCGTTTGCGGGGATGATGATAACTTTTTCTTTTCCAGCCTGAATTTTCACGGAGAATCACCCTCTCCAATGAATACGCCGTTTTCCAGCTTCAAGAGAATCTCCCCTTTCCGTGTGAGATGTATTTCAGAAACTGTCCTTTCGAACAGTGCTTTATCAAATGCAGACAGCGGCCCCGCATGAAGCAGAGTCGCTGTCAGCCTATCTGTAATGTGTCGGACGCTCGTGATTGCATCGTAGTTTTCCGCCGCACATTGCAGAACTAGGGCTACCAGCTCATCCTCAGAGAAATTCCCGCTGTCCAGCTTGCGGAAAATCTCGTTGGTGAGCCGCCGGACCTCCATAGAGGTCACAGGAGTTTCATCTTCTTCCTTTTCCGCCAGCAGGGGCTTGTCCGCCAAGCGCTGCTGGAGCAGGAAAACTCTATGTTTGAATTCCTCATCGGGCAGAGGAAGAGAGTAGTCACAGGCTGGGCATTTCCAGGTGACGGGGTGTGCCATACGTGAATCCATCCGTCGTACCATGGCGGCGCCGCAGTGATGGCAATGGGTCAGGCCCTTGAACAGTTTGATGTCTTCATCCATGGGCTGACGATTGGTGCTGGCGGTCTCCTTTTTCTGATGGGCCATCCGGAACTCCTTATCGGTGATAATCTGTGGGAAGTCTTCCTGTCCCGTGTATTTGCTGTTGTCCAGCAGGCGTTTGACCCTGGCTTTGTCCCACTGCCAATGGCCTGGGAGATACTCCACCAGCTTGGCAGTGAGGTGGGCGGCAATTTTACTCAACGGTTCACCGAGGATGTATTGTGCAAATACCTTCTGCACAATTTGGGCTTCGGGAAGGTTGACCGCTAGAACGCCGTTTTTGTAGTAGTATCCGAAAGGAATGCTGCGGTTCTTCACTGGGGAATCACCCCCTTGAGCTTCAGACCACATTTTAATTTGAAGAGCAACTCTGTATTGCTGATGGGGATTATTTTCTCCACCAGCTGGTTGAATAGATCAATATCAAACTCCCAGGGGATCTCCGGTAGAGAGGCCAGCAGCCCTTGCAGCCCCCGCAGCTTATCTAGGGTTTCCAAAGCCGTACTGCCGTGGATGGCCTGGGAGCGTTGGCTGGTGAGCTTTTTCCGCTGGGAGGTCAGTGCATCGTTCTGCTCCCGATAGTCCGCATCCTCAATGAAGCCCTTGTTGTAGAGCCGCTGGAGGGTGTGGGCCTTTTCGTTCAAGGATGCCAGGGCGGAGTTAAGTTCGAACAGCTTGGCGTTGCTCTGCTGCTGGCGGGCAGCAATCTCTTCCAGAAGGGAGAGGGCGATTTGCAGAATGCTTTCTTGATTGACATATAGTTTTCCAACCATGGTGAGAAATGTCATTTTCACGTGGGTTTCCTTGTAGCGAATTTTAGTGCACGGAGAACCATTATTTTCCCGATTTCGGCATCCCCAGTAATAGGTGTTTCGAATTTTAAGTCTACGGAACTGGTTGCCGCAGTCAGGACACTGTATCTTCAGTGAAAAACCATTCTCATGCCTATCGTGTTTCATGGCCCGCTGTGCCAAAAGTTGTTGTACCCGTTCAAACATCCCTTTTGAAACAATCGATTCATGGCAATCACAAATATGGTACATGGGGAGTTCCCCGTGGTTTATCCTTCGGTTTGTAGGAATTGTGGGCGTCCTATACCGTTTCTGTACGATGGCATCTCCCGAGTATCGCTCGTTTTTCAAGAGGTACTCCACGCTGCTTCGGCTCCATTTTCCGCCTTGACGGGTGGGGATTTGATTCTGGTTCAACTCTTTCGCAATGGAAAGTGCGCCCCGCCCAGACAGAAATAAGGAAAATATGACTTTCACTACACGAGCTTCACTTGGCTCAGGATACAGGACGCCTTGTTCCAGCCGATAGCCAAAGGGGGCATAGTTGGTGACAAATTCCCCGTTTTCCATCCGCTTCTGGTAGCTCCATCTCACGTTTTTCGAGATGGATGCGCTTTCCTCCTGAGCTGCCATGGCCAGGAGAGTGAGCTGCATTTCACCCAGCATCTGAGCGGTGTCGATGCCCTGTTCCTCAAAAACAACGACCACGCCCAAGTCTTTCAACTCGCGCGTGGTCTCGATCAGTTCCAGGGTATTCCGGGCGAACCGGGAAACGGATTTCACCAAGATGCGGGTAATCTTCCCGGCCCGACAGTCCTGCAGCATCCGTTTGAACTCGTCTCGTTTTTCTAAGCTGGTGCCGGTGATGCCCTCATCGGCATAGATGTCCACCAGTTCCCAGCCAGGGTGCTGGGAGATGGCGTTGGTATAATACCCGATTTGCGTGCGATAGGAATTGAGTTGGTCTTTGGAGTTCGTGGACACCCGGCAGTATGCCGCCACTTTTTCAAGTTCCTCCGATTGAGATTCATAGGGCTGAATGACCTGTACCTGTGCCACCTGGCTCACCTCCGTTCACCCGAACAGTACCAGAATTCGGGGCGGAAGTCCATACCCAATGTGGCCAGATGTACTCCCTCCCTGGCTTGAAAACTTCGGCGTTGTACCTACAAATTTTGCCGTACTCGTCCTCGCTGATGAGGCCCCGCTCCAGCAGGAGACGCAGAGCCAGCACAGCGTAATAGTGGTTGATGGAGCCATCCAGATTCACGGTAATTCCTCCTTTGCAAAGTTCAAGATACAAGGACGGGCGCAGCCGAACATAGCTGTGCCCGTATATTCTATCTTGAAATCTGATTTCGGTTGAACACTGATATTTGCGCTCGCGCCCCTCAGTGAGGGAGTGTACAGCACGGACAGCGGCTTGCCTGCCCTCATGGTAATTTCAACCCCGCGTGGTTCTCACCCGGCCGCCCCCATTGCGTGATTCTGTGGCTGGACGGAAGTGCTCGATGCTCTCTGCCGATCGTAGCCCAGGCGGATGCCGCCCGCCTGCTGGGAATTTTCCCGGTGGCTCTTGGTCAGAGGGTGCCGTATGCGTACACTGACTTGTTTTGCTTTCAAGGTTCGCAGCCATTCTCTCCTGGCTGTGATTTTATTGTAGCGGATTCCAACACGATTTCAGAGTACCCGGTTGTCACGGTACCGTGCGGATTTGTCACGGTTTGGGGGTTAGATAGAATCTTTCAGCTGGCTGATCTGACCCATGATGTCCTCCAACTCCCGTTTGATACGTTCGTTGTCTGCCAGAGATACCCGCCCTAAGAGCAGGTGATCTAAGGATGCGCCGAATATGGCGGACATCGCGACCAGCAGGTCAAGCGAGGGATTTCGCCTGCCTTTTTCGATTCCTCGATAATTGTCCAGGCTGGTATGCAACCTATCCGCCATTTCCTGTTGGGTTTGTCCCAACTCCTTACGCATATATGTAAGTCTCATTCCAAAATCTTTTGGATTATAATGCACAATGGTTCCTCCAATCTGAATTTCGGATTTGCGGTTGTCCGAAATCAGATTGGGGGAGAACGGCAGCAGATATTGTCTGGCCGGTGATGGCCCCAAAAAGAAACAAAAAGAGCCGCAGTCCTGGGGACTACGGCAAAAAGGCAGTATAATGCGGTGAAATAAGCTCCCGCCGCACAAGGTTATAAATGAAAAGGGCCTATCCTGTCTGTGTAATAGAGACAGGAGGAAGGCCTTTTTCTCTTTTGAGAGATGGACGATTACTTGCGTAGTTCTTCGGGCAGTTTGGGCTCATAGCCACAACCATTGGAAGCCATACCCGCTCCAAGGTTTGCGAAGATCTCAATCAACGATGCGAGTGCATTCAACATAAAAGTCATTTTCCATATTCCTCCTTCCTTCTTAAGGTGAAAAGCATCATAACAGCAACTGCTGCTAATGACAGAACAGGGACTGTTATATAAGGGCGGAAACCCTCCCATAGAAAAAGGAAAACTAAAGTTAAGCTTTCTAGAAGTGATAATACCATGGCATTTTTTCTGTTTTTTGCGTAAGTCATTTCAGACAACGGATGATTTCTGTTCCGTATGGGAGCCAACACGATAATAGTCACACATGAGGCCACCACAATCATAGGAAGCAAAAAAAAGAATCGGAAATGTATGATCTCTTGACTTAATGCGTACACTACGAGGTAAACGACATTTGTTAGGAGAAAGCAACGGGTATAGGTAGGTGCATGATATCCGCCGGAAAAGAGTCGCAGGAAGAAAAACACACCTAGGAACAGAAAAGCGGAGGCGGGATTTCCGAAAAGTATCCCCAACAAAATGATAGAGCACATAGATGCCAAGGTAGAAAGACTTAGCTGAATGCCGTACTCATAGATTGCTTTCTTCGATGGATCAAGGGGGCAATGACGATAAAGCCGTTCGGTTAGCTGAGATGCTATAATCCCGAGTATTTTAATCACGCCCCTTTCTATGAAGCTATTTTATCACCTATCAACAAAAAAATCAGCAGTTTTGCGTGAGCTGCTGATTTTCATGTATTAAATTGTAGAAAAACAGAGAAGGGCTTCCGACGTGAACTGGTGGTCCTCGTAAGAATTGGTCAGGTAGCCGTTGTACTTGTCTACCGTGTCCTGGATGCTTTTTAGCCCTAGCCCATGGAATTCGGGGTCTTCTTTATTTGTAATTAGCCGGCCATCCGCAGTAAAGGGATTTCGATAGGTGGAGTTTGTTACTTGGATTACAACAAAGTTTTTGTTCTGGTGGATAGACACCTGAATGAACCGGCGTTGGGAGTCGGGGATCTTCTTGCAGGCGTCCAAAGCATTTTCCACTTGGTTCCCCAGAACTGCGCACAGGTCTATGGGAGAGATCTGAGAAAGGTTTGAAAAAAGATCTACTTCGTAGTGAAAGTCGATTTGAGATCGGGCAGCCTCCGCGGCAGAGCAGTTGATGACAGCGTCAATGATGTCGTTTCCGCTATTGCACAGCCGAACGTCCCTATGGGAAACCTCCAGCAGCGATTGAACGTATTCCTGGGTTTTCATATCCTCTGCCTGTTCCGCAAATCCCAGTATAGCTTGGAGATGATGGTGGAAATCGTGGATGCGTTTGGCGTTTTCCTGCAAGTCCAGATGGAGCATTTGGTAATTTTTCTCCATAAGTCGGTCTGTTTGCTGCAAGACCAAGCGCTGCGCCCGCTCCTGATCCCTGGCGGAAATGGTCAGCAGCAAAATGGAAAATACTAGGAAAAACAGCAACAGTACCAGAAATGATACGATGGACGCTTGGCGCATGGTGTGGATATCATGAGACAGAATGGCGTTCATCAGGTATTGGGTAACTCCGTAGGCAAAAGCGCTGCCAATGAGAAGAAAAACTAGCCATCTATTTTTCAACGCAGACAACCTGTCAAGGTGTTTTCGGAAAATGAGGTAGAGAGTAATATCGCTGGCCTTGTCTAGGGTCAAGTAAAGACAGCGTAAAGGTCCCGGTTTCATAAAATTCCAAAAGGCATTTTCGAAATTTCCGCCATAAAGGAAACAAACAAAAACCATCCAAATATAACCTATTGCTAAAATTACAAACAGCACCATAATGCAAGAAGCTGCCCGTAAAATTAGTTTTCCTCTTGCCAGAAAATATGAAACACATAGTAAATAAACGATAGATAGCAACGGGGTTATAAAAGAAAACGATTGGATTGAGTTTACAAATGCCACCAAAAAGAAGTTTCCGAATATGCATAACACAAGAGCCAAAAAATGTTTATGTCTTTCCAATTTCCGACCGCTCACATAAACAACAACGGAAATGCACAAAAAACATTCGATATATGTTGCAACCCAATCCACAATTTGGTAAATCACTTTTTGTTTTTCCCTCCCCAGAGCGCAATCATGGCCTTCTTTACGCTGGGCATCATGGGGCGGCTGATGGGAACCCGGTCCTCGTTGGTCAACACAAGCCAGGAACCGTCCAGCTCCTGAACATAGTCCAGATTCACAAAATACGCCCGGTCAGTAAAGATAAAGCGAGAGTCATCGATTTCGGCAAACAGTTCTTTGAGCCCGCGATTGTCTTTGAAATTTCCCTGCCGGTCGGTGACGATCTGGATGCTGCGCTGCATCTTTTGGACGTAAAGAATGTCTTTGTAAAGAATGCGGGTATAGTTCTGGTAGTGCTGCACCATAATAGAATGGGTATCCGTTTTTTCCAAGGTTGCGAGGGCCTGCTCCAGAGCTTCCGGCAGAGCATTTTCCAAATCCAGCTTTGACACATACCGCAGGGCCTGCACTTTATATCCTTCCGTGGCGTAGCTGAGGTGAGAGGACAAAAAGAAAAGAGCTGCGTTGGGCTGGTATCCCCGAATTTGCCTTGCAACGTCCATGCCATTTAGGTCGGGCATTTCCACATCTAGGATGTAAATGTCATACCGCTCCCCATCTGAAACGGAGGCGATAAGTGCCACCGGATTTATATAAGTAGTGATTACCGGCGAGTCGATCCTGCTTCGCAGCAAAGATTGGATCAGCCCGGTTATTTTACTGACGAACTGGCTATCGTCATCGCACAAGGCTATTTTAATCACGAGATTTCCCTCCTATTCAGTAATAAATTGGTAAGTGCTCCTCCGATTGATATCATACCACCAAATAGAATGTCCATCAATAATCATCAGATAGAGATCGTTTAAACTGCGCCGGTTTTTAGGGTTGAGATTACTGTTATAGGCGTGAATACCCTGCTCTTTTTTTGCCATGGTGATCTGGATTCCCTTCACCACCTCGTCAATGGGGCCGGTGTGGTACTTGGTGGGTGTCCACCGGGGCATGGCTTTGCGGATATCACCCACAGTGGGATGGAGAGTAGCCCTTGGTGGTGGCGATAGCTTCAGTATAAGACCAAGTTCTTTCTCAGAAAACTGTTCAAGCTTAGCGTAGAGCTGTAAAACTCGGTAAAAGTCAAATCCCATCTCACAGAGTAAGCGGAATAGAGAAAATGCTTGATCCCGCAGGGCGGGGTGCTGGGATTGATTACAGTTCAGGATGAGTTTTTGCACCATGCTTTCCACAGTGATGTTCAATTGCAGATGGGGTTCCATAGCCAAAATCCTTTCGTTTTTGGCTCTATTATAGCGCTATCACTCAAAATAAGCAAATATACATAGCGTTTTGCGAAATGGAACGGCATAGTTTTTATTGGTACAATGTCTTTGGGGTGATCCTGTGGAAAATAGTTTTGGAAAAAGGATTAGGGAACTCCGAGATATGAAAGGAAAAACGCAGGAATGGCTTGCGGAACAATGCAGCGTTTCTGTGTCAACTGTGGCGCGGTGGGAGACAGGCGTATTACGCCCAACTCAAGATCACCAAATCAAACTGGCATTAGTATTGGGCGTGTCAGTGGATGACTTTTACGTGAATTCCGAGTTGCCAGTTCCCACAAATGTTTTGCTTGCAGAAATCTTAAATACTGTGGAGAAATTGGATCAGCCGTTTCAGCTGCATATTCTTCGAGTAGCACGTAGCTTGGTTGATCTGACCCATCCAAAATCAGAATAGCATATCATTCTTTCTTTTTCTGTAAATTTGCGTAAATTGTCAATTTTAATGTATGGAATTGTTTTAGACCCGTTTCTCTTGCGAAACGGGTCTTTTTTTGCCTGTTATCAACAACAGAATAGTCAATAAAAATGACAGTTCGTGCAAAACTCCTGATTTTTGAAAATTGGCATGTTAAAATGTAGGCAAGATAAAGGTGTGAACGGTGGCCACCGTCAATACAGGTAAGCAGAAAACCATTTTTGTTTCACGGAAAGGATGTGCAAAAAGTGAAAAGGGTTAAACGGATGTTGGCTATATGCCTGGCGTGTGCCTTGCTGGTGTCTGCCTTGGCGATTCCAGCGAGTGCAAAGAACAACAGAGACACGAACTTTACCGTACGGGCAACCAGTACCTCTACCAGGTACGCAAACTCGGAAACCGCTCAGAGGCTGAAAGAAGATGATTCTTCATCATACATTAACTACAGTACTCGAGTAGGCGGGGGAGCTGCTACCGGCCCGTACCAGTTTGAAGCATTCATTTATGGTGCGAACACAAGGAATGGCGCCTATGTCGATTGTTCAAGCTACACGTACGACGGACATGCTCGATCGAAGTGCATCGTTACTCGAGGCTCTGTCGGCTTGGTTCGTCAGGATGTCTACGAAAAATTTGGATCAGGCTCTTATGGCCAGATTTGGGGCAAAAGGACATCTTCCGGCACTTCGGGATATGCAAAGGGTTGCTGGAGTGTGGATAGCTTAGGCTCCTACCCCTATTATAACTACGTGCTGTAAAGTCGCATTCAGAGGAATGAAGCCGGACACTTTGTCCGGCTTTCTTCCCTATTTGGCATTCTTGCAAACACATAACGCACGCGAAAGAAGACCGTCTCGCCAGACCCTGCGTCTAATATCATAGAAAAGGGATGATCCCGTATGAAAAAAGCAATCGCCGTTCCGCTGCTGATTACATTAGCTCTGGCAGTTACAACGGCTGGCTGCTCCTATAAAGAATTGGATGAGCAACTGCAAAGCACCATTGAACAGCAAATGGACGGTGGTGTGGATGGGTATACTTCCGACGGACGGGCCTATGCGGAGGTTCCGCCCCCGCCAGAGGACAATATAGAACTGTCCGGTCTGGAACAATCCTTTTCCGCCTATAGAGAATATACTGTCCTTTCTGGAGAGCAGGGCGTAGAAGATCTCACGGTTGAAAGAGGGACACAGGGATTGACGTACACGCTCAAAGATGTTCAAGCTTTTGATTCCATCTACGACTCAGGAGTAGATATGTACGGCTGCCGGATAGAAGATCGCAATTTTCTAGAGAGCACGCCATTTATATTGGTGGAGGTAGAGGCTTTCTATGAAGCTCCCGATGGTGCTGAAGCCGAGATAGTTGCAGATGCAGGCGAACTTTCCGGGACAGCGCTGGCCAGTCAGATCACCCGGCAAATGGAAGAGGGAATGTACCCTGAGATTGCATTTTTCAGTTTACGTCCTGATAAAGATGATCCGAGCCTTGACTATCAGCACGAGTTCTTCTTATATCGGATAAAAGATGGTGAACCGGTTACGTTCCAAGTCGGACTGTTTTGCGGTCAATCATACATGGCTGCCAAGAATGTATATTTGGAAGTTAACGAAATCCCGTCTATTGAGGAAGAGATAACAGGCGATAAAACTCGCAAGCTCTTTGTCCTGTTCCCAGAAAGCGAGGAATGACATGAAACAACTCCGTCAAGTAGTGGGTATGGAACTGAAAAAAGCCTTCTGTTCGAAGAAGTTTCTCTTAGGCATATGTCTGTTGCTGTTGTTCGCTGTCCTGAGTGCAGTTTACATGATTGAGGGCAGGGCCGGATATAATCCCGATTCAATTCTCGCAAGTATGGAGGGGGGACAATTCACCCATAATCCAGATTTGGCCCTCTTTACTTTTTATAACTCCTGGATCGGCGGTGATGATCTCTCTTTAGCCGCCAATCTCTTTTACACGCTACTTCCGGTGGGGGCGGCCCTTCCTTTTGGGTGGTCTTACTACCTGGAACGCAAGACTGGCTATCTGAAAAATATCTACACTCGTGTGGGAAAAGGAACATATCTGGCGGGAAAAACCATTGCGGTGTTTTTGTCGGGTGCTTCGGTTGTGGCAGTAGGGTTGATTGTGAATATCCTGCTGGTATTTGCTAAAATACCAGTTGTCACGCCATTTGCCGCCTATAACTTTTATAATCATGTCTATTTCAGCAACCTGTGGGCGGATCTGTATTTCGCCGCTCCGTGGCTCTATGTGTTGCTTTTTGCTCTGTTGGACATTCTCTATGGTGGGATATTTGCCTTGCTCAGTTTTGCAGTGGGTTTCTATTTCCGAAACATCTTTGCTGTGCTGTTCACTCCTTTTTTGCTGATGCTGGTAGCTAGTTATGTAGAGGATGTTTTCTTTAGCAATCGTGCAGATTTTGTACCGTTGGAATGGGTACCCACGTCGTTCCTCCATCCCCAGGGAGTCCATTTTCAAATCATGGGCTGGGCGGTGGCTTTGGTGACGGTGCTGTTGCTGGCCTTTTCTTGTCTCACAATTTACTTCCGAGGTGTGCGCCGTGAAACTCTTTAGTCACATTCGATTTGATTTGACTATTGGCCTGTGGCGCCGGGGAATGTGGGTCAAGTATCTCCTCTGGAGTGGTCTGTTTACCTTGGCCTCCTGGGAATTTTCCGGAAAAACAACGTCTCTGGAAATTTCTCAGTGCACGTATGGAGATTATCTGTTATACATTTTTGGCGGGATGCGGGAGTATATTCCTGCGCCGGGAGAGCCGTTTCAAATCCCATTCCTGTGGCTCATTAACCACATTGGGATTCTTTATTTCACTCTCCACTATATGCACGATGATTTAGAAGGCTTTGGTCAGCAGATGATTCTTCGTTCCGGAAGCAGGCCGGGATGGTGGCATTCCAAATGCATTTGGAATGTGGTTGCAGTGTTGGCATTCTATCTCATAGCATGGGGTACTATTTTTCTTTGGGCTAGTTTCCAAGGGGCTTTGTGGAGTATGAAAATTTCTCCCTTTATGCCGGATTTGATGGTGGCAGGTCCTCGGCAGATTTTTGAATCCACCTGGGAGGTGGCTTTGGAAATTACCTTGCTGCCGTTACTGGTAACCATATCTATGAGCTTGGTGCAAATGCTGCTATGCCTGGTAATCCGTCCCACGTTCAGCTACATACTCTCCGTTATCGTGATGATTTCTTCGGCCTATTACCTTTCTCCTGCATTATTGGGAAACTATGCTATGGCCTTGCGCAGCGATAAAGTGGTTACAAACGGAGTTCCCTTGACGCTGGGAATAGTGTATTCCTTAGTTTTGATAGTTCTGAGTGTCGTCCTGGGAAGCTTCGTTTTTCTCAAGACAAATATTTTAAGTAAGGAGGAGTGAGAATGTCCATCGTATTTAAACAGGTGACGAAAGTTATTGGAAACAATACGGTTATCGACCACATCACTTGTAAAATACCTTCTGGAAAAATCACTGGGCTACAGGGAATCAATGGTTCTGGAAAGACGATGATGATGCGTTTGATTGCCGGTTTAATCTATCCCACAGAGGGCCAGGTTCTAGTGGATGGGGCGGTGGTAGGAAAGGATATTAGCTTTCCTCCTTCCTTAGGCGTGATGCTGGAAAACCCTGCGTTTTTAAATGCGTACAGCGGATATGACAATTTGAAACTGCTGGCGGCTATCAACGGGACAGCAGGTCCTGACGATATTGAAAATGCCCTGGAACGTGTAGGTTTGCTGGATGCTGGGAATAAAAAGTATCGAAAATACTCTTTGGGCATGAAACAACGACTAGGGATTGCTGCGGCCATTTTAGAGCGTCCTTCTCTTTTGTTATTGGATGAGCCAACAAACTCTCTGGATACCAGTGGCGTGGAGTTGGTAAAAAAGATTGTCCGAGAGGAAAAGGCCCGGGGTGCTACAGTAGTGCTCTCCTGTCATGACGGGGCAATTTTAGAGGAACTCGCAGAAGAAATCCTGTCCATTGAAGGAGGAAAGCTGGTATCCACCCGAAAGACAGAAGAAAGGGTGCGCACATGAATATCAGAAAATCTTTGTGGAAACGAGCCGCTTTAGCCGGTATCTTAGCAGTAATTGTAATTTTCATTGCTTTTTGCGTGTACAACGGGGTACAAACCAATCAAAATAAGATAAGTCCGCAGATTGAAGTATTTTCCCTTGGAGAAACTGTAGAGCTGGGAAACAATTATTTTACCGATGCAGTAGAAAATCCCGATGGATACTCCATCACCGTGAACAGCGCCGAACTGGTGGAATATGAGCCGTTTTTGGAAAGTTTTGGGATGAAATCAAAAGATTTCGGCTATACAGAGGGATATCCTGCTCCAGAATACACATACCTGCTTCATGTTACAATCACTAACACAGACAACGAGGACGGGGCGCTGATGGCAATCAACTATGCCTTATATGATAAAGCACTGAAGATTCCCGTTGACTATTCGCTTTGGGGGCTAATGGATGAAAGCTTTCCTGGGGAGGCGGGATTTCGTTTGCAACCAAATTCCCAAGTTGAGATCACCATTCCATTTACGCCCATGGCATCGGACACGGCTATAGATAATCAGAAAATAACCACACGAATGGAAAACGGAGAATTCTATTTTTGTGTCAGCGAATTTCCAATAAGAAAGATGATTCGGATAAAACCTTGAATTACCTTGGTCAGCTTGGAGTAATACGAGAGTCATCCCATTTTGAGGAGTATACCTTCCTAAAATAGGCAGAATATTGTAGAGCATAATAAATGAAAATCAAATTTTATAAAAAGAGATGATCTGAGACATGGAAAAATATAGGCCAATCATTGAAAGCGTAAAAGCAAATGGCAATTGGTTTAGACAGGGAAAAACTTTTTGCACCTCTAATAGTTTCTTCTTTCTTGACACAGGTACTGGTAAAATCTTCAGGGTAAATGAAAATGTTTTTCGGGTGCTTGATTGCCTGTTTAAAACAAATAATTTTGATAACTTGTATAAGATAAGATTACCTAAGAGTGATCTTGAAGCAGCGCTTGAAGAAATATGTGAGGCGATGAAATCCGAATCGCTATTTGCGGCTCCGCCGCTTTCAACGAGCAATATAGGCGGCAGGCATGCAAATCTAAAGGAGAATTTAGCGGAGGGGATGCGCTCGCTTACATTAGAATTAACAGAACAATGCAATTTAAGATGTAAGTATTGTCTATATGGAGATACAAATAAAGACTATCGTTTTTTTGGCAAAAAAGAAATGTCTTATGACACTGCTCGAAAAGCCATAGATTTTTTAATGAGCCATTCAAAGCATGATGAAAAGGTCTATGTTGGATTTTATGGTGGAGAACCATTGTTGAGATTTCCCTTAATAAAACAAATAGTAAGGTATATTAAGGATACATATCCAAATCGCACAGTTGATTATTCGATGACAACCAATATGACGTTAATGACTGAAGAAATCGCGGATTTCTTAGCGAATATCGAAGGAATGTCTGTGGTGGTCAGTATGGATGGTCCAGAGCAAATACATAATAAGAATAGAGTTTTTCCAGATGGGACGGGTTCGTTTTCATATGCCTTAAAAGGCCTCCGTACTTATTTGAAAGCAAAAAAGCAATCAATCAATAAAGATATTCCTATGATGTTCAGTACTGTATTGGATCAACCTTACGACACTACAAAATTCGAATTAATGAATACTTTTTTTGATTCATTAAGGGAAGAATGTTCTTTTTCGGTTTTGGTCTCGTATGTATCAAGCACTACGCAGCCTGAGCGATATGTTGACATTAATTCGAGGCCAGAAAACCGGTGGAATGATAACAACAACACGCCAGAAATGTATGATCCATTAATTTCATGGACCCTGAATAATTTAAATGACAAAAACTTTTCAATGAGTTATTTTAGGAGAGGCGCGTTGCTCGAAATACATTATAGAAGGATTTCCGACAAACCGTTCGATTCTTACACATTAAATGGCTGTTGTGTCCCAGGGGGACGAAGATTGTATGTTACAACTGATGGCAATTTCCTTCCCTGTGAGCGCATAGGGACTCAACTTCCCATTGGAAATGTTGATGATGGATTTGACTTTGAACACATTCAGAAAAACTATATTGATGACTTTATAGAACAGGAAGTCAAATATTGCGGAGAATGTTGGGCGGTTAACTTGTGCAGTAATTGTTACATGGATTGTTTTGGAGATAACCATATAGATTTTTCATACAGGCACAAGTTGTGTAGGAACACCAGAAGTCGTATATCAGAAAGCTTGTCTATATATCATGAAATCATGGATAGATATCCAGAAATAATCTATGATCTAAATGATATCCAGCTCGAATAAAATACATTTTTGAGAAAATACTTGGAGGTGTAAATTCATGGAGAAAATTAATCCACTTGGAAGAACTAATCAAATTGAGCCTCGTGCTTGTTACTGCAGTGGGCAAGTTGATGGATATGCGCTTTATAACCAAGGCAAGGGGCCGCAGGACTCATGCGCGAACTGTGGTTGCTATTGTGACCGTATTATTGGGATACAATACAACACGGAATCTTATCGAGGAATTGCTGATCTTACAGACCGTCAATCAAGTATCCCAGGCGACTAAAGGATAGTTTTTAGATAGGCTTTCTGATATGAAAATGTGCGCGACTATATCTTTACTTAGTCGTGCACATTTTCGAATTCATAAACAAATGATTTTGAGGTGTGTATTAATGGCGATAAGAGATGTTGCTTTTGTAGTAATTCTTATTGGATGCCTAAGTACTCCGGTAATTCTAGCTCTGTTTTTATTAGGCTATTTCCTTGTTTATAAGAAATGCTTTAAAGGAAAGAAACGTCTGTCACCAGTACGTGCGACCGTATACATACTATTAATTGTATATAGTCTTATTATATTGTGCGTCACATTGTTTGCACGCACGGCATCAGTAACAAGCAGAATAGATCCATATCCGTTTAGTCAATATCGCTCAGCCTGGTATAATTTTTCTCTTCAAGAATGGCGTAATATTGTTTTAAACATAGCAATGTTCATTCCTATAGGTATTTTAATACCTGCATTGTATCCCAAATTCAGAACACTTTATGCTATAGCAGCAATTTGCCTGATGAGTTCCCTGTTAATTGAAACAATTCAACTTATCACTCATAGAGGTATTTTTGCTACAGATGACGTTTTTCATAATGCCCTTGGAGGAGTAATTGGATACGGGTTATTTAGGTTTTCATTCGTGTTAATTACCAAACAACATAAGAAATCAGTAAAAGTGATTTTGCCGCTAATCCCACTGATTTTAACGATCTTTTCTTTCTGTGGGATATATTTATTCTACCAAATGAAAGAATATGGTATTGTGACAGAAACATATATAAATAAGGTGAATATGGATAATATTACTCTCTCTACTGATGTGGAACTTTCCGATAGGCCTAATGAATTATTTATATATGAAACATCAGGACAAGCCACGCAGGATCAAATACACACTTTTGCAAAGGATTTCTTTACTGCGGTTGACGCAGTATTAGACGAAGAATCAACCATAAACCATGGAGATACAACATATTTTTATGCGAAATCTTTAACCGGAGAAAAATTATGCTTGGGTATTCGCCACTTTGCAATGACCTTTACTTACGAAGATTTATCAGCCTCTCAGTATGAAAAAGTGATGCCTAGTAAAAAAGACATACTAAAACAACTTGAGTCACTGGGCATACAGATTCCTGAATCTGTCGAGTTTTCTCAAAGTGACACACTTCAAAGTCGTTTTGATGTCCTTCCCAACGCTGACGGCTCATTATCAATGTGGGGATATCTAGTATGTGAATCTTACAGTGATGACACAATTAAGTATGTTGAAAATGAAATTGTTCCATGTTATCCAATTAAGCCGACAGAAGTTATTTCTGAGCAAACAGCTTATGAGCAAATTGCTAAAGGCATGTTCCGATGTGATTTTCAGATCCCGGAATATTGTGATGAGATGCTTGTTAAATCTGTGAGAATCACATATTGTATGGATACAAAAGGATATTTGCAGCCTGCTTATTGTTTTTATATAGAGGTCGAAGGACAAAAACAAAGAATAATTATTCCTGCCGTACCTGCAATATAGGGTTTGTTCACTCAAATTTGTGATTAAGAATAAGGATTGTCGACGTATTATGAAACTGAATAGACTTGTTGCTTTTTTGCAAAGTTACACGCGTGTGGTTTTTTGGTGTATTCCTTTCTCGTGGAAAGCATCGCCCCTGTATACGATGATTCGAATGATGGGTACGATCATACTTCCATTACTTACCATTGTTGCTTCTTTTTTGGGAAAAGAAATTATTGATTTGCTTGCTCATACATTGGATGCTCGAGGGTCCATATATTCATTGTTAATTCCTTTTTTTGCACTCTTGCTTGTAACACTTTTACGGAAAGCAACTCAATCGCTTATGCAATATAGCCAAGTTGTTCACAACGAACTTATTAGTAACAAGATATCATTAATGGTTATGAGCAAATCATTGGATATGGATCTAGAATACTTTGATAATCCAGAATTTAGAGATAAATTGGCATCGGCTAATCAGGATTCTCAAGCCATTGCTAGTATTTTGTGGAGTGTAATCTCAGCCATAAGCGCAATGATAACATTTATAAGCACTTTTGTTATAATATGCCAATACAATATACTTTTTGCTTTTGTACTAATTGTCTCAGCAATACCAGCATCTGTTGTCACGACTGTGTTTACTCGAACTGTATATAATTTGAGTATTGAGCAAGTCAATGATAAACGAAAAATGCACTACACCCAGGGAATTGTAACGGATAAAAGTTACGCTCAAGAAATACGTTTATATAACATTGGTAACTGGCTAAAGCAACGCTACCTTAGTATTTGGACCACTCTTTTTAAGCAAAGAAAATCATTGAACAAAAAAATGATTGTTATTACGAGTTTGTTGGAGTGTTTGCCGGAAATTACAATCATATTAATAAGCATAAATGTCTGTGTTGATATTTTAGATGGGCGATCCACTATAGGAGACTATTCATTATATACAGGATTGCTTGCACAACTTTGGAGCGCTGTTTTTATAGTTGCCTCTACTGCTACTGAGATTTATGGCAACAAACTAAAAATTGATAACATACAGTCTCTCGAAAAATTTACTAATCATGTTTTAGATGATGGCCATCTTCGCTTAGATAAAGTGAATTCTATCTCTTTTAATCATGTAACTTTTTCTTATCCCGGGTCAAATCAACGAGCGTTACTTGATGTCACTTTCCAAATTCAAAAGAATGAAAAGATTGCATTAGTTGGTTTAAATGGGTCAGGGAAATCTACTCTAATCAAGCTGTTATTACGTATGTACGAACCTGATAGCGGTGAGATTCTCATTAATGGAGTGGATATTCGTAAGTATCGCATTTTGGACTTAAGATCCGCTTTCAGTGTATACTTTCAAAATATGCGAAATTTTGGTTTTACATTAAGGGAGAATATTGCTTTAGCTGATTTGGGGCAAGAACCATCAGACTTGCTTATTGACACTGCATTATCAAACGCGCATTTCAAAGAAATACTAAATTCTTCCCCAAAGCGTTATGATGTAAGTATCACCAGGTATTTTGATCCTGAAGGTATAGAACTCTCTGAAGGTCAGTTTCAGAAATTAGCTTTATCCCGAGTGTTTTTTCGTCGAAATACGGTGTTAATTTTGGATGAACCGTCATCTAGTTTGGACCCTTTATCTGAAAAAGAATTATTTGACTCCATAAAAGAGCTATCAAACGATAAAATTACGATTTTTACATCACATCGCCTTTCTAATGTAGTTTTAGCAAATCGTATTATTGTTTTGGAGAATGGAAAAATGGTGGAAGACGGTACGCACGAAAGCTTACTGAAAAATAACAAGAGATATTCGGAGCTTTTCCGTTATAAGAACGAGAAATACAAGTTGCCGCAGTAAGGTAAAATCAAGGGGACTAATATTTGTTTGTCCAGTTGATTCATTCTCAGATACTACATGAGTTTTACTATAGTAACAGTGATTACTGTCTACACGAAGCGTAGGTTTTCAAAATATATTTATTTGACGAATCCGCCCTGCTCTTCCGCTGCCGTTCCTCAATCACGAGAAGGCCCTCTAGGACAAGATCCCGGAGGGCTCTTCTTATGGTGCTCTCCGACATCTTCAATTCCCGTGCCATGGTGGGGATTGCCGGCCAGCAGAAGCCCTCTTTGTTAGCTCTGCCCCGCAGGTAAAGGTACACAGTGATTGCCCGACTGGGTAGATTGCTTTGATATAATCGCTTAAGGTCTGTCATCTTCTCGTTCCTTTCGCCTTTCTTGCTTTTTGCCGCCATTTGGTTGCATAGCGTTGAGTTTGCGGCCTTTGCTTGCAGCCTGCGAGTTTTTCTGCTGGCCCTGCTTCTGGCCGGATAGGGGGGTGGTTTTGGTATTGGCTTGCTGGCTAGAGGAGCCTTCCTGGCTTTCGTTTTCCACGTCTTCAACCACCGGTGCAGAAGGATATTTCTCCAGAATGGATTGAATCAGCGTTTGTTTCCCAGCATAGGCCACAGACCGGTTGCCTTTGTCTTCAACATGATACGGCTCCCCAAAAGAGATACCCCACTTGAAAAACAGCTTTAGCCTGACCTTCATGGGATAAAATCCAGTTTTCATCACGATAAACTGGCCCTTGGGCATGGACTTCAGCTCGTCCGGGGTCATGAGGGGGCGCTCCATCATCTGCAGGGATTGGGAGCCGCTGTCTTTCCCCTTGTTGATAGAACCTGATTGCACCGTGCGGCTGCCCAGGGATTTGCTCATCACTTGGGCGGTTTCGCTGTTGGGGGCAAAGCCGCCGAAGATGGTGAGCTGCACGTTGTCTATGATAATTTCCGCCCCCTCTTTGCCGTAATTCTTCTCCAGCTGCCCAAGGCTCTGGATGATGGGAACGATGCTCAAGCGTCGGGAACGACTGGCAGAGAACATCATTTCCGCCGACTCGATCTTCGGCAAGGTGCCATACTCATCACAATAGAACACCGCCCGGTTGGGCAGCTTTCCGCCATGTTCATCTGCCACCGCCAGAATCTCCCGGTACAGCTGCTGGATGATCAGCGACACCATGAAGAACTTACTAGGGTCCTCCTCGGGCATTACCAGGAATAACGCCGATTTCTCCCCACAGAAAACTTCCGCGTCCACGGCGGTGTCGAAGCAGAGCAGTTGTTCCATCTCGGAATCGAGAAAGGCGTTGAGCCGGGCCAGCGCCGTAGACATGACCGAGGCCATGGCCTGGTCGGCGGTGGAAGTGGCGGCTCCCGCGAACCACTTGGCCTTGTGGGTTTCCGGCAACATGGAGAGCAGCTCTTGAAACTGAGTTTGCCCCTTGGTCTTGCTGGGCGCCATCAGCTCTTGGATGATTTTGAACACGGACACAATGTGCCGTTCCGCTGGGGGACAGAACTCTGCCACCAGCAGGATGGTTGCCGTGAGCAGCCCCTCGGCGGCATCGTAGAAAAACTGGTTTTGCCCGAAGTTTGCTCCGTCCATTCCCGAGGTAATGATGGTCTTGGAGATGATTTTGGCGTACCGCTCCGCCTTGGCCTTGAACAGGAGAGTTTCCGGGTGGGCCTGGTAAGCGTCCATGTACTTGTTAACTAAGTGCAAAAGGTTGAAGCCGTCCGACCTAGTAGGGTTCCGCAGGTCAATGACCCCTACCCGATAGCCGTAGCACTCTTGGGCGATTCTGCCGTAATTTCGCACCAGGTCGCCTTTCGTATCCGTGGTGAGGAATGACATCCCGCTGGCCAGAGCGTACTCCAGGCAAGGGTACAGCCAATAAGCGGTCTTGCCCACGCCTGCAGCACCAATCATGATGGCGTGGACATCGCCCGTATCCACCAGGGCTGTGGTGGTTTTCCTACCTTCACAGCCCACCACAATTCCCTGATCTTTGGGCAAATTTATGCCTTGCCGCCATAGTTGCGGTTCGAAGGGAACGTGGACGTATGTTTTCTTTATCTCGCCCTTGGTTGCCCAGCGAGCGGTTCCGTGCTGCCCGTGGCCTACGGTTTTCGCCTTGATATTCAGGCTGTACATCCCCGACAAACCAGCGATGGCCGCGAGGGTGCCGAACATGGCAGCGCCGGCAATTACCAGTTGGACGATTGGTTCCATGATATCTTCCTCCATCCTAACTATCCACAATGTTTCATGCAGAAAAGAAAAAAGGCGGCGCGAATCTCTCTATGTGAATATTTCGCCCCAAACAGGCCAGCAAAACGGAGGAAATAGGTCCAGGGTCACGGTGGAGATGAGTCCAGGTGTACGGTTGCAAGTCCAGGCAGTAGAATAGATGAGGCACGCAAAGCGTGACTATCTATTGGGAGGTGTGCCATTATGGCAACCAACTATCGGGAAATCTTGCGGCTGGCAAAGCTGGGGTACAGTCAACGGAGCATTGCTGCCAGCGCGGGCTGTGCCAGAAGCACGGTACAGCGAGTTCTGGAACGGGCGGAATCAAATCCACACACTTTAGAAGAGCTGCTGGCCCTGTCAGACAAGGGAATACAACAAGCTTTGTTTCCCGCGTCATCTATCCCTTCCACGCGGAAGCCGCCGGACTACGAGCGCGTCCACCGGGAACTGGCAAAAAACGGCGTGACTCTAAGCTTGCTCTGGAATGAGTATTGCGAGGAATGCTACGCATCTAAGGAGCTGCCCTTGATGTACACCCAGTTTTGCCTGCATTACCGGGAATACGCCCAGCAAACGAAAGCCACCATGCACCTAGACCATAAACCCGGGGAACAAATGGAGGTGGACTGGGCGGGAGATACCGCGAAGGTCACTGATCCAGAGACAGGCAGCCAAACCCCAGCGTATCTTTTCATTGCCGTCCTCTCTTGCAGTGGGTACGCCTATGTGGAGGCATTCGGGGACCAAGGCCAGGAGAGCTGGATTACCGGGCACGTCCACGCCTACCGCTATTTTGGCGGGGCAACCCGCATTTTGACGCCTGACAATTTAAAAACCGGCGTCACCCGCCATGGAAAAGGGGAAGTCATTCTCAATCCCACCTACCAGGAGATGGCGGAACATTACAACACTTGTATCCTGCCAGCCAGAGTACGTCACCCAAAAGACAAACCCACGGCCGAGGGGACGGTTGGCTTTGTATCCACTTGGGTTACCGCTGCCTTGCGAGACGCCACATTTTTCACCTTGAGCGATTTGAATCAGGCAGTCTGGAAGAAACTGGAGGAACTCAACAGCCGGCCATTCCAAAAGAAACCAGGAAGCCGCAAAAGTTGTTTTGAGGAAGAAGAAAAAATATACCTGCTCCCGCTGCCGGATTCCCCCTATGAGTTTGCCCTGTGGAAAACAGCTACGGTACAGTACAACTACCATGTCTCCGTGGAAAAGATGTTCTACAGCGTTCCCTGCGAGTACCTCAAGCAAAAAGTGGAGGTACGGCTGACCCAACGGACTGTGGAGATCTTCTGCAATGGCAACCGTATCGCTTCCCACATCCGGTTGACAGGACGCCCGGGTCAGTATAGCACAGTGGTGGACCACATGCCGGAAAGCCACCGGAAATATCTCCAGTGGAATGGGGAGCGTTTTCTCTCTTGGGCAGAGAAGGTGGGGCCCCACACCAAGGCCGTGATCCAAGGGATGCTTTCAAGCCGGAAGGTGGAACAGCAATCTTACCGGGCGTGCATGGCGCTTCTGAAGTTGGGGGACAAATATTCCTTAACCAGGCTGGAGTCCGCCTGTGGACGGGCTCTCCAGTATACCGCCACACCCAACTACAAAACCATCCAAATGATCCTCAAAACGGGCAGCGACCTTCTCAAAGAGGAACCGGAAACAAAAGGAGAGTCCTACGCTTTCACCAGGGGCGCGGCTTACTACGGAGGGGGTGAGGGCAAATGCTGAACCAGATGACCCTTAACCGGCTCCATGAGATGAAACTCAGCGCCATGGCGGAAAAGTACCGGACCATCGCGGCAAGCGCGGCGGAAGGCCAGCTCTCCTTTGACGAATGGTTTGGATTGCTGGTGGATGCGGAGTGGGATCACCGCCACACCAACCGCATTGCCAGGCTGATGAAGAAAGCTACCCTATATTTTCCCAATGCCAGTGTAGAGGATATTGAGTACCGCTCTGACCGAAAGCTCAACCGGAATCTCCTGCAGGAGTTGGGTACTTGCCGGTACATCTTGGACAAGCGCAATGTGATCCTCATGGGCGCCACAGGCGCTGGAAAAACGTATATTGCCTGCGCTCTCGGTACGGCTGCCTGCAGAAATCTGTACACAGTGAAATATATCCGGCTGCCGGATCTGCTCAATGAGCTGGCGGTCGCCCGTGGCGAAGGCTGCTACATGGACGTGATGAAGTTCTACCGGAAGGTATCCCTGCTGATCTTGGACGAGTGGATGCTGATCCCCTTGACCAAGACGGAATCCCGCGATTTGTTGGAGATTGTGGAGGCCCGTTACGAACGAAGCTCCACTATTTTCTGTTCCCAATTCGCTCCCCCTGGCTGGCATGAGCGAATCGCCGAGGACGCCTTAGCAGATGCTGTGCTGGACAGGATTGAGAACAGTTCCTACAAGATCCTCATCGATGGGGATGACTCCATGCGCAAAAGAAAAGGATTCCAATCTGAATAAATGACACGCGGAGGAGCGCTTTGCGAAGCGTTCCTTTGCCATTTCTTTCCAAAATAACACTCCTGTGGACTCGCGCCCGTGAACCTGGACCTGTTTCTCCCGTGAAGGTGGACTCACCCCTACCGTTTCCTTGGACTCAGAGGGGCGAAATATACATCTATGCGGAAAACTCGCGCGCCTTTTGCTTCTTTCCCGGTTTTTCTCATTTTCCAGGTACCCTACTGGTTTTTTTTCTTTTCTGCTTACTCTTAACCTGGGTAAGTTCCCCTTCCCCTGTCACCATGACAGGGGGCCGGTGTCATGAAATGGGCAGAGTAGACCCTTGTGAGTAAAGTCGCATTTTTTCTTCAAAAAGCCCTTTCGAAAGAATCACATGGACATGGTCATCCCTTGTTTTTCCTCCTGGCGAAAGGAGAGCAGCTCGTCATTCCAATCCTTGAACGTGGGGAACTCAGCGGATACGGTGATGTTCCACTCCCGCAGCAGTTCGCCGGCGATTCTGCGGGCGGCTTTATGTCCTGCCTCATCGTTGTCCAGACACAGGGTGACTTCCTCCAGCTGTGGCCGCGTCTCCAGCAGATGGTGGATGGAGGCAGCGCCCACCCCGCACAGGGCCACATAGGTGTGATTCTGCCACCCCTCTGCGTGCAGGGAAATGTAGGAGAGAAGGTCGATGGGGGCCTCGAAAGCGTAGAGGTGGCCACTGGTGCCTTGCCAGTGAAAGCTGTATTCTTTTTCGCTGCCGGGGAGCGTCTGGCGAAAACAGGAGCCGGTGAGGGTCCCTCGGGCGTGGAGATGGCGGATTTTGCCCCGTTCATCCCGACCCGCAAAGACGGCGTTGTGATGGTTGGCGCTCTCGTAGAGGAGACCCTTTCGGGCGAAGACGGACACCACTTCCGGAGCGATGTCTCTGGTCTGGCATAGATAAGCGAACACCCGCCGCATATCTTTATGGGCAGGCGGGATTTCCAGCTGTTTCGGTTCATCCTGCTTTGGGTGGGAAAGCATAGGTGGGGAACGGGTGGGCAGCTTCTCCAAATCCGCAATGGGACAATTTAAGAGCATGGCAACCGCCTGTTCTTCCGACTCCCCGTAGAAATAGCGGAAGAAGTCCACAGCGTCGCCGCCTTTTTGGGTGTACTGGTCGAACCACACGTTATTGCGAATAGTGACTCGTTCGTCGTGAAATTTCCATTCCCACTCACTGCCCAGACGTTTGAGCGTCTCCCCACGGGACCGAAGCAGGGCCACCAAGTCAGTGCGACCTGCCAGATAGCGTTGCTGTTTGGTGATGGGTATCCCTCCAATCACATTTCAAGTTTTTGTCCGTGGGCCTGCTTCTTCTCTAAAATCTTCCGGCGAAGTTTCGCGTCCACCAGACGTGCCACGGGTGGATCTAGGTTGAATTGGTGGCGGAAGATTTGGCTTACTTGATGGAGCAAACGGGTAGCCATGGGGAACAGGAGGACAATTTGTTCCTGATTTTTGTGATTTTCCCATTGTGAAAGCCGTTCCAAAAACTGCACTGCTCCGGGGTGACCCAACTCAGCGGCCAGCTGGATGTATTCCAAGCCCTTCTCTTTGTCCCGTTCCACACCGTTTCCGTAGAAATAGATCTTGCCCAAGAGGTATTGGGCGTAGGGATTCCCTGTCTCCGCCACTGTGTCGAGCAGCTCCAGGGCTTTTTCCATATTCCGGGGAAGGACGATTTCCTGAGTATAGGCTTTCCCCAAAAGGTAGGCAGCTTGGAGGTTTTGGTGCTTCTCCCAGGATTCCCACAAGTAACGCTCTCCCTCTTGAGGAGAGAAACCGGAAAAATCGGGGGATAGGCACAGTTTTCCCAAGGCGTATAGGGCGTCTTTGTTCTTTACCCTCACTGCCTTTTTCCAATATTGATAGGCTGTTTCCGGGCTGGGGTCTGTCCCGATCCCGTGGAGGGCCATGTATCCCAACCTGTACTGCAGGCGATCATCTGGGCGGGCCTTTTCCATGGAGACAAAAGCGTTGTAGGCCATTTTATCCCAATAATCCGCCTGAGCCTCGTCGATGGCTGTGCCGATGCCTCTGCGGTACATTTTGCCCAGCTCGTACATGGCGTAGGCGTTGGGTTGCTTTTTGTGTTCCGCTGCAGTGAGGAACAGCTCAAAGGCTCGTGCCTCGTTCTGCTCTACCCCCTGTCCACGGAAGTACAAGCATCCCAGGGCGTAGGCAGCAAAGGGGTAGTTGTTGTCCTGGACGGCTTTTTCATACCAGCGGGCGGCTGTCAGGTAGTCCTGCTCCGTACCGTAGCCCATGGCGTACATCTTACCTATCCGGTATTGGTAGTAGGTGGGTTTCTTTTCGGCAACAGCTTTCTGAAACCCAGACAGAGCGTTTTGAAACCAGAGCTGGGCCTCGTCCTCGTCCACCTCACAGCCCATGCCTTTCAGCAGGAGCATACCCAAGTCGTGGGCGGCTAGGGGATTCTTGTCCGCCAATGATCGCATCAGTTGTACAGCCAGGGGTAAGTCGGGGAGTTCCTCTATTGTGCCGTACATGGCTTGGCGGGCTTCCTTGTATTCCTCCGTCCAGAAGGTCTTGTTCTTTTCTCTGCTGTGAGAAAACGCAGGAGGACGCTCGAGAAGTTCGTTGTCCTCGCTTGGGAACGGCTCTCTGAACGCAGGTCCGATCTCGTCTCCTGCAGTGGAGATTGGTATGGGAGGCAGCACCATGGCCGCCTGTATTACAGCGTTACGGATTGGCTTGAAATCTGGGCTTTGAGACAGCGGAACCCGTTTTAGTGGTCTTTCATCGTAGACGTTCCGAGCTGCCTGCTTGTCCTGGTACCACAGGTCGTAAAGCAGGGAGATGCGATCATCCTTGGCAAGTTCGTCCACGATCTGGTCGATCAAGGCTTTTAAGTTGGGCCGTAAGTAGCCGTACACTTTCTTGCCCTTCACCTTAGAAAGTTTCCCAGCCAGCTCCTGCAAAAGCGATTCCAGCTCTGGATTCTCACAAGCTCCGTTACTGATCTGCTGAATAAGACCGGCCACTTTCTCTCGGCTGACCTGCCGCAGCTCGTCTCGATGGGCGGTCTGCTGCTCGTAGACGCTGATTAAGTCTTGACGGAAAATCTCTTGAGCTAAGGCGGATCGAATCTTTTCCATGCCGTGCTTTGTGAGGAACCCCTCGCCCGGTTTCGTAGAGTAGGCAACCAAGTGGACATGGGGATGGTGTCCCTCATTGTGAAAGGCAGCATACCATTTCAGATGGGTGGGTGGAATTTTCAGCCCCTGGGCCAGCACAGTGACTTGGGAGCGGAGCAGATCTCGCCAGCGGGCGGCGGTGTCAAAGCCCAACCGCTGGGCATCCTCCCGGCGGAGGGAGTAGATAGCTGTCCAGATATTCCCCGGGTGAGCATCCACCTCTTTGGCAGTCCGGTCGAGATCGATGGGTTCAGTGGTTTGGGAAAACAGTCCGTGAGAACCCTTTTTTTCCACCCGAGGGCGTTTCCCGATGTAGTGAAGATACCCCGATCGGTTCATCAGATCTCCGGCATGAAACTCAACGGCTTGGGTGATAAAGTCGGATGCGGAGCCGAGAGTGGGGGACTTTAGGTAGTCCTCATATTCCAACAGTTCTTTGGCGTCGGGGAAATCTTCCAGCAGTTTTTGGATGAATTCCCTCTGCTTTATGGTGGCGGGGCGCTCACGTAGGGACTCGTCCAACTTCTCCACACCTTCTCGGGTGGCGATATATTTCACATAGCCGCCCCGGGAGTCACCCTCTTTCAGATACCCGAATTTTGTAACGAGCCGCGCCATCGTTTCTTTTTACCTCCCAGTGATGCTGTTGCGAAAACCGATAGCGTCAGCCATCCTTTTGCCAGTGCAGAGCTTCTTCAAAGGAAAGCATCCCGTTGGTGGACTTGATTTCTTTTACGCATTGTCCCCGCAAACGTTTCACATCCAGAGAATCCACATCGCAAACGGCGGCTAAAACATTTTCGACTACAGCCAGCTCCACCGCGATCTTGAACAGCAATCTGCCCATGCGGTTGGAGCTTTCGTCCACGATGCCTTTCATGGTGGTGGGAATAATCTGAGCGAGGTAGTCCTGACTCTGGTTGCTGGAGAGGTAACCGCTGTAAAACAGCACGGCTTTCTCGATGTACTCGCTTTTGCTGGCGCAGTTGTCCTGGCGGTAAAACTGCTCTGCTAGATTCAACGTAGAAGGCTTGATCCACAGCTGGAACCGCCGTTTGACTTCTTGTTTTTCTTCTGGGATTTCCATGAAAATCCTCCCTTTCCGGCACGGCACCTATGAAAGCACCGTATGAAATCGGCTGTTTTCTAGGGCGGTTGGGAAATCGCAGCACCTTAATCAGGCACCAAGGCCCCAAAACCAGCACCGCAAATTCTCCCAAATCAGCACCCTTGGAAAATGGCTTTGCGACCGGCTCTGCCGGGCGCTGTAGTTAAGGGTAGGAGCCGGAACCCGGCGCCTACCCTTTCTCCTGCTTGTTTTTCTCGCTTCCTTCTGGGGTGCGAAATGAGACTTTTCCAGACGCGTCTTACAGAGGCCAAACTTGGCTTTTGAGGCCTGGAAGGGGTCGTTTCTCCAATCAGGAGAGAAATCCGGCGCACAGGGGCACACAGGGAGAAACAGGCGGGGACTCGGTTCGGCCTGTTTCTGAATGCAAAAAAAACGCTGCCTGGGTTTGCCTGGCAGCGGTCTGTTTGTTGCGTGATTCACTTGTTTTCGAAAAATGATCCGTAACGTCCCCACAAGCGGAAGGCGATGCGTTCTGAGTCTTGGTCTGTCACCCTCCGAAATACCGGTTTCCCCCGGATGCAGCCCCCCACATAGTAGAGGTTCCCACAGGACTTGCACCGCAGGTAGTGGCATACGGTGAGGTGCTGCTCCGAGGCCAAGGCGTCGTCTACGTCCTCCAGGGGGCAGTCCCCAGCGAACAGTTCCAGAGTACCTTGGGTCACCAAGTCTCTAGACGTGGCCATGACCTGATCGTATTTCTTCCAAGAGTCCCTGGCGTTGGCTGTCAACAGTTTGTGCAGGGAAGAACAGGCTGGGCATTGATTTTCCCAAAGCGTTATGGAGCGTTTTTGAATGTCCATCGTCAACCCCTCCTTGGGAATATTATAGCATGTAGTCGACGTGAAGGAAAGATATCTCTCCCACCGGCTTGAAGAGCTGCTTTTTCTGCAGGTAATCTACTCTTTGGAGATTTCCAAGCCCCTTTAGCGGGTGGTGAAGTCCATACAATTCATCTGCCAAGCAATCCGGCACAGAGAAAATAGGTGCGGATTCCTTGCAAGTGATTTTTAGAAATTTGGGGACGTGCCGCCGTCTGCCCCTGTGTCATCCAGAAATTCACGGACGGTAGGCGGCACTGTCTTTTCATACAAACGGGCCAGGGTGTAGTCCAGCTCGGCTTCGAGGGTGGTATCTTTTTTCTTGAGAAAGTGAGAGAGGGCCTCCAGTTTCTTCGCTGGAAACTCCAGGGTGATGGTCTTGTCCATGGGCATCTCCTTCCAAAAATGGAAAAGCCCTCGCCATGAGAGTGGGCAAGGGCTATCTTTACATATTCATCTGTGGGGAGTGGGCCTGCTCTTGGGCCAGGTCAATCCACTCGTCCAAGCGCTGTTCCTCCAGGCCGGCAATCATCTCAGCGAACGGCTGCAGGTCGCCATGTACGGCGTAAGCTTCCAGGTTTTCGTAGTAGGACAGGCGGTCCTCTTTCTTGATATCCACCGCCTGAAACCCGGAGAGCAGCAGCTGGTAATTCATAATCATCCGGGAAGTTCTGCCGTTACCGTCCTCAAAGGGATGGATGCGGACGAACTCAGCGTGGGTCCAGGCGGCTAACTCTATGGGGTTCAAGTCCGTTTTGTAGGGTAAGTCAGCAAAGAAGTTTTTGACTTGGACGTACATCTCCCGGGGAACAGGAGGCTTGAAACCCGCGCCAGTGATGCGCACCTCCACGTTGCGGTACACGCCGCCGGTGAAAATATTTTCCATGAGCAGGGCATGAATATCTTTAACCGTAGGCTCGTCCAGAGGGCGGCCCTCCGCCACGCACTGCTTCACATAGCCAAACGCTTTGTTGTGATTTGCCACCTCGTAGATTTCGCGCAGGGTCTTGCCGCCTACCGACAGGCCGTCCTCCAGGATGGCCTTGGTCTGGATGAGGGTCAGTGTGTTCCCCTCGATGGCGGTGGAGTTGTGGGCGTACTCAATGTCAAAGCTGCGCTCGAGCTTCTCTTTAGCCACCTGGGGGATGGCGTCCCACACTTTCGCAAGCTGTTCTCTTTTCTGAAGAAGACGGTCAAAATCCATGGGTATCACCTCGGTTCCTTTCTAAAAATATACCACGCGGACGAACGGATAGCAAGAGGAATCACCACATAGTTTGCCCCTTAATCTCTGTTTTCTGTCCCATCTCCTGCCTGGTTTCCTCCAACGCCTGGTCCAGAACAGCTTGGTCAAACCCGGAGGCCTGGTACCCATCTCGGATGGTGTGTAAATAGCATGAGGAGGGGATGTTGCACTCAAATCCCGGCTGCATCACGTAGGCCATGGCGGTCACCGTCTTGCCATCCAGCTCCACTGGAATTTGCACCTTGCCGTAGTAGTACGGATACCCTTCGTACCGGTCCAACAGTGCTTCGTCCCGAACACTCACCTTCCACAACAGGACGGGAACAGTGTGGTCCTCGCTCCGCTCAATCGTGGCGTGCGCGTTGTGCTGCCTGCCCCGGAACAGCAGGCGGTAACCTGGCAACTCTGCCTTGCCCGATACACTGGCGTCCGGGCAGCGGTGAGCCATCTGACCCAGGTTTAAGTTGCTGCCATAGGCTAAGTAAAGCTTTGTTTTCAAATCCATTCCTCCGTTTTGTATTACATCTGCATGGTAAAACCTTGGTCGTCGTCCTGGTCCTCGTCGGGTTCCGCCGGGAGATCATCAGGAGCAACTTGGGGATACTCTTGTGGCTGGGGCAGGCGTTCCAGGGCGGCTTGGCGCATCCGTTCGCGCTGCCGCTGGGCTTGGGCCGGGTCACGCCAAGCCAAATTGCCCTCCAGGTTTTCCAACAGGTGTTTTCTCGCCGTGGCGAACTCATCCCCGATCATGCCCATGCGAAGCAGCCAAGTCCGAAAGGTATAGGCCGGGTTGCTGGTCTGAGTCTTGGTGTGGCTGGCGGCCCGTTGGTTTAGTGCCTGGGCGCACATGGCGAGGCACAATTGAATGTCCGCCTTGATCTTCCCAGCGTGCTCGACCGTGGAGTTGAACAACCGGAATTCTACTGTGCCTTTGGAGAACACACTGTGGAGATTCAAGGCATGGTACCGGGAGTCATGGTAGCGGGTGTTGCTGCCGTCCTCGCCGCCGTACCAGATTTTCTGGAAAGCCCGCATAGTCTGAGGCCGTTTCCGGTTGAGCTCCCGGATGAAACGCTCGTCCATGGGCTTGCAGTAACTCCATCGGGACTCCCGTACCTGCAGGGCAGAGAACAGCAGATCCTCTTTGCTGTAAAAGATATTTGCCAAATTGCGGAGTGTCCGTGCGTAAAAGGGGGCCACCTCCACGTGAATATGGATACCTGTACTGGAGTTGGAAAAGGCCCCATTATGGCGGAGCTGCCGCACTAACTCCTGGATGGTGGGAATGTCCTCGTAGGTACAAATGGGGCTGACCATCTCGGTTTTGTATGGTTTGTCCGCGGTCACACGTCGCCCGTTTTCTTTCTTTTCTGGAAGAATGCTCCCGTCAAAGGTGAACTTCCATTCCCGCCCTTGGGTGTCTGTGGCAACATATGTTTCGTAGTAGGTGCCAAAATACCAGCTTTCCCCACCCAGAAAACGTGCGGCCACCTGAGAAGCTCTCTCACGGGTAATGCCGGTCATCTCCACCTCGATTCCGAAGCGTAGCTGGCGCAGATCCGTATCACCACCGCCTTACATGCTCATTGTCTGAGAATCAGATTCTTCCTCCGGGAAAGGAAAATCATCCTGGCAGGCCAGGGCGAACAGGTTCAGTTCCTGATTCTCCAAGACGTCGCGCACTTTCTGGGCGCAGGAGCGGAAAGAGCCCAGATAACGGTCTGCCCGCTCATGACGGCGCATGGTGACCAAATCATCTTGTCGGATGGCTGTCTCCAGAGTTTGCACGTAGTTCAGCACCGCCCGAATGGAGGTTTGCTTGAGGCCTGCGTTATCCAATTCCTCTCTATGATGAAGTAGGTACTGGTAGTAGGGGTCGGATTTGTAAGTGGTGAGAGAGTCTTTGGCATGGACGCGAATTTCCTCCGCCCGGGCCATGTAATCATCCTCCACCCGGGGAGGCAGCTCCCGCCGGTACGCTTCAGCGTTCTTGCATAAGGGCTGTTCTTGCTCAATTCGCTGTTTGTAGTAAAGAATGTGATTCCGCACCAGGTTGAGGTTGACCCCGTCCGGGTAGAATGGATCGCTGCCGCCCTGCTTGTACAGACTTTCCCACTGGGCGTAGGCTTTCTCCAATTCCTCCAGCGGAGCTTTTTTCCCAATCATGGGGACATCCCCAGTTGCGGTGTGTCCTCTTGGCTTTGGCCGTGCTCTTGGATTTCTGGTGCGATCCCCCAAGACTGCCCATCCCAGAGATGGACATAGAGCAGTCCTCGGCCCACAGAAATCTCCCGCTGCTCAAAGCCCTCGCCCCAACCATCGGAGGCTTGTCCCGCCAGGTAGGTGGTGAGGCGATTGAGTTCATCCCCCTCCAAGGGTTCCAAGAGCTGGCAATCCGCCACGCCCCAAAGCTGTCCATCGTGAAGTTCCACATCGAAGAAAGCGGATTTCACTTTCCAGGATAGGGCGTCGGATTTTCCATACCAATGCATCAACCCGCGCTCCTGTTCCTCAGGAAGCTGGTTCTCCTGGAGGGCTTCCCGGATGTCCCCAAGGTAGGGGGCAAGGTCGCTGCCGACCAATTCTTCTGGGTCGTCCGCCAGATCGCCCCACTCATTGCGGGTGTAGAGTTCCCCGTGGAGGGGAAAGTACAGCCTTAGCTCCATGGAGGTGGCTTGAAAAATGCGGAAGTGGTCGTCCTCCAGATTGAGGGCGGTGCGCTTGCCGTTGTCCCAATTCACCAGGAACCGACCTGCGGCATCCACCTCGGTCAGCGTCCCCATGGTGCCATCCGGCACAGGTTTTGGCGGATCGTTAGAAAGTAAAAGGACGCGGCTTCCCGGTGGAAACTGCGTCCGCATGAAGTGCACATATTTTTGAAAGGTCAGCATGGTCCTTCCCTTCGTTCTGTTCGGCCCGTCCGCAGCAGGGGCGGGGTGCCGGGCTGCTCATCCAGCACCTCCTGCTCCAGCAAGATGTCAAATGCCGAAGGTCTGCCCGTCACCGAGCGAACCTGTCCTTGTTTGCGAAGCTGAGCCTTGATGTCCTGTTTTGTCAAGGTATAGTATCCGAATTCCGTGAGCAGCTCCACGCCCTCATTGGGGTGGAGCTGCAAATATTCCCGCAGTTTTATGGTCATCATCCTCTCTAATTCGTAACAGGCGCGCCGTATCCCTTGATTTCTCCATAGCCGATAGGATAGCTGTTCTGCCGCACCTGGTCGTTTGCGTTGCCCTCTATCGTGTAAACCCGGCCACTTTCCACCCGCTCCACGATGCCCACATGGTCGGCAATGCTGGAATCGCTGCCGTACCACCGAAAGAAAATGAGCATACCCGGTTCTGGGGTAGCGCTGCCAGGGAGCCACTGGCCCCGGTTTTGAAACCACTGGACGCCCACGCCGCAGCTGGCAAATTTGGGAACAATGCCCGCGCCGATGTAGCCGCACTGGTCGGCGCACCAGCTGACAAAAATGGCGCACCATTCCACTCGGGAACCGAAGCCGTACCAAGACCAGTAGGGCTGGCCGCCGGTCTGCCCAATCTGGGATTGGGCGATGGCCACCATATCGCTGGCGGTGGTAGCGAGAATTCTTTCGAATTCCTCCGGGTCAATATTCGTGCCGAAAACGGCGTTTACGTTGACAACCAGTTCCTCGGTGGTCTGATCTGGAGCAAAACAGCCCACCAACTTTTGGACGAAATTATCCTCCTCTGCGTAAGGCGACAGCGCAAGAAAGTATAACGCCTGTGCCTTACGAAATTCGTCGAATCCGGAGCCCGCCTCTTTTAAAGCAGTTTGCAGCTGGGCAAGGACACTGTTGGAGGTTTCCAGGAAACCCAGGCTGTCCACGTCCAGTTCCTCCATGACAGTGGACACCATCTCGGGGCTGTCCCAGTCAAAGTTGCCTTGAAATATCGCCAGAACGGACAGGACCGGCAGCAGAAAGAGAAGAATCACGGAGAACAGCGCTATAGCGATTTTCTCCCAGTTTCGCCTGTCGGTGAGTAAAGCGACAGCGATCTTTTTGAGGGCCGCGCCTAGAGTTGCAGACATGGGCCATCCTCCTGGGAAATTTCAGGCTCCTGATTCTGTTGGAACAGTTCATGCAACGAGCTCTCTTGGTAGACTTGGCGGCAGGAGCCGTTGGCAGGGAGTTCGTCACTTATGGCGGTTGGCCGACGGATCACAGCGGTATCATAGAGGCGCAGGCGTATGCCGCTGTCCCCGCGGAAGATGGTGTAACGCACATCGAATTCCTTGCCGGTCACCCGGCTGTACTGAGTCGCCACCATTCCCACATAGGAGAGGGCAGCCCGCATCCCCACAGAATCCCCACCTACGGTAGTTTTCGCCACAGCCTTGGCGTGGATCAGCGCTAGTCGAAAAATGGCTTCATACCGGTCTTGATTCTCCATCACCTGCCACCCGCCTTTCCAAACATGGCCTCTTTAAACTCCGGAAAATGCACCTGGAGAAGATACCGTTCGTTGCCGCAGCGGTACAGGCAGGTGCCCCGTTCCGGGTAGCGGATCAGCTCGAACTCGGCCTGCTCCAGCTGGAGGGTGTCGCAAAAGGCTTTTGGCTCCAGCTGGCCAGGGTTGAACAGGAATTGGTGGGTGGGAATGGAGAACAGGGGCTTGGTCAGCTCCCGGACGCCGGGCTGCAGGAAGTCCTCAATATTCTGGCTGGCCAGTACCAGCAGGGAGTCCTTCTTCCGGTCGCGCTTCATGAGATTCCGGATGTACTCGATGGCGGTGAGGTTTGTCAAAAAGAGGTACAGCTCGTCCAGCGCTCCCACGTAGTTGCCGGCGCCCAGCAGGGCGTTGGTCATGTAGGACAAGATGGAAAAGAGCAGGGCGTCTCGCAGACTGCGGTTCAGCTCCATGATGCCCTTGACCCCAAACACCAGGAATTTGTCATCCTCAATATTGGTATGCCCGTTGAAATACTTGCTTTCCGCACCCTTGCACATGGAGTGAAGCCCCAGGCACACCTCCTGGATGGTTTCCTCCGAAAAGAGGTTCTTGCGCTTGGGGTCGTACAGGTCGAATTCTTCCTCCAGCAAATCGTAGAAGTCGGACATGGTGGGGAACTTCTCAGGGGCCACCTGGGAAAAATCGGTGTAGTCGTCCATGTCGAAGCGGCGGTAGAGCTTTTGGAGCATCAACTCGATGGTGTCCAGCTGGGCAGTAGTGAAGTCCTTATAGGAGCGGAAGAAGTCCTTTAGGTAGGAGATGTGGCGGGAGAGCATGGTGGTTTTCTTGAAAGCCTCTGGGGTGCGCTCATCGTCCTCGTTTTCAGTTTCTTCATTCCACGCCAATGGCTGCAGCGGGTTGATGACAAACTCCCCGGAAAGATAATCCAGGTAGCACCCGCCCAGATTTTCGCAAAGCTCTTGGTACTCCTGTTCCGGGTCCAGGACAATGAGAGATTTCCCGGACTCCCGCAAATTGGAGAGGATGCCTTTGAGCAGATGGGACTTGCCCTGGCCGGAATTACCCAAAATCAGCACGTTGGCGTTGGTCTTGTCGTCCGAACGGCGGTCAAAGTCCGTGAGAATGTTGGTGCCGAACTTGTCCCGACCCAGGTAGAACCCGTGGGGGTCGGTCTTGCCGCTGTAATTGAATGGGTAGAGATTCGCTACAGAGCTGGCGGGGAGCACTCGCTCGTACTGGCTGCCAAAGTGGTTGTACCCAAAGGGCACCACCGAGAGGAACCCGTCCAGCTGGCGGAGAGTCAGCCTATCCACGTTGATTTTGGAGCGTGTCAGCTCCATCATTACGTCGGATTGCAGCTCCCGCAGTCGTTCCGGGTCGGAGGCTTTCAGCTCCAGGAACACAGCGCAGTGCAAGAGCGGCTCCCGGTTTTTTCGCAAATCCGCCAGCAGCTGCACTACGTCCTTGAGGTTGTTCTCCGCATCCACCGTCTCCTGCACATCGTCCCCACCGGAACGGAGGCGGTTCCGGCGAGTGGCGTTCTGGATAATCTTCCGCTGCTCCGCTGAATCCACCAACCGGTTGTAAATTCGCAGGGTGATGTGGGAACGGTCCGCCAGCTGGCTGAGAATGGCCTGCTCCTCCGTGGAGGGCGGGTACTCCTTGATGGCCCAAACACAGCGGTAGCTGTCCCCGCAGATGTAGTGGTCGCTGTAAAACTTCAATGTTCCAGGCAGAATGCGGTCGAAGAAGTCTTTCACGGCCAGCTGCTCCTGCTTTTCTTGTTTCTTCCTGCTCAAGTGCTCACCTCCCCGGCGAGGGCCGCGATGACCAGCACGCGGCTGTTCCCGCCTCCATTGTTGCAGGTGGACAAGGTCAGATAGCCAGGGGCCTGGAGAATGCCATCTAAATCGGTTTCCTTAAGAATCGCCGCCCGGAAGTTCGATTCCGTGACGGGGTCACTTAGGTCGGTGTACTGATAGAGGGAGCACTGGGTGTTGGTTTCCGCCACGGCCAGAATTTCATAGCGGTATTGCTTGCCATCTATCTCCAGAAAGATACTTTTATGCGTCTCCCGGAAGTTTGCTTCCAGATAGCTCATAAGGGGCTTAAACATGGAACCGTCCATCATGTTGTGTCCGTACAGAATCAAATTCTGGCCCTCTGCGTGGGCAGCGTTGCGACCATCCAGGAAAGGGGTTCCACCGCTGGCGGATTCACCGTAGAAATCCCGGCGCAGGTAATGCTCCGGGTCATCCGGTGTGTGTATGACGGGGTAGTCGATTCCCGTATCGGGGATAGTGAGCCAGCCTACGCAATCTGAGTTCTCCGAAGACAGGGCTGTCAAATCGTGGCGAGGCGAGGCATCCAGGCTGTCCGCAGGGGAAACGTCAGCTGCTGTTCCTGCTCCGTCAGCGGTAGAAGAGGAGAAACTGGCCTCTGGCTGAACACTTGGAGCACTCTCCAACACAAATTCTTCTGCCAGCGTCTCATAGGTTGCTCGCTGTTCATTGGAATCAATGAAATAGTGTACCAGCCAGAAGCCGCAACCGGCGACGGCGATGACTAGGGCGAAGGTGATTAGAACTAAGATTGTTTTCTTCATATCGTGGTACCTCTCAATTTGCTGAGGTCGAAGTTTTCTGCGCCCTCCACATCGGGTATCCTGTCCCCATTCATGGTGGCTTCAAAGTAGATAGCCAATACCCGCTTGACGTCCTCTTTGGCAAGGCGGCGCACCTCGAAGCCTTGCTCGGAGATGGCTTTCTCCGCCCGGTTGACAGCAGTAAACACCTGGCTGTCCTTTTCGTTCTTAAAGCGCAGGGCCAGCACAAACTGCCGTGCTGTAGACATCTCCAGCTGGATGGAATCCAGAAACTCCCGGTCTTTTTCCAGGGCCAGCCGCACCTTGGAATTGTCCTCCTGGCGGATGCGGCTCTCAATGAAGTGCTGGTTGTCGTCGAAGCGCTGGGCAGAATCCAGACAGGCTACCTCCAAATGAGGCAGGGCTGTGAGCACCATAAGCAGGTGCCGGATTTTGATTTCAATGTTGGCGTGGGACAGCACGGAAATATTGGTGGGCTGAATGGAAAAATATACTAGTTCCCCACCCGATGTGCGTAAACCGTAGGTAGTGAAGCCCTGCAGACCCAGCAGATTCTGCACCGACTTTTTTCCTCGCTTTTTCTGCTTGTTCATAACACCTTCCTTTCAGTACTTCGCCCAGCGGTATTCCTGCTGGGTGGAGATGGTGAACTTGGCAGCGAAGCGGATGTAGTCCAGCACTGTCAAATCTTCCATACGGATGGAAAGGAAGGCAAAGGCCGCCGTGAGCGCCAAGGGCAGCAGGAGCCTCATCTGGGTCAGGGCTACCAAAGAAATGAGCAGCCCCACGCAGATGAGAGCGAAATCCCGCAAGCTCCACAGCCACAGGTTGGCGGTGGCTTTCAAATTTTGGGGATAGATGTAGAGTTTCATAAGCACCTCTCAAAGAGATTTTGCGATATTCTTTGTCATATTGACAGCCGTACTGGTAGCGTGAACCACACTCATCATGTTGACTTTCACCGAGCTGTCCAATCCGAACTGCTGGGCGATCCTTGGTACCTCGCCGGCAGCCAGCATGATTCCTAAACCCAATAGCAGGTTGTCTTGGAAAGTGAGCAGTCCCAAAAACAGCAGGACCGTTTGGAGAAAGGCGGTCAGACACAGGGCGAAGATCTGTTTGCACCATTGGCTGAAGCCGTCTGTGTAGCCCCGGGGAACACTGAACAGATAGAGACTCCCTACCGCCATCTGGATGAGAAGGATGCCACCGCGTTTGATGTTGGCAAAGAATACTTTCAGCACGCAATATGCCAGAGCGATAAGGGTCAGCAGGTTGAGCAGCCCAAAAGAAGCCTCCACAGTGGGAGGGCCGAAGTGGGCTGCCAGCGCCTTGAGGGCTACCTCGCCCAGGTTGAAACTCTGGGAGCCTACGTAGTCTGCCGCTAAATCCTTGAGGAACACGTTTTGCAGGCTGATGCAGAAGGTGTAAAGACGGACAGGAAGAACCGTTACCAGATTGGCGGCGAAGAATCCCTTTAAGATATTGAGCATAGTGGACTTAATGGTAGCCCGACCATTTTGGTACTCCACAGCCAGATCAAAAGCGGCAACAATAACACCCACGCCAAACAGCACCCAGCCGAACATAAAGAAGAGGTGGACAGCAGACTCAATCCAGGAGAGGTCGAAAATCTCCGCGCCCATGTCGCCTATCTGGGTAAACACGTCCGAGATAGCGCTGTAGACGCTGTTAAACAGCCACTTCATCAGGTTGTCCCAAATGGCGTTGATGATGGTGTCGCCAATGCCCTCGAACACACTGCCGATGGAGGAGGCTATGCTGCTGATCAAGTCCTCCAGCCAGCTGAACATGGAGAGTCACTCCTTTCTCGTTTTTACATTGTCATGATAGGGCTTTGTGTTTGTGCTTGGGAGCGGGAGAGAGCATTAATGACGCGGGATGTTTCCAGAGCCTGCAGCGTATCCTCCCGGCTGCTTTCCACAAGTGCGGGAAGGCCAGAGGGGGTAGCAAACTTTCCCAACGCTTCGCAATGTTCCAGTTCCCTGGCGAAGCCATCCTCGAACCAGGCGCAGGCTTGGCACAGTTCCTTTAAGTTGTGGGTTTCGGGCAGGGGAAGTCCAGGATTGCGCTCGAACAAAAAGCCTTTCATGGCGCATTCGGAAGAAAGGTAAGCCATGTAGGATACCGGGCCATAGAGCGGTGGTTCCCTCTCTATGAGGAAAGCTGCAGCCCTAGCATACATCGTTGCGAAGCGGTACCAGTCTTTGGTGTTTGGTTTTTCTTCCATGCACATACCTCACATTCCAACGACTCCCCAGATATACAGGGGTGCAGTCAAGGTAAACAGCAGACAAGCGAACAGGATGGCGGGTCCGGCAAATTCGAACTGGCCATGTTTCCGATATTCAAAGTAGCTTGAGCCTACTTTAACGAAGAAAAGCACCGCCAAAATCATATCTAAGATGGGGAAAACCACGTTGTTTACCACCGTCTTGATTTGGCCCTGCGCGCTGGTCCAGGTCTGTTCCACGGCCCCAGCGACGTCCCCGGACGTGGCGAAGACAGGGCTGCTTAAGGTAATCAGTAGGGCTGATGTGAGCGCACCGGTGATCATTTTTCTTTTTCTGTTCAAAAGGATTCCTCCTTTACTACATCTTCATGGATTGGTCTGGTAAATCGGGTTTAATCTGCCAGTCACAGCCCCAGGATTGGGGTCTTCCGGGGTCCAACCATCCAGGATCAGAGGCATACCCTGTTTTCTCCATGAGCTTTGGCAGGCGTTCTTTCATCTCCTGATGAGATCGACTCATCTGTTCTATTCCAGGAGCATAGCGGATTTCCGCCCGCAGTTCATCCAACTCCTCTTGAGGGAGCTTTCGCAAGTGGTCATACAAATCTCCTGGGTAGCCTATGGAATCATAAGCGGACGCAGGCAGGTAAAGAAATTCCTCAAATTCACAAAAGGAAGGGATGCTATACTCAGAAAAATAGTCCAAGTCAAGCTGAGAGAGGGAATCCGGATTGTGTAGTGCCCCTAGATAGGTGTCCTTCCCCTGGGCGATCAGCCAGGCCAGGAAATAGTCAAAGCTGCTGTCAGAACAGCCGCCTTTCATAGCAGTGGCAGCTTCCCAAAGCCCCGGTGTATAAGCATGAGCCATGTAAGCTTCCTGAATCTCTTTGAAGTGAACGAGGTTTTTGGGGGTCAGTTTGGAAAGAGATGCTTCTGCGTAGGAGAGGTATTCTGGGTGACCGGGTTCACCATACGCGCGCCAATCATCGATTAAATTCCAAAAGTCTTGAATCGTCAATTTCTTATCCATGGAACTCCCTTTGGTCATATCATTTTCATGGACCTGTCAGTTGGCAGGGTGGGTTTCCCTGTCATTCACAGTCCCAAGATTGCGTAAGCGACCGTTTCCAGCCAGACGAAACTGGTATACTCGGTAATTTGGCATATCTTAGAGTAAATCCTCCTTAACAATAGAGGGGCCGTGTCTCCACGGCCCAAGCTCAGTGTTTATTCAAATGTCGAAGTAACGGGATGGTGATGCAAAGACCAAGCAAGGCAAGGACCAGCAGCCCGGACACCCAAATCACGGCTCTGCTGCCGCCGGTCTGCGGAACAGAGTGTGTAGGTTTATCTGGTTCATCGGGGGCTTCAGGCTTTTCTGGTGCCTCTGGCTGGTCGAGCGTTTTCTCGTCCTCCATGGCGACAGTCTGGATTTCCGTGGTGTCCTCCACATTGAAAATCACGTCTGCGGCAATCTCGAATCCCCCCGGAGCGGTTACCTCTCGCAGAATGTAACCCTCGCCCACAGGCAGGCCGGGGATAACGTGGGGAATGTCTGTGGTTTCCCAGGTGTCCAGGAGAGCGCCATCCGGGGCGTAAAGCTCCAGCACAGCACCGGGGAGTTCCTCGCCGGTTTCAGCATTGACCTTGGAGAAATGCACCACGGTTTGAGAGTTGGCAATGTCATCCAAGTCAACGTCTGTCTTGTTTATTTCTACGGCGATAGACTCTTTCATGGTGACGTAGCCAGGGACGGTTTCCAGTTCCTTTACCAGATAGTCGTCGTAGGGAGCTTCAAAGGAAAACTCTCCGTTTTCGTCCGTCTCCGTTGTGGCAATAGCATTCTCCGCTGTAAACTCGGTTGCATCGGCGGAAAATAACCCAAAAGTCACGCCCTCCAAGGGCTTCTGCTCCGCCCCGATCTTATGACCGGTGATTTTGCCCCGGAGCAGCTGATTGTAGAACTCCACCGTTGTCGCTTGGTCTGCGGTGACTTCTACTGTCTGACCGGCTGGAATCTCGTAGCGGCTGGTCAATTCGGACTCCTGTTCGGTGATGATGTACTCGCCTGGGGCCAGATTCTCGATGTAGATCGTTCCCGCACCGTCGGTGGTGAAGGTTTCCGAATATTCATTACCTTCCACCAGGAAGGTGAAGCCCTCCAAAATGCCGTCCTCGGAGGCTTTCTGAATCAACAGGCCGCCCTTGGGGCTGATGGTGACAGTCTGTGCCTCGTTGGTAATATCCGCATGGGCGGCGATCTCCACACCATCGGAATAGAGGGTTTCAAACACCACAATGGCGGTACCTGCAAAATCGGAAGCATCCAGCGTATAGGTAAGCTCTACAGTGCCGGATGGTTCTTCGGGAGAGAACTCCACCTCAGCGGTGACCTCCGTGCCATCTACCAGGAGGGGTTCCCCGATGGCTTTATTCATAAGGATGCCAGACACTGTGTAGGTTTTGCCGGGGGTCAGGCCAGTGTACTCCACCACGTCCACGATGGTGATTTCGCCTACGGGGTCGGCAGTGTGCTGGCCGTTCACAGTAGCGGTGGTGCCGATTCGAGGAGGCTCTGTGAAGCTCACGGTTTGGCCTTCATCCTCAATGTCGGTGTGAGAAGTCACTTCTTCCTCCCCAGCATACAGAGTCTCAAATACGACCACGGATGTTCCTTCCATCCCGGTGGCATCGAATGTGAATAGCACGTCCACAGTGCCATTGGAGGCAGAAGGTGTGAAGGTGGCCTCGGAAGTTACCTGCTGGTCGTTTGCCAAGACAGGTTCGCCTGTGGCTTTATTCATGAGCATGCCCATCAGTCTGTACTCCTGACCCACAGTCAAGCCGGAGTATTCTACCGTGTCGGTGATGGTAATTGACGCTGTGGGGTCGGCAGTTTTTTCACCGCCAATGGTGGCGGTGGTACCGATGGAAGGTTGTCCGAAAGTAACCGTCTGGCCCTCGTCCTCCAGGTCGGCGTGGGAGGCAACCTCTCGACCCTCCTGATACAGGGTTTCAAAAACTACTACGGATTTGCCCGCCAGGGCCGAAGCATCGAAGGTATAGGTCAGCTCGACCGTACCCTTGAAGCTAGTGGGGGTGAACTCCAACGCGGCGGTGACCTGCTGCTCATTGACCAGCAGCGGTTCGCCGGTTCCTTTATCCATCAGGACGCCGGATAGTTTGTAGGTCTGATCCACCTTCAAATTTTTGTAAGTCACAGTGTCCACAATGATGACTTCTCCGGCAGGAGCAGCAGTATGCGCTCCATTTACTGTGGCTGTGGTGCCGATCTCCGGCATGCCCTCATACTGGTCGTCAATGGTGCCCAAGTAGATGGTGGTGTCGTTGCGGGAAATAGTGATATTGGGAATCTTCACCAGCTCGTACCCTTCATTGGCAGAGCAGGGCAGCTCTTCCAAGGTATAGGTGTCATAAGGCAAAGCGCACAACTCGTCCTGAACGTCTACCATCCAATCCTCGTTGGTCAAGCCGAACCAGGTACCGTTGTGGTCATCCCACAAAGTTTCATCCGTGATTTCGTCGTTACCGTTGGTGTTCTGTGAATGCGGATTCCAGCTGGATTCGGTACGAACTTCGCCATTCTCGTCTGTAATGAGAATATGGCTCTCACCAGTGGTCTGGCTGGTGAGCTTAAAGGCCACGTTGGCGAAACGGTGCATGTTGGACTCGCCGCCTTCGCCCACCTTCACGAACTGGAGATCACCTCTTACCACTTGGTTGTAGGCAGCGTCCTCGTCCCGGAATTCGACGATCTGCCCATCTTGCCGAATCTGGAAAGAGCGCACGGTCTGGTCTGTGTGGAGGTAGCCCTCGCTGGGCTTGGATTCCACCATTTGATACGAGCCGCAGGGAAGCGCCCGGGCGTCTGTCTGGGCGATACCGTCCACGACCTCGATGGTGGCGCACACCTCGCCGGGGGCATACAGCGCACCACCAACACAGACCGGGTTGCGGCTCATGTTGGTAATCTCGAATAAGGTGCCATCCAGAGAAGCCCCACCCAAGGGGGTCAGCAGGCCGGACTCCAGGTCGCGCTTTTCAATCAAGACACCGCCTCTAACGACTTCATTGGCCATGGTGAACTCGTACATGACGCCGTCATCGGTGACGTTTACAGTCTGGTCGGGTGCTGTGAGCAGCATGCTTTCGTTGGTAGCACTTTCATGAAGGATGTACTCGCCGTAAGGCAGCAGGTCGTCCGCTGTGCTGGCCTTGCCCTTAGAGTCGGTCACCAAAGTCTTGACCACTTCGCCGGAGTTGTATTTTTCGCCCTCAACGATAACAGGATTGCGGCTGTTGTTGATGATTTCAAAGGTAATCCCGGAAAAATCGGCGTCCCCCTGGGGTGTGCTGCCGGTAATAGTATCCGCTTTCTGCAAAGAGAGACCGCCCCGTGCCACCTTGTCCACAGCGGTGACGGAGATAGAATGGCCGTTCTGCCGCACCTGGACGGTCTCACCCTGCCAGGTCAGCAGCATGGATTCGTTGGTGGCGAATTCACGGACTTCATAGGTGCCGTATGACAGCACATCGTTGCCGGTGCTGGCGTGGCCATTTTCGTCTGTGGTAATGGTCATAACCACATCGCCCACGGCGTAGGTGGTTCCATTGACCACCACAGGATTGGTGGAGCGATTCACAATTTCAAATGAAATCCCTGCAAAGGAGGAATTGCCTTGGGGTGTGGTCCCCGTCTGGCTATCCTGCTTGGTGACAGTGATGCCGCCCCGGACAACCTCGTTTTCTACCTCGTAGGTGAGGACTTGCCCGTCCTCCGAAATCGTTACACTGATTTCCTCATCAAAGGTTTTCAGCATGGAATCGTTGGTGGAAACCTCACGGACGATGTAATCGCCATAGGGCAGGGTGTTCTCGCCGGTGGAGGCGACGCCCGCCGCGTTGGTCGTGATGGTCATAGCCACCTGTCCAGGAGCGGCAGTGGTGCCATTGACCACCACAGGGTTAGAGCTGTTGTTGACGATTTCAAAAGAAATGCCCTCCAGGCTGGCGTCGCCCTGGGGAGTGGTACCGGTTTCGCTGTCCAGCTTTTGGATGGACAAGCCGCCACGCATCACGTCCTCAGTGAGGTCATCCACCTCCAGCTCGTACACATCCCCGGTGAGCTGGCTGCCATCCACGGTGTAGGTGTGGACCTCTGTGTCCAATCGGTACCCCTCCGGGGCAGAGAGCTCTTTTACGGTGACGGTGCCAAGAGGAATTCCCTCAAGGGTGCCCAGGTTGCCTTGGGCGTCCGAAGTCAATTCCTTTGTCACGGTCTGCCCGCCAAGCTGATAGCTCACCTGGTACACGGCCCCTGCGAGGCTGGCATTGCCCTGAGGAGTGCTGCCGGTCTGGGAGTCCTTCTTTTTCAGCTTGAGAGTCAAAGTACTAGGCTTGTCCTCCACAGAAAGTGATGTGTCCGCACCGTTGATGGTGAATGTGTACACCTTGGTGTCGAGCGTGTAGCCCTTGGGCGGGGTGACCTCTTTCACCGAGTAGGTACCATTCTCCAGCGGGGTAGACAGAGTGGCGTGGCCCGCCTCGTCTGTCGTAAAGGTAGCCACTACGCTGCCGGTGCCAGAGGTTCCCTCATACACGTTGTAGGTAGCTCCTGCCAGGCTGTATGCCGAGTTACCCTGGGTGATGGATACGTCGGCGGAGGTCTTGGTCAAGGTGACGGTGTATTCCTTGGGCTGTAGGGGTTCGATTTTGATAAGGACATAGTAGGAGCCCGGCGTCTTGGGGGTGATGGCGCTGATCTGGTTGCCGGAACTTGGCTCCGTGCCGCTGTGCCACATTTTGTCCTCGCCGTCAAAGCCGCCCCAGTAGAAGCCGATGTGGTTGTCTGCGCCGTCCGAGCTGGGGGATTGGCTCCACCACATCAGGATAATATCGCCTTTCTCCGCAAGGCCGCTGTCCAGTAGCTCCTGTTTGGTGCGGAAAGCGTAGCCGGTGAGATTCCCGGCTTCAATGAGCGTCATATAGTTGGACGCGCCGGCCAAAATATCGTAGGGCAGTCCGGAGCCAAACCAGTTTGTCCCGCCGGGGATAGATTGGATCTCATCCATGACCGCATCTGCGTCCAGGCCCGCTTGGCGGAGGACATAGGATATGAAGCCACCACAGTTCATACCGGCGATGTCATTGTAGCTCGTATCACCATTGGGAGATTGGAAATCACCGCCAGCATAGGGAGTGCCCAGATAAAAGCCATCGTGTTCATGGGATTCTAGTTCCTGAACGATGCTCTGCCGGGTAACGCCGTAGCTGGCCATGTAATTGGTGCCGCCCTCCACTTCTGACTTTACCGTGTTAAAGGAGTCTTGGGCATAAAGCACGGGGACGTCCCCGGAGCCGTCCGAGATGGTGATGGTATTCTCTGCCAAGAACGGTTCTTTCGTTTCTTCTGCCTGAGATTCCTCCGGATGGCTCTCTACAGTACTTTCCGTGGGAACTTCACTGGAAATCTCGTCGGCAGAAACAGAAAAAGGCAGGGAACTGAAGCACAGCACCACTGCCAGTAATATTGCGAGTATTCTCTTTTTGGTGCGTATCATGCGATACTCCTTTCACATACTCATGACGGGAGCGTCCTCGTCCATAGGAGGAGGCGGCGCCTCATAGGGTCCCGCAAAGGGCAAATCGCCGTCGTCTAGCAGTTCCTCTAATTCATCCTTTTGCTGGGGATGCTGGTGCTCCTGCTGTTCCATTACCATCTCGTAGGAGTTGAGAATCTGGCTGTACAGTGCGTCTCGGGCCTCCTTGGTGATGGGGAAGAATACGGAGGATGTCATCTCCGTGCCGTTTTTGATGTAGCTCCGCTGAGGTTCCTTGACAAATAACCCGTTTTTAGAGTCATAGATGCGGAACCCCTGGACAGCGAAGCTCTTGGCGATGTTAACGCTGGCGGTCGCCAGCAGCTTGGTCCTGGGCTTGGAAATGGGGTAGATCCGCACGGTCATGGGCGGCACCCAGTCCGCGGGGTCTTGCGATTCGTAGGGGCCGTTTGACTCCACAGCACCGGACACAGCCTCCTGTTGTGGTTCGTCGTACTCGATGTCGATATTATCTTTTCCGGTAGCCATAGCCGCTCCTTTCTCACTGTGCGTAGAAATCCGCCAGCAGCTCTGCCAAAAGCCGGTACTGCTGGTTGTAACTCAGTCTGTGAAATGCTTCGGTAAAGATGTCGCCGGCAAAATTGAACTCATCCACTTCTTCTGGCTCATACACCTCAAGCCGAGTGATGATTACCCGGTCAGGCGGATCGGACTCGAACAGGAGTACGCTTCCCGGGCAGAAGTCCAGTTCCGCTCGGATGGGCCAGGGAATGGTGATCCTGCCATTCTTTCCTAGAATCCTTAATACAGTCCGTTCCATAGTAGTTTCCTTTCTGTTTGTTCCATCGGCGCAAATAGATACAACTGCTCCGGGGTTCGTTTCGTGGTGTCGTAGTTGGAGATGAGGACTTCCTGATAGACCGCCCCGCCCTCGTACCGCTGGGCCATGTTGTTGGTACGGTCCACCTGCTCGATGAGGATGCCGGGCTGTCGATACAGTTCCAGCACCTCGGGACACAGGTTGTAGGACAACAGCCACAGACCCTCGGATTCCAGAAGAATCGCCGCCAGCCGTGCGTGGTCTTTCCGCAGGAAAATGTGGCCGGGGTAATAGTCTTCTGTGAAGAAATAGGGAGGGTCGATATAGAAAAACGTGGTGGGGGAATCGTACCTATGGAAGATAACGCCAAAATCTTCCTTTTCCAAAGTGACACCTTGGAGCCTACCGGCGACCTTATCGATAATAGGAAATCCGCTCCACATACTCCGGGCTACAGCGCAGAATTGCTTGCCGTTGCCGGCGTAGCTCTGCCGGATCACTTGGTAGAAGTCTGCTGCCCGCAGAATGTCGTCTTTGTAAGAAAACTGCGCCAGCCGCCGCTGGGCAATTTTGAAATCATCCCGATTGTGAAGAACATAGAGCAAGCGGTCTTTTAGCTCGTCTGGGTGCTCGCGTACAACGCGATAGAGATTGATAAGATTGCCGTTCGCGTCGTTGAGGATTTCCCGCATAGAGCGTTCTTTGTTGAGCAATACCGAGCCCCCGCCGCCGAACACCTCCACATAGACCATATTCTGGTATCCGATTGGGAACCTTTTGATGATCGTGGGGAACAGGGCCTGTTTCCCACCAATCCATGGAATGATAGATTGGATAGGTCGCCACCTTCTTTCGCTTGTTGCTTTTTTACTGCATCGACATGCCTGGAGATTCATCCTGTTGGGGCAGCACCCGGAAGTGGTCTTTTCCGATTAAAAGGGAAAGGCTGCTGCCGTTATCCCAATTGACCAATAGAGCGGGCTGGTCATCCACTCCCACTACCGTGCCTTTCATGCCAGGCTTCAGGTGATCTTCCTCATTACAGAGGGAGGTCACCTCCACCTTAGTGCCGGGCGGATATTTCTCCCGCATTTTTTCTACCAATTGTCTAAGGTACAGCGTATAGATTACTCCCATTCCTTACTGAACTGAATCTGGCCGGCCCGTTCTACGCCGTAGGCCCGAATGGCCAGGGCGGTGCACAGGATCATATAGGATTTCATGGAGAGCAGCGCCGGGTCCGCGATCTCCATGAGATGAATGCTTCGAGTGCCGGTAAGAATGTCTCTTGCTGCTGCGAAGTAGACGTAGCTGGTCCCGGTGAGGTTTTTGGGGCGCATATCGTCTGCATACACCCGACGGAGGCTGATGTGATCCCGCACCTGGGTCCACAGGTTTCTGTCTGCTGTGAGAAGGTACAGGGCAGCCATCAGGGGGCGGCTGGCGGTACTAGGCCGCATGGCGACCTCGTTCTCAAATGTGTGCTGATGTCGATCATCTCGGTAGATCATGGCGTGTTGTCCTTTCTTTCTTTTTTCTGCATCCAGCTCGGCCTGAATACGGTCGGCTTCTGGGGCGTCTGTCTTGAAATTTGGCTGGTGTTTCATGAACCGCTCGAAGAGCTGGTCCACTGGGTCGGATGTGAATAGGGGCATGGGAGAAACTCCTTTCAGAAAACAAAAAAGCGAGATCTGATGTTTCAGATCTCGCTGCAGTCTGTCGAAAAAGTCCAGCAAAAGCTGGGCATTTTCGCATGTATAAGATATAATGGAAGTGGTGGTGAGAAAGATGCTGAAACGAGGAAAAATGGATCGGGATGTAGTGGAGATCGTGGGGATAGACAGCCTGGTGCCAAAGGAGCACCTGCTGCGGAAGATAGATAAGGCAGTGGACTTTAACCGTTTATATGAAATGGTGGAGCCGTTATACTGTGAAGACAATGGCCGTCCGAGTATCGATCCAGTGGTGCTGTTCAAAATGGTGCTGATCCAGCACTTGTATGGATTGCCGTCTCTGCGGCGGACAGCGGAGGAAGTAAGCGGCAGCATTTATTACCGCTGGTTTCTGGGGTACACCTTACAGGATGAAACGCCCCATTTTTCCACGGTGAGCTATAACTTCCGGCACCGGTTTACCGAGGAAACGGTAGACCAGGTCTTTCGTTGGATCCTGGAGGAAGTGGCGGAGGCGGGATACCTTTCCCCCAAGGCGGTCTTTATAGACGGCACCCACATCAAAGCAAACGCCAACACCAAGAAACAGGTGAAGGCGCAGGTTCCTGCCGCATCCAAGCACTACGCCAAGGAACTGATGGAAGAGGTAAACGCAGACCGGGAGGCCCACGGAAAGAAGCCCTTTGACGATGATGACGAACCTCCGGCCCCAACAAAGAAACGACGGGACAACACCTCCAAGAAGAAGCTGGCCCGGCGGAAGAAGGAAAAGAAGCGTACGGTGACCCGGAGTGTAACGGATCCGGACAGCGGGTTATTCGTAAAGGGAGACCACAAGCGGCAGTTTGCCTATGAGGCCCACACGGCCTGCGACAAACATGGATTTATTCTGGAGACCGTCGTTACCCCGGGGAATGTGCATGACAGTGTGGCCTTTGATGACGTGTATGACCGGGTGACAGAGGCATTTCCGGAAGTAGAGACGATTGTTGCCGATTCCGCCTACAAAACGCCGCACATCTGCAAGAAGGTATTTGAAGATGGCCGTGTTTTATCCACAGCCTATAAGCGTCCGCAGACCCTGAAGGGCGGGCACGAGTGGTGGAAGTATGTGTATGACGAGCATTATGACTGTGTGCTCTGCCCGGAATACCAGGTGCTGGCATACCGGACCACCAACCGGGACGGATACCGGGAATACAGAAGTGATCCCAAGATCTGTGCCGGCTGCCCCACCCGACATCTGTGCACCCATTCCAAAGATTGTGTCAAAACAGTACAGCGGCATATCTGGAAAGACTACGAGGACTTGGCCGACGACGCCCGCTACACCCCAAAGTACAAGGAACTGTACAAGCGGCGCAAGGAGACCATTGAACGGGTCTTTGCCGACGCCAAGGAAAAACACGCCATGCGCTATACTCAATACAGAGGCTTGACCCAGGTAACAAACTGGGTGAAGCTTAAATTTGCTGCCATGAATCTGAAAAAGCTGGCCAGATGGCTGTGGAAGGAGAACTCTCCTTCCTTCTTATCTCGACTCTTTCTTTTGCTTTACGCCGGAAACCCGGCCTACTCATATAGGTAGACCGGGTTTCTCGACAGGCTGAAGCGAGATCTGATGTTTCAGATCTCGCTGTGATAAAGATTTTAAGTTTTAAATAAAGATAGGATCGGGGTCGAAATTTTGGAAAAATCCCGGCCTGCGGTTTGGTGCTTATTCGGTTATGTGACGCTTTTACGTCGGTTCGAATCCCGCCAGTGGGGGGCGGTTTCATTCAAAAACGGCACGCCGTGACGGGCCGTTTTTGGCCCTGAAAACGCGAAAAAAGCCCGGAATTCCGGGCTTTTTTCGGGGTGGTTTCATTTTTGACCACTAAACCTGGCTGGGCTGGCGGGATTCGAACCCACGAGGTGACGGAGTCAAAGTCCGTTGCCTTACCGCTTGGCGACAGCCCAATATTCGATACCCCAAGAGTATAGCATATTTCAGGCCGTTAGTCAAACGTTTTAAGCAAAGAAAAGCCGCGCGCAAACAGGTTTTCCTTCTGCGCACGGCTCCATATCCTTCTTTGAAATTATTCCGCTTTCAGCGTGTAGCGCTTGTACGGGCGGTCTGCAATGCCGCCGGAGATTGCCATCGTAGATTCCGTCTCCAGCGTGAGCGCGTCACCCTCAAATGTGAAGATCATTCGTCTGCCGCCTGCGGATTCCGCACAGCGAATTTCGAGCTCAAAGCGCTTGTCACTGCGCCAGCGACCCACAGCGCCGTAGGTACGGCCGCCGAGCGTAAAGCTCGTGAAGTGGCTCTGAAGGCCGATCTCCGCCGTAAATTCGCCGTTATCCTGCTCGAAAACGAGATTTGCTTTTTCGGGCGCAAATTCAAAGCGCAGCGTCTTTGTCACACCGCCCTGCGGGGCCACAATCCACACACCACCGATGAAATCGACAAGCCCCGGAACTTCCTCCGTAAACGCGAATTTCTTACCCTCAATCTCTTTTTCGGACCACGGGTTGCGGGAAGACAGCATCGGCGTGATCTCCGCTCTTTCCAAACGCTTCTTCAAAACGTGCGCCATGGGGCTTTCCGGCAGCGTCTCCTCGTCCGTGATGGCCGGCAGCAGCGCCTCCCACGCGCAGGTCAGCTGCTCCTGCTGATTGGAGGAGGAACTCTGCAAAATGAGCACGGTGTCTTTGTCCTCAAACACCACGCCGTACTGGCCGAACGCGCCGTCCGCGCGGAACACATGCTCCGGCACGCAGCGCCAGAACTGGAAGCCGTAACCACAGCGCCAGTCGGGGTTATCCGCATTATTCGCCGGACTGATCGTCGAGACCTGATTTGCGCTCGCCATGTCGAACCATTCGGCGTTTAAAAGCTGCTTGCCCTCCCACTTGCCGTGCCGGGAAACAAACAAAATAAAGCGCGCCATGTCTTCGGTCTTCAGGCGGCTGCCTGCGCCGCCCATTTCAACGCCGTCCGGCAGGCAGAAGCACTCAATATTCTCCATGCCGAGCGGCTCAAAAAGACGCGGCGTAAGGTACTCGAACAGATTCTCACCCGTGCGGCGCTTCAGCGCGGCGCACAGCATGTTCGTGCCGGCGGTGTTGTACATAAAGCACGTGCCGGGCTTATATTTAAACTCGTGCGAAAGGAAATTTTTAATCCAATCCGGCTCGCTCACGTCGAACGTATTGATCTCCGTCTCGTGGCCGCAGGACATCGTGAGCAGATCGCGCACCGTGCAGGCAAGCAGATTTTCGCTCGGATTTTCCGGCATCTTGTCCGGGAACAGCTCGCTCAAGCGATCGTCAAGAGACAGCGCTCCCTCCTGGCACGCAAAGCCGATGGCCGTGGAGGTCAGCGCCTTTGTGAAGGAGAACATCATGTGCGGCGACGCCGGGTTATACGGCTTCCACCAGCCCTCTGCGCACACCTTGCCGTGGCGCAGCAGCATCATGCTGTGCAGCTCAAGTCCTCTGCTTTCTGCAAGATCGATAAATTTCAATATGCCTTCGGAATGAATACCCACGCTTTCCGGCGTGACTCTTTCCAATATCATAAATATAACCACCTTCCGTTTGATACTTTAATCATAGCACAGCCGCCCGCCCGTTTCCAGTAAAAAGAAAATTCCCCCCGTAAAATTCACTGTCAGAAATTTAGTGAACTTGTCACGTTCTGAAAGCCGTGCTATAATTTACCCGAAAAAGGCGGCTGCTCGGGCCGCGAAAGGAGAAAACTATGCTTTTAGATAAAGCGTCTTCAAAAGGCAAATTTGCGCTGAAAATTCTTGCCGTGTTTTTGATTTGTGCCGCGGATATGCTTTTCGCCGCATGGGTCATATACGCCGAAAAACAAAAAGGCACGCTGCTCTCCGTGCGGGCGGCTTCCTCGCACCTGCCGCAGCTCTTTGCGCAAAATCTGCTCACGTCCGCCGTGCCCGCTTTTCTTGTTTTCCTCGCGCTCGTTTTCTGCAAAAAGCGCTTTGTGCAGGCGATGCAGCTGACCGTCCCCAAAGGCAAAACAAGAAAAATCGCTGTTTTGTTGCTGTTTCTCCTGCTTATCGTCACGGCCGCAGCGCTGATCGTAAAGCCGGATAAAATCACCGTGCTGTACAGCCTATTCTACTACACCGTTTTCATCGCGTTTTGTGAGGAATTCGTCGTGCGCGGCGTATGCGTGGGGCTTTTGCGGGACGAGCCCGCCGCCGTTCGCTACCTCGTGCCAAACATTCTCTTTGCCGCCATGCACGTGTTCGCCTATGCGGATTTCGGAGCGATCATCGCGTCTTACCTTGCGCGTTTTGTATGCTCACAAATGGCGGGGCTTGTCGCCATGGGCTGCCTTTTCCAATACCTCAAAGAAAAATCCGGCTCCCTGTGGATCCCCGTCCTCGTGCACGCCGTTTTAGATTACACAGCCGTGTTCGGCTTCTAAAAATTCCCCGCAGCTTCACGTCGGAAATTTCGCGAAGCTGCGGGGAAATTTTTACGAAAACACCTTTTCCGTGTTCTGCACGCGCAGGAACAGCGTTAGGATCATGCCGAGCATCATCAGGCCCGCCATGGCAAAATACAAGATGCGGATACTCGTGTTTTCCACCAGAATGCCGCCGAGGTTCTGCATTAAAATGGCACTCATCGCGTCCGTAGCGCTGATAACGCCCAGCGCCGTGGAAACGGAACGTACCTGCACAACGCCGCGCACGATCTTCAATAAGATCATCCCGAACAGCGTAGAACCGATAGCACGCAAAACCAGCATGGTCACAACCGCAACAAACGCGTTCGGCGCCGTGGCGTACAGCAAAAACTGCGCCACCATAATAGCAAACGCCAAAAGCATCAGCGTGCGCCCTGAAAAGCGATCCATAAATTTGTACGAAAACAAAATGACAGGCAGCTCAACAATCGTACTGAAAAACAGCACTGTGCCCACTGCACCCGTTGGCATGCCGAGCTCCTGCAATAAAATGGGGCTGTATGTCATGTTGAGATTTGAGCAGCCCGAAAAAATAAACCCGATGATGACGAACAAAATGTACATCGGCGCACAGAGAAATGAAAACTGCTTGCCCGCCGCAGCCTTTTCCGCTTCCGTATCCGTAAACGAAATGTCGTCCGTGCCGAGGAAACCCACAATGGCCAGCACCGCCGAAACGGAGACCGAAACAAAAATCAGCTGCGGGCTCGTAAATTCCATCATGGCGCAGGCCACCTGTACGGCCGCCGCATAACCGAACGTGCCCCAAATACGAATGGTGCCGTAGCGATACTTCGTCGAGGTTGCCATGCGCTCGCTCACCGGCGAAAGCGATGAGATAAACCCCATGATGCAGCCGTTTAAAAGGAACAGCAGCATCGTTTCGCGCACCAGCGCAAACAAAATGCCGAACACCGCCACGCACGCCATCATCACCGTACAGATAAGCCGCGGCTTTCGCAGCTTATCATTGATATACCCCACGATCGGGATCAGCACCACGCCGAACAAGCTCGAAGCCGACATAATGAAGGACATCTCCGCTTTCGATTTGCCGATACCCGTCAGATACATAGACAGCACCGAGGTAAACACGCCCAAGCTCCAGTAAAAGAAGAAATAGGTCAGGGCATACGCCGGGTAACTGCCACGAAACGTTCGCTTGCTTTTTTCCATCTCAATCCAACCGCCTTCCCAAAATTTAGGGCGCACGCCGCACACAATGTGCAGCCCTTCCCCTCAAGGCTTATTTACGTCCATCATACCAAATCCCCCGTTGCGTTTCAAGCTTTTTGCGCGCGGAAAAACTTTTATTTTTGCAAAGCGGTAAAGAGATACTCCCGGGCGAAAAAACGAAGCGGAATACGGTGCAGCCCTTTGAAAATAAGTACAAAATAAGCAACCACGTTCTGCCTTAACTGCGAGGCGACGTTCGGGAGCACCCCCGTTTTTTCTTTTCCGACGTGACAGAAGAAGCGTTTCATAAAAGTGTCAGAGAAAATTTTTTCGCCCCATGTTACTCAACTGTCGGTCGGTTGCTTGTGCGGGTGGACTATGATATGCTAAAGAAAAGTCCTAAGGGGAGGAAAATTTATGAATTTATCAAAAATAGGACAGTTTATCAGCCGGCGCAGGATGGCCATGGGTCTTACTCAGGCTCAACTGGCCGAACGACTGAATGTAACCGACAAAGCGGTCTCTAAGTGGGAACGTGGCAAAAGCCTGCCCGACGTGACGCTTTTCAGCCGTGTGGCTGCGGAGCTGCGCGTCAGCGTTGTGGAGCTTCTCAGCGGCGAACTCATGAACGTGGTTCGCAGCAGCAATCTGGACGAGGCCGTCGATTGGGATGGAAAAGCAGCTCAGGCCACACCGCTCACCTTACGCCGGGACGATCCTGCGGATTTACTGGTTTCGCCCTACTTGTTCGGCTGCAACCTGGAGCACACTCGCTCCTGTATCTATACCGGCCTATCCGCCCAGATGGTTCGCAATCGAAAGTTCGCCGGGAAGCCCACGGCTTGCGAGGGCTGCGCCATAGAATGGTTTCCCTTGGGGGAACGTGGCGTGTTTGCCTTGGATGAACCCTACACCCGCCACGGAGAAGGCTACCACATGAAACGGACCCTCGAATGTAATTCCGTCGGTATCTTCAACCCCTACTGCGGGGAAGCTGTCGGCATGGGTCAGCATGGCATCACAATATCTCAGGGGCAACCGTATCTGTTCGGAATGGTGGTTAAAACCCAAGAATCGGTGAAGTTTACGGTTTCATTGACAGATCGAACCGGGAAGAACGTCTACTGCCGTGCCGCATCTGTAGGTGGCGGCGACGATTGGACCCGTTTAGAGGTGGAGCTCACCCCGCAGGCCGCTGACTCTGATGCCGACCTGCGAATCTGCTGGGAGAATGCGGGTTATGTCTGCGTAGGAGCCGTTTCTTTGCTGCCCAAGGATCACTTCCACGGAATGCGCCGCGATGTGGTGGAAGCCATGAAGGATTTGGGCATCAAGGTGCTGCGCTGGCCGGGCGGCAATTTTGCCGGGGAATTCAACTGGATGGACGGCCTTTTGCCGGCGGATATGCGTGCGCCGTTCCAGTCTTATTTGGGCCTGGAGACTCAACCTCACACCATGGGTTACGATTTCAGCGAGATGAATACCGATGACTTTATCGCCCTGTGTCGAGAAATCGGTGCCGAGCCGTTTATCACCATCAACCCCTGTTGGAACACCCCCGATGAGAACGCCGCTTGGGTGGAATACTGCAACGGCGATGTCTCAACCCCCTACGGAAAACTCCGAGCCAATCGGGGTCACCAAGAGCCCTACAATGTGCAGTTTTGGTCATTGGGTAACGAATTCGGTTATGGTCACATGGAGGGCGACAACACTCCTGCCGGGTACTGTCAGATCGCACTGGAGAATGGCAAAAAAATGCTGGAGGCCTCACCCGGTCTCAGCCTGTGCTCCTCGGGGCCCTATCCTAACAAGGAATGGGCAGAATTTTCAGCCAAGCCGCTTGCCGGGATTTCTCAGATGATTTCCCAGCACTATTATGGCTACGACCCTCATTACACCGACCTTTCCACCGTAGAGGAGGAATATAACCGGTGCATGGCTTCTGTCTCCCGGATGCGGGAACTGATTCACCAGTCCCGGCAGTGGCTGGAGCCTTCTATACGCATTTCCATGGACGAGTGGAATGTGTGGTATGCCTGGTACCGTCCTTCCAGTGTTACCGACGGTATTTATGCGGCGCTGGTTTTGCACATGTTGATGGAAGAGGCGGAAAAAAGCGGGATAGCCCTTGCGTGTCACTTTCAGGCGATCAACGAGGGAATGCTGTGTGTGAAACCGGATCACGTGAGCTTGACAGCGCAAGGACAAGTGTTCTCCTGGATGAATCGCTGGCACATGGGTAATCGTCTGTGCTCCGCGTCTCAAGAAGCCGTTATTACCGTGGATCGAGAGGGTCGGGTGTCCGCCACGGTGGTGAACGCCGCATTTCACCGCAAAAAGCCGGTGGACTTCTCTTCCTTTGGACCTTGCAGCGAGGCGATGCTCTTCTCCAGTGACACCGTGTTGCCTCCCTCCTCATTTACCCCGTCAAACGTTCTGGACCAAGCTGCGGGTGGAACCTTGCAAATGCCGCCGCACAGCGTTTTGTTCTTGCGCTTTTAAGAAGCAGGTTTTGATTCGAACGGTCGGAAAATACGGACAAAACAGCCGGGCTGTGAAGTGTTTTCGGACTTGAACTGCGGCGAGGATGTTTCATGTTGTATCGCTTTTTTCTTGACGCAAGAGTGCTTTGCCGTTATAATGAGAAAAAGTGAAATTTAAAGGGGGCACCACGATGGCAGACATTCGGGCATTTCATGCCATGCGGTACACAAAATCGGCGGGAGAAGCGAAAGGACTGACCTGTCCGCCGTATGACATCATCAGTGAAGCGGAGCGCGCGGCGTTTTTGGAAAGAAACCCGCACAACGTCATACGCCTGGAGCTGCCGCGCGGCGAAGAACCGTATAAGACCGCCGGCAAGACGTTGCACACGTGGCTTTCCGACGGCACTTTGCGCTGTGACAAGGACGCAGGTCTTTATATCTACGAGGAAGAATTCAAAACCGACGTAGACCATGGCGAGGTGCGCAGCCTAAAGGGCATCGTGTGCCTTGTGCGCGTGGAGGATTTTTCCGCGGGCGTTGTGCTGCCGCACGAGGAGACGCTCTCTAAGGCGAAAAAGGACCGTTTTGAGCTGATGAAGGCGACGAACTGCAACTTCAGTTCGATTTACTCTTTGTATCAGGACGAAAAGGGCGAGACGCAAAAGCGCATCGACCGCCTTTCCGCCGGCACGCCGTACTGCGAATTTTCAGACGGACTTGTCACACACCGCCTGTGGATTGTGAATGACAAACAGGCGCTTGAAGCGTTCCGCGCCGATTTTGCGCCGCGCAAATTGTACATTGCGGACGGGCATCACCGCTATGAAACCGCAATTCATTACCGCGATTACTGCCGTGAAAACGCCGTTTGGGCGCCGGGCAGCGAATTCGTCATGATGACGCTCGTCGATATGGCACACCCGGGGCTTGTGGTGTTCCCAACGCACCGCCTTGTGCGCGGCATTGAGGGCTTTTCCGCCGAAAAGGTACTTGAAAGCTGCGGGGAATACTTTCAAATCGAGACGCTTGCGGACAAAAGCGAGATTGCGCCGCGCATGAAAAATGCGTATGATGCCGGGCAAAAGGCGTTCGCATTCGTGTATAAAAACGGGGACAGAATGAACTACGCGCTGCTGATTTTGAAAGACGCGGCGGTTATGGAAGAATTTATGCCCGAAAAGAGCGAGGCCTCGCGCGGGCTGGACGTCAGCGTTTTGCATACGCTCATTTTGGAGCGCGCCCTCGGGATTGATCGCGAAAATATGGCGAGTCAGAAAAACTTGACGTATACGCGCGATTTGAACGAAGCGCTTTCCACGGTTGAAAGCGACGAGATGCAGTGTGCATTTATTTTGAACCCCACGCGCGTGGAGGAGATCGGCGCGGTAGCGGCTGCGGGCGAAAAGATGCCGCAGAAGTCCACGTATTTTTACCCGAAGCTTATCACAGGGCTTGTAATGAACAATTTGGAAACGCCTGTGGAAGATTAAAATTTATTTTTAATAAGTCAAGCGCCGTGCTTTCATTCAAGCATGACGCTTGATTTTATATAGCAACACAGAAAACAATCCTTTTCAACCATGCCGCTTTTCACGTCAAAGCAGATACCGGACGCGCCACTGTGTATTTCCGTAAAACTTTGTAACGTGTATAATTCCCCGCATTTCTCAAATACTACCCATACCGAAACTTTGAAAACAAGGGAGATTTGAGATATGAAGGCAACCGGTATCGTCAGACGTATGGATGATCTCGGACGAGTGGTGGTGCCGAAAGAGCTGCGCCGCACCATGAAGATCAGCGAGGGCACGCCGCTTGAAATTTTCATCGACAAAGACGGCAGCATCATCTTCCGCAAATACTCGCCCGTGGGAGAACTGAACGAAAGCGCCAAAAACATGGCGGAGTGCATCTCGGCGGCAAGCGGCATCGGCACCGCCGTGTGCGACCGCGACCGCATCATCGCAACGGCAGGTATCCCGAAAAAGGATTTGCTGGATAAGCCTGTCTCCAAGCAATTGGATGAGCTGATGCGCCGCAAAAAGGCATTTATCTCCTCCGGCGAGGACACCGTTTTGGCGGCGGAGGGCGGGCTTCGCACCGCAAACGCAGCGTTCCCCATCTCCTGTGCGGGCGATTTGTGCGGCATGTTCCTGCTCATTAAAGACGAAGACGCCAAGCCCGGCGAAACGCAGGAGCATTTGCGGCTCGGCAAGCTCGCGTCCGATTTTTTGAGCCGCGAAACAGTCGAGTAACAGGGAAGCGACGAATAAAGTTTTGCTCAAGCTTTTTCAAAAGCTTGTCCGGTTCCAAGGGTGAAACCCTTGGTCGAGCTCCGCAGAGCTCGAAACCCTTTTGCCTACCAAAAATCAGGA
>ERZ1673742.269-NODE-269-length-73448-cov-8.679411_pt1 | contig 73448 bp, 46 predicted proteins | sample MGYA00580208_ERZ1673742 | MGnify/ENA primary metagenome ERZ1673742 (study PRJEB41218, sample SAMN15661774) | gut metagenome | host: Homo sapiens | place: Canada: London | collected 2015-08-20/2019-03-30 | study: EMG produced TPA metagenomics assembly of...
CCGCCGCTTCAAACGTTGGGGCCTCCCGGTCGAGCCTTTGGCTCCCGGGAGGCCCATTTTTTCATGCTCTTTTTCCGGGCTTCCCGGCGGGCGTCGCTCCAGGAACCCCCGTTTTTTCATCACCTCCCGGACCTCCCGGCAACGCCTTTCGGGCTCGTCGAAGGTCCTTATCCGGAGTCTCCACCGGATGTCCGCTTTGAGAACCACTTTTCTCTTTGATGTTTTTTGATTTGAGATTGTGCTGTGGCACCATGGATACACCATAGGAATCATGTGCCAAGGGGATAGCTATGTTTCTTCTTCCAGATCAGCAACTCAGACGTGCCGATCGAGTGATGCGGCAACGACTTGTGCCATATGTGCACGAAACATTATCGCATTGTCAGTTACGCGCTTTTCGCCAATGAAGGCGAACCCGAACAGAGCGCCGACTTTCTTGCCCGTGTCAGGGAAAACAAAGTGGATTTTCTCGACTTCATGGTTCCTGGTGCCTGGGGCACGATATGGGGTACCACATGGTTCGAGGTTCGTGGACGTATCGACCGTGAGTCGGTCAAAGGCAGAGCCGTCGAACTGGTTGTAGATCTGGGATGGAAACGACATCGTGGCCCGGGCTTCCAAGCGGAAGGATTATGCTATCGCCCTGACGGCAGCGTCATCAAAGCGGTGAATCCAGACAATTGCTGGATTCCGCTTATCGATGCCAATGGCGTGGCGAATGTGGAGCTTGACGATGCCGGTCGTTTCACGGTATATGTCGAGGCCGCATCGAATCCACCGGTCGAAGCTGACCTGCCATTCGCGCCGATGAATCTGGGGGAGCGTGCCGACGGTCGTCCATCCGACTATGTGCTCACCACAATGGACGTGTGCGCTTTCAACCAAAACGTGTTCGACTATCTGATGGACTTGGAAACCGTCACCTCGCTGATGAGGGAACTCAAGGATGATGATCCTCGATATTGGCAGCTGGCCAAAGCGCTGCAACGATCACTCAACACATATGACGAGCGTGATATCGCCGGAACTCTGGAGCCAGCCAAGGAAAAGCTTGCCGGGGTATTATCCGAACCCGCATATTCCAGCGTCATCCATCATGTCGCGGTCGGCCATGCGCATATCGATTCCGCATGGCTGTGACCCGTGCGCGAAACCCACCGTAAAGTGGCCCGCACGGTGTCCAACGTGCTTGCCCTGATGGACGAGGATCCGGATTTCACGTACGCGATGAGTTCCGCCCAACAGTATGCGTGGATGGAACAGGAACATCCAGACCTGTTCGCGCGCATGCTGCAGCGCATCAAGGAAGGACGATTCATTCCCGTCGGCGGAATGTGGGTCGAATCCGATAACATGCTGCCCACAGGTGAGTCGCTGATCCGCCAGATCACGTTCGGCATGCGTTACTTCCGTGAGCATCTTGGCGTGGAACCAAAAGGACTGTGGCTTCCCGACAGTTTCGGTTATTGCGGGGCATGGCCGCAAATCGCACGTCGTGCCGGTTTCGAATGGTTCCTCACACAGAAGATCTCATGGAACGACACCACGAAATTCCCCCACCATTCCTTCGAATGGGGCTGAACCAATTCCACGACATTCTTCCCGGATCGGCGATCGCATGGGTGCATCGGCAGGCGCGTGCGGACTACGTGCGCGACATCGCAAGACTGCGTGATATCGCCGCTGAAGCGGGTGCTTCCATCGCATCGGTGCGGGATGATGCCGACATGCGATCGAACGCGGCCATCGTCCCATATACGGCAAAGAATGGCGATTCGTGGATTGCTCGCACCGCGGCAGTGGGAACGCAGGATGATGACGCGAACGGCACCGACGCGGTCGCCGATGAATCCACCATCGCAACGACATGCGACGACGGTCGAATCATACTTGACAACGGTTTGCTACGTGCCATCATCGCACCAGACGGTACGGTCCGTTCACTGATCGACCTTGATAATGGACACGAACTGGTGCCCGACGGCAGTGGAATCGGGCATTACGAGCTTCTCCGCGACGAGCCATACGAGTGGGACGCATGGGACATCCAGCGCGATGCCTTCCTCAGCGCCGAAGGCATCGATGACTCGCATGTGGAACGAGTGACGGAGACAAAACGCGGCGGAGCCACCGTGCACGTGTCCAGCACCACCGACGGGGTGTCCATCGATGCCTGCATCACATTGCGGGCAAAGTCGAAAAGCCTTGAATTCCGGACCAAAGTGGATTGGCGGGCATCCGAACGATTCCTCAAAGTCGACATTCCCATGGCTATCCAGGCCGACCGGGCGCAGTACGAATGCCAGTACGGCATGGTGGAACGGCCCATTCAGAAGAACACACGTTCCGACGAGGCGAAATACGAAAGCTGCACGCACCGGTTCGTACGCGTCGCCGATGCCGGCTATGCGGCTGCGGTCGTCAACGCCAGCACCTACGGTTCCGACGTTTCGCCGATTCACCGGAACACGGCTTCCGGGCCGGTGCGTGGCACGATGATTCGACTTTCGTTGCTGTCGTCCCCGCTATACCCCGATCCGAACACTGACAAGGGCGTGCATGAGTTCGCGTGGAACGTTGTGGCGGATGCCAGTATGCCGGCTGTGCTTGACGAGGCGAACCGTCTCAACGCGGCCGTGCTGCCTGCCATGCCGGCGTTCGATCCGCTGGCGCAGCTCAACCCGGTGGATGGCGTCATGGTGCTTGACTGGGTCAAGCTTGCCGATGACGGTTCCGGTGATCTGATACTGCGCGTCTATGAGGCGGTCGGCGGCGAAGCCCATGCGAGACTTGCCGTCAACGCCGCTTTGGGGAAGGCCACGGTACGCGAGTGTTCCATTATGGAGGATGCGCGGCTGGATGCCGAATTGCCCGCGGCTTTTGCCGACGGTGATCCGTCCGTGGCAAGAACGGCGCAAGGAGCGATGCTGAGCCTGCATCCGTTCCAATTGGCCACGTTGCGCGTCAGTTGTGGAAGCGATGGTGGAAATACTGATGGGAATGAGAGTGGAAGCCTGCGATAGATGAGGAACTGGCGGCGGATGCGCTGAGCCGTGCGCCGCCTATTCCTTGGCTTGAGTCCACGCCTGAAGCTTCATACGATTGAGCTCGGTGTTGGGATCGTACGTGTCATCCAACCGCTCCTGATACATCGCGACCAGTTCTCCGCCGCGGCCCAACGCCTCCAAAGCGGCCTCACGAATCGACTCCCATTCGTACGGCACCACTTCCTCGGGGAACATGACCGTGCACTGGTTCGGTGCGTCACGCTCCACCAGATCGACGAAATTCAGCAGATCCTGCCACCGTTCGGCAGCGATCAGCCGCGCCGCGTATGCGTCGGCAAGCGGCTCGGACGTATGGTTGTCGCGCAGGAAACGATCGGCCTCCTCGGCATCGCCACTGATCCGCATCAGATCGTGCCGCAGGAACTGCACGGCATGGTCGAACTGGTTTTGCGCGGTCTGCGCAAGCTGCTGTTTGGACAGGAATGATGGGTCAAGCATGGCGAGATCGTTCAGTTCCTCGGGGGAGAGGGTAGGTGAACCGCCGGTAGTGGAATCGCCGGCAGCGCCCGTGGAATGCGTGATCGAGTTCGCGGTATCCGCGCCGTCCGCAGCGTCTGTACTATTCGTGCTATGCGCATTGTCCGCGTCAGAGGACGTATCACGGAGGTTGTGAGATTGCGTTGCGGTGGCGTCGCGTGCACCCGTATCGCCCGTAACATCACTGTCGATACTGCCGACGCTGTTCATAGTGTCGCCAGTCGTGCTGCTTGCATCGCCATTACCGGACTTCGCTGCGAAATCACGCATCGCGGCAATGCCCTTGTTCAACGCGTCATAGGCGAACATGCGCGTATCATCCCATTGCGCGAACGACAGTCCGCAAGACAGCAGCTCCACCATCTGCATGGCGTTGAGCCGGAAATCCTCATTGCACGCCACCTGCGTGATCATGCGCAACGCCTGCTCGCCCGTCATCGGATCGGCGTTGCAGGCCACGGCATCCATGTACACGCGTACGGTCTGAATCAGATCTTTCAGGTAGTCGAAACCCTCGTTGTCACGGTCGGCCACATTGCCGACGAACCTTGCGGTCATCTCCACAGCTTTGGCGAGATTGCCGACCGCGTCAAGCCATCGCGTGCTGATCACCGCGTTGCCGACCACCGCGTCCACGCCGGACAGCGCCTGCGAATCGATCGAAAACGTCGGCATATCGATGCGCGGAATCTCCACGCCCGTATCGGTACGTTCCGCGGTGGGCACCATGGAGGCGAGGGCGTCGAAATACCATTGCATGGGCATGTTGATGACCACGTCCGCGTCGGAAAGATTGGCGACCGGCACATCGTTGCGTTGCGCGGCATCCTCCTGGCTTGCTTCGCGGATGAGATGATTCCACAGGAAAGTCGGCCCGTCGAATTCGGCGGAACTGAGCCATCCGTTATTGACGTAGTCGGTGAGATCGTCGGCTTCCTGCCTGCGATTGAAGCTGCCCATGCGCCCACCTTTCCGTTGCGATGCCTGTGATTGCATAGTTGCGATTGTGCCGCAACAAGTAGCCGCACCAAGTATAGGCGGCGTCGGCTACGTCTGTGGAAGAGAGCGGAAAGGGCGGAATGAGGGGGAAACGAAAATAATGACGAAAATGAGACGGCAAAATGGCCGTTCGGTAAAATCGGACTATAATCAATCGCACATAACAGAACATGTTTTCAGCGCATTCGGAAATGTTTTCCGGGTGCGCTGAACGGTTTTTGGCGCAATATGAACGGAGGGCCAACACAAGATGAACGCACGCAAACTTGGTGCGGCGGCTGGGGTCATCGCTTTGATCGTAGGTCTGTTCACGGGATGCGGTTCGACGAACAGCGCTTCCAATGCGACGTCGGACGGCGATTCGAACAGCGGCACAACCGCGACATATTCCGTGGACGGTGCCAAAGATTCCATCCGCATCGCCTCCGGCTCCGAAAACAAGGAAGTGAGCGGGGCCATCGAACAGGCGGCCAAACAATCGAAAGTGTCAGTGACCGTCGACTACATGGGGTCGTTGGACGTTATGGACGCGCTGCGCAACAAAGGCCATCACGCGGGCAGGGATTACGATGCGGTCTGGCCGGCCAGCAGCATGTGGATCACCATGGGGGATATCAAGCACGTCGTCAAGGACCAGGTCTCCACGTCCACCACGCCGGTGGTGTTCGGCGTGAAGCAAAGCAAGGCTGAGGAACTCGGCTGGGCGAATACGGACGGTACAACGAAGCCGGTGTCCACGAAAGACATTATGGATGCGGTGAAGGCCAAGAAGCTGTCGTTCGCTATGACGTCCGCCACGCAATCGAATTCCGGAGCGTCGGCGTACATGGCGTTTCTGACGGCGCTGAACGGCGGCAAGTCGGCACTCACCAAAGACGATTTGAACGATGCTTCATTACGTAAGTCCGTGAAAACCGTACTGTCGGGCGTCAATCGTTCATCCGGCTCGTCCGACTGGCTGAAGGACATGGTCGTCAACGACCCGGATACGAACGATTCCATGGTGAACTACGAATCGCTCGTCATCCAGGCGGACAAGGCGTTGACGGCGAAGGACAAGGAGCCGCTGCTGGCCGTCTATCCGTCCGACGGCATCGCGATTTCCGATTCGCCGCTTGCTTACGTGGATCGCAGGCAGGACAAAGAGGATGCGTTCAAGCGATTCAGCAAGTCGATCACGTCGAAGGATTCCAAGAAACTGTTCGAACAGGCGGGTCGTAGAACCGGTTCGGACGGCACGCTGGCGTATGCCAAAGATGCGAAGGTGAAGGATTCGTTCCGTAAGGAATGGGGCGTCAAATCGGATTCATCGGTGCTGAAAACCATCACCATGCCATCCTCCGACATCATCGAACAGGCGCTCGACCAGTATCAGACCGTCCTGCGCAAGCCCGCTTACACCTTGTGGGTGGTGGATTATTCCGGATCGATGTCAGGCAAGGGCAAAAGCGGTGCCGTGGCCGGTTTGCAGGCGGCCCTCGACACCGATCAGGCACGCGCCTCGCATATCGAGCCGGGCGATGACGACGTCAACGTGTTCATCCCCTTCAACAGCAGCGCGAAAGTGGCGCAGGTCGCGCAAGGCAAGCAAACCGCGACCTTGCTGGCCGCCAGCGAAAATCAGGTGGCAAATGGCAATGCGGACATCTACAATGCGCTGGAAGTCGCGTTGAAGAATCTGCCGTCCGACCGCGACGATTACACGGTGGCGATCGCGCTGCTGACCGACGGGCAGTCGGACACGGCGAAGCTTGACGAGTTCAAGCAGCAGTATGCGTCCGACGGCAAGGGCGTTCCGATTTTCTCCATCATGTTCGGCGACGCGGATTCGCAACAGCTCGACGATTTGGCCACGCTGTCCAACGGCAAGGTGTTCGACGGACGCAACGGCAATTTGAGCGGCATCTTCCGCGAAGTGAAGGGCTACAACTGATTTGACGGTGTGGTGCTGATTGGTGCCAATGCCGCGGAAGCGGCGCTTGCCTGTGTTTGCGTTATCGTGCGCGACGTGACGGATGCGGCGCGAGTTGCTGCGTAAGCTGCTGCGCGTGCTGTGAAGTGTCTCTTTTCCCTACACGGAACGACGTGTGAAACAGTGTGTGAAACGTCTGCGCTGTGCGATAGATAAAACGGTGTTCGTGCGAGCGTGACGGTAGAATGGTGTGCTGTGCCGCATAGGGCGGCCAGTCCAATTAGGCCTCTGATGAAAAGGGGGAACCATATGAAGGTTGCAAGTGGCAATGTCCTGTGGCAGCAGCGCAAGCGCAATTGGTGCCGTACGCCGTTCACGTTCACCGTGTACACACTTACCGACCGTGAGCTGAGCGTCAAAACCGGCATTCTGAACGAGAGTTTCAACTTGATCAAACTGTTCCGCATCGTGGATATCAGCGTGGAACGTACATTCCTGCAGCGCATCTTCGGCATGAGCACGATTGTGCTGGATACGCGCGATCAGTCGTCCGGCAATGGCGTAGTGGCATTGAAGAACGTGCTGAACGGATTCGAAGTTCGCAAGGTGTTGCAGGAAGCAGTGGATGCCTCCCGTAGGGAGAACGGCATGTCGGCGCGCGAATTCCTGGGCGGTCCGGGTGGTCCTGCTGGTCCGGGATTCGGCCCGGGTCCTGACGGCCCTGGCTTCGACGGCGGTTTCGATGGGCCCGACATGGGTGGCTACGCCGACGGTCGGTGAGTGACCTTCCGTAGTTTCGGCTACTTTCAGCTCGGACGGCTTGCGTATATATGCTGTACATACAACGTATATACACAAGCCGCTTTTATATGTTTCGATGTGTGGCTGGAGTGATTGCGGGGCTATCTCGCTTATGGATGGCGGATTTTCATATGCGTCTGCTGGTATCTCGCTTATGGATGGCGGTGTACTGAAGTAAATCGCTTGTTTGGGGGTATGATTCATACCCCCAAACTTCGTTTTTGCTGTTGGAACCGCCATCCATAAGCGAGATGGCATGTGTCAGTGATCCAAATCCGCCATCTATAAGCGAGATAGGTGTCAGAAGGTCGCGAATTACAGGGCGGACTTGCCGGTGAGGTGGCGGTAGAGTTCCGGATCGACCGGTTTGTCGAGCTTGAGTGTGGAAATGACCACCTTTGACTCGCTGCCATCCTCGCCGGGGTTCACCGACGCGTGCACATCGTCCAATGCGACCGCGCTGCCGACGAAGTAATAGGATTTCTCCTGTTCTTCGGCTTTGCGACGGATGAAAATCGGCGCAAAATGGCAATTCTGCCATGTCGGAGTACGTTCCGTTCCGTCCAGCAGCCACCGGAATTCGTTCGATTTTACTGTTTCGAATCGTTGTCTTCGGCAATGATTTTGCCGATACGGTGTGGGATTTCCGTAACGAGGGCATTGCCCATGCAGAAGGCACGATGTCCATCGGTCATTCCGTCGTTGGTCCAGCCTTTCGGGAAGCGCTGAAGCTGGTCCAACTCGTCGGGGACGAGTCTTCTTAGTCGCCCATTCTGCATGACTACATGCTTGGTGCGGCTTGCTCCACGGCCGCCTTCTCCAGTGAGAATGGTGCGGCTCGGCTTATCCAACGGATCGGGGAATGCGATGGGACCTTCAGAGTAGACGTACTCATGTCCGTTACTAGCGGTGCGTTTCTCGTGTTTGCCGCCTTTGAGATATTCCCATGACTTGAGATTGTCTCCAGTGATGAAGAATTCTTCCGGAACCTGCTCGATCGGTACGAGGAATTCACCCAACGTACGCTGTGGGCCGTTGTAGATGGGCTTGACTCGGCGTGTAAGCACCTTACCGTTCTGCATTACGCCGGCTTCCTTGAATCGTGAGATTTTGTCTCCGATGCCGAATTCTTTCGTAGACCTATAAGGGTCTTTGCTGACGGAGAAACGCTCAGCTCCGAATCGCTCATCCGGTTCGATGGGGAAAGCTCGTGCTTCGACCCCCACATGGAAGAGCTGGTTTTCCAAATCCCATTTTGGAGCGTCATGTTCAGCGTAAATGTATACGCGTCGGCGACGTTGTGGCATGCCGTAATCGGCAGCATTCACCACGTGCCATTCCACAGAATAGCCCAAGCGATATAGGCAAGAGAGAATAATCGCGAAATCGCGGCCACGTTGTGCGGTAGGAGATTTCAGAAGTCGGTCGACGTTCTCAAGAAGTACATACTTCGGGTGGCGCATTTCAAGAATGGCGTTGATGCTCCACCAAAGCACGCCTTTTTTACCTTCAATGCCAGATGCAAGACTTGCGGGCTTCGCGACCGAATAATCTTGGCAGGGGAAGCCGCCAACGAGCATGTCGAATTCCGGCAATTCACGTTCGCCATTTTTGATTTGCTCGACAACGACTGCGATATCTTCATTGACGCAGCTTCCTTCGCCAAAGCGCTTTTCGTAGCAGCGCCATGCGAATTGTTTGGTGGGTCGCCCATCTGGCTCCCAATTATTGGCCCAGACGGTGTGGAAATTGCCGGCTGGCTTCATCTCGAAATCAGGATACTTGGGATTGCTGTAACCATCAAGTCCAAGTCGGAATCCGCCAACGCCGGCGAATAGTTCAACGACTTTGATTTCCTTGCTCATTACAGCTCTCGCGCTCCTTTAACTCTTGCGATCCGAACGATCGTTCGAGATACTACTGGCCAATATCTTATCTAATCATGAGGAATCGATCAAATTCAGTGTGTCGTGTTTATAAAAGGGGCTTACGGTGGTTAAATGCAAAAGAGTTGGGGCTGAATTGGAATGGCCTCGAAAGAGATGTGGGAGCTAGTTCGATGTTGAACGAAGAGCGTAGTTTTTCATCATTGGAAGAAGTCACGAAACTGTTGATTGCAGCTGAGGGGAAGACTTTTCGAGAACTTGACGAAACAGGTCGTGGCGATTCGGCGGGAAACAAGGGCTCGCTTGGCAATATCATTGAGGAATCCGTTCTGCATTATCCTGTCAACTCAGATGCTGAGGCTGATATCCTCGTTGGCGATACGCGTTATGAGCTTAAAGTGACCCCACTGAAGCATTCCGGCAAGGGCAAACGTACGAAGACAGTTGCCAAGGAGAGACTTGTCCTTGACATCATCAATTACGAGAATCTGCCTAAGGAAAATTTTGAAGATTCCCGGTTTTGGAATAAGTCGAAGAACATCATCATGGTGTACTACTACGATGACCGCGAAGACAAGAAAACCCAATCACGCTTGGACTGCAAGGTCTTGAAATCTGTTGTCTTGCATTATGACGAAAACGATTTGGCGACGATTCGAGATGATTGGGAGACGATTCACGAGAAAGTTGCCTCGGGGCATGCAGATCAGCTTTCGGAATCGGACACAAACTATCTTGCCGCGTGCACGAAGGGTGCGAATGCTTCCAGTATGAGAGATGCTCCCGCGCCAGCCGGCTCTGGTAAGGCGCGGATACGTGCGAAACAGCGTGCGTTCAGCTTCAAATCATCTTTCATGACGTCGATTGCCGAACGTGCTTTGGTAAGCCGCATTGAGGAATACAGTTTGCCGATTCCGTCGAACCAGACGCTTTCTGAATTCCTGTGGCAACAAATGAGCCCGTACATCGGGAGAAGTGTTGATGACATCGCTCTTCGATTGGGCATTTCGAAATCGGATTCGAAAGCCAGCAAGAGCCGGCTCGTCATGAAAATGGTTGGTGCGGAAGGGCGTAGCGTCGATACGATTGAACAATTCCGCAAGGCCAATGTGACCAAGCTGAAGACTGTCGTATTGTATCCGGATGGGCTCCCGAAGGAAAACATGTCTTTTCGCCAGATTACAGAGGAAGAGTGGCAGGGACTAGCATCCTTTGATGCGAAATGGGAAGACTCGTTCCTGTACGAGTATTTCGAAGAGAACAAGTTCTTTATTGTCTCATTTAAATCTCCGGTACCGTATTCGCAACATGTGGCCGGTAACGACCGTCTTGTTGGAGGATTCCTTTGGAATATGCCGGAAAAGGATATCGAACAGTATGTCCGTCCGGTCTGGGAGCGGCTGCATGAATTGATGCTGAGCGGTGGATCGGTACATTACGGACGAGGAACCAATTTACTTCCTGGAGCGAGCTTCAACGGAGTCTGCCATTTAAGGCCGAAGGGGCAGAACAGCGATGACGTGGTGCGTCTGCCTAATGGCAAATCGATTACCAAGCAATGCTTCTGGCTCGATCGACATTATGTGGCCGAACTGATTCGTGAGAATCAAAAAGTGAACGGCAATGTGAAATGAAATTGGTGCAAGCAGGCGAAGCATTGTCTTGAAGACATTCATGCTAGTCATGATTCGAGTATTTGATGATATTCCTCTATCAAATTCTTGGCCATAGTATATTTGATTGAATATTTATGGCTTGCTTTGCGAAAGCAATAGGAAAAAAGTATTGGAAAAAGGGAAGGGCCTGCGATGATTTCGTTGAAGAAGCTCGCTGCTGATGGACTGATTAAATTGACCGACGCGAGACGTAAGTACACGATAGATGGAGTGCAGCGGCTTGAGGCCATATATCGTATTCCCCTTAAATACCTTTATTACAACAATCAAAATGGGCGAATTAGTACAGCTCTTCAAAAATACGTTAGTGGGCATCCAGAGGTGGTCTTGAACCCCGCCTTGGATGATGAAAATCCTGAGTATAACGATTTGTTTGAGAGTTTTATCTTTAAATCGAATGAACAGCGCATGAAGGCGACCCAGGAATCGATTTCAGATAGAGGTCAAGAGGAGCCTGGTGTCGTGCTGGATGACGGCCGTGTGATTGATGGCAATCGCCGGTTTACGGCATTGCGCCGAATTCAAAAGAGCAAAGGCATAGAACAATACTTTGAAGCTGCGATTCTTGATTTTGATATCACCAATTCTGTTGATAAAAAAACAATCAAGCAGCTTGAGCTTGATTTGCAGATGGGAAAAGAAGACCGACAGGACTATGATCCAATCGATCGAATTTTCGATGTGTATAACACCGTTTACGTCGAAAAAATAATGACTCCTCAGGAGTATGCGAAAAGTATCGGCAAAGAACGAGCAAGGGGAATAAACAACGATATTAAGGAAGCGAAGCTGATTTCTTCGTATCTTGAATTTATTGGTGCTCCGAGGGACGCTTATTACATTGCCAAAGAGCTTCGGCTTGACGGACCGATGAATGAGGTGAGAAGGGTTCTCGACAAAAATAAGCTACTTGACGATGGGGAAGTCAAGAGTGCGGTTTTCGCTTTGCTGTCGATGCATTATTCTGGGACGGATGCGAATGAGGGTGGAGATATCACACGTCTTATTCGTAAAGAGCTTCAATCCATGGTTTCCAAGAAGGATGATTGGGTTTGTCTTACGGAAGACAATGTTGACACGATATATGATGCTTTCCAGGATACACCTGTCTCTGATGCATCTCAGATTTCGCAGATTCTGAATTCGAGCGAAGGGATTAAGGCTGCGTCGAATGATTTTATGCGGTCTAGTCGACGTTTGGGAAAGATGAACGAGTACAGAGGCGAGCTTCAAAAAGTAGTCGAAACTGTAAGTGCGTGTGTGGAATCGCTTGAAAGCATTGATACTGCTACTTTGGAAAGCCTTACGGTGGAGCAATCCAAGGACGTGGCTGCGGATTTGGAGAAAATCGGAATGATTGTTCGTAAGGATTATGATGTTTTATCTCAGACGGGTAATCTGCTATGAGCTTCTTGTCTCTGAAAATTGATACGCAGTATCAGACAACGGATCAACAGGTGGTTGACTCTTTTCTGATTCCAACGTTGTCTGAGGCGAAACGATATTGCAGGGTATCGGCATATTTTTCTCTTAAAGGGATTCAGCTACTTGCCGCCGGGCTGGAGCAATTGGCTTGTAATGATGGTCGTTATCAGCTGTTGCTATCCAGTCACATCAGCGAGACCGATTTTGATGAAATAAAACAAGGATATGAGTGGCGTAATCGTCTTAGGGAAAAACTGCAATGTCAGGATGCCGATGATATTGATCAAAAGCATTTAGGGTTGTTGGCAAAACTGATTGCAGAAGAAAAAGCGGATGTGAAAATTGCCTTTTTGAAGGAGGGCAAAGGAATCTTCCACGACAAATTCGGGTTACTGGAGGATTCGGAAGGAAATAAAGTTCTTTTTTCGGGATCCGCGAATGAATCGACAGGCGGACTCAGTTCGAATTATGAGTCGATTATTGTGGATGTAAGTTGGGATGAGAGCAGTCGTGTCAGGCAGCGTCTGCAAGCGGAGGTTAATCGGTTTGATCGGCTATGGTCTTCTCGCGAAGATGGGGTGATTACCGAAGACGTGAGTGATTTGGTATATGAACAACTCGCTCAATATCAGGGAATGGAGGATTGTCCCGGCATGGTTGATCAGAAGGAAGATTCGCAGTTGCCTGAAGGTTTTGAGGGATGGGCTTTTATCTATAAGGACGGAGACGTCTGGTTCATTGATACCACAGAAGAGCAGAGATCCGAACGAGACAGACATTTGAGAATAGGAGGAGATTGGGGAGGGAAATATTTTAAAGAGCATTCGCATCAAATGCTTGATGATCTTCCCTATGCTGTGGTTGAACAATGTCTAGAGAAAACTCGGAAAAGAGCGGAAGGCAAAGTTGCCTTCTGGATTGATCCGCGCATAGAACAAGATTTGAAACAGCAACGATATTCAATTGAACAGTATCGATACATGGGCGTTGCTCTTAAGGAAAATGTTAATCGATTCGAAGATGAGTTCGCACTTTTCCGTAATGTTATTTCAGAATCAGTAAGTCGTCCATTGAAGACTTTGCATTTGCAGTCGGCTTTCTATATGTACAAGATGGCACGAGCAGCTAATTTTTCGGTTCCCGGCGCCGGTAAAACGGCAATGGTCTTGGGCGTATTCGCTTATCTCAATAGCGGTAAGGCTAAGTTTGGTGAATTCGTTAGCAGGATTTTGGTGGTTTCTCCAATCAACGCCTTCGAATCCTGGAAAAGCGAATTTCAAAAGACCTTTGGTCCTAAGAAAAAGCTGCGAGTCGTTGATGTTCAGGATGGAAATTTTGACGGCGATTTACGTAGACGATGGGCGGTTTCGAATTTGGTCCTTGTCAATTATGAATCCCTCCCGAAATACCATGACCAGCTTATCGATTTGATTGATGGGCAAACAATGATTGTTTTTGACGAGGTCCATAGGATTAAAGGCGTTAATGCAACTAGAGCAACTGCCGCCATGGATTTGTGCGATAAAGCATTTTTCCGATATGTATTGACAGGTACGCCTATCCCTAATTCGTATTGTGATATCTATAACTTCTTGCATCTTTTGTACAAAAAAGAATATCCGGTTTTCTTTGGCTGGGACGTTCCGGAATTATCGAAAGCAAATCAGTATTTAGTCGATCGGATTAATGAAAAGCTGTACCCATTCTTCTGGAGAACGAATAAGGGCCAACTTGGGGTACCGCCCGCTGACCCTGATGACATTATTGAAGCTCCCGCTTCATCTGGACAACTTGAGTTGGCGCTCGCGATTTGGACGCAGGAAAAATCCAGTTTGGCAAAGTTGATTAGGCTCATGCAAGCGTCAACAAATCCTTCTTTACTGAAAGAGAAGATTGATTTCCGAACTCTGGGTTTGGAATCCAATGGAGAGTATTCTGAAGAAATAGATGAGAAGACCTTCAATCGGGCATTAATGCATGAAGAAACGGCCGTCACTTCGATTCTTTCGAATAAGTGTTATGAAGATTTTGATTTGGATAATATGAAATCGCCGAAGTTCGAAGAAGGACTGAAGCTGATTCGAGATCTTGTAAATCAGGGTAAGAAGGTTATTGTTTGGGGGTTGTTCGTCAATACTTTGCAAAAGATTTCCTCGCGTCTCGATGATTCCGATATAGATAATCGTTTGATTTATGGCGAGACTCCAGTGGATGTCCGTAAAGATTTTATTGCTGATTTCCGTAACCCGAATGGGCCTGCGGTGCTTGTATCCAATCCTCAGACGTTGGGCGAATCGGTTTCGTTGCAAGATGTTGTGCATGATGCCGTTTATTTTGAATTTAATTTCAATCTGACGTATATGTTGCAGTCGAGAGATCGCATCCATCGTTTGGGTTTACCGGATGGTCAATATACGCGCTATCACATCATGGAAACCATTAATGATCCGACGGAATATGGTTTTATCGATAGCCGGGTATACAAACGTTTGAAATACAAAGAACGAAGGATGCGTGAAGCCATCGATGGTGATGTCCTGAAGCCTGAGGTGACAGATGATTTGCTTGCGGACGTTCGATCTATTATCGAAAATGAGCGACGTAGCATAGCGAAAGCCCATGCAAAGACGGTTAATGTCGAAATCGAATGAAAGATTGGAATCCAAAGGTTTCCGGGCTTATGGTTCTCGGTAGGAACGGGTGTTTGGCGGACTTTGCCATGCAAGGGCAGTGTCCGTCAAACGCTTATAGTCTGTCTTTTATTTGGCTATAGAGATAAGCTCCGTTAATCCACCAAGCCTGCTTGGTCATATATTCTTCCGAATAGCGTTCATGGTTGGCGGGTCTATTTATCCAGTGTGCTTTTGCGGGCAGTTTACGGGAATTCTGCGCATTGGGTGCCGGCTTGCTGTACTGCGATTTGTGCGCATCCGGGCGCATGTGAATCACGCGATGCGCAGAGGCTTTAACGAAGTTGTTGTAAACTCGATTGCCTTTGTAATGAAGAGTCACTCCGTTTCTGAGTTTTTCAACGTCTTCCTTCCAAACTTGTTCGGCTATGTCGATATCGGATACCGGCATATACCAGAATGCGGCACCTTTAAAGTAGATGTTTTCTGGATTCTTGTCTTTTTCATTGGGATTTTGGTTGTCAAAAACAAAGACGAGGAATTTTGTGGTTTCCAGAAGGTGATGCAGGGCGCAGTTATCGGTATCCCATTTTTGATTGATTAGATCGTTGAAATCGGGAATGGATTGGATCTTAAATTGCTCGGAAGGTTTTCCATGGAAAAGCGGCAGCGTTTTGACTCGAATGCCTTTAAGCTCTTCGGCGTCAAACGATACGTAATCATCATTGGGGTCTTTGGAAATACTGGTATTTGAACCAAGCATATGGTCAACCAGCATGAAATTAGTTTGTTTGGGAGATATGTTTTTAGGTATGGTGAAATGGAATTGTTCCGCGATTTCCGTAAATGATTTTCCTTTAAAAGGGTTGAAATAATCCAGAATAATGCTATCGCAGCTTCTGTTTTGCAGCTGCTTTATATCTTTGATGAGAGAAGTCGTTTCGTGGACGTCAGATGCATAGTTTTGTAAAAGTGACGTCATGAAACTTTGTTTGAAACAGTAAGCTCTGGATTTTGCTCTTGCGCCATTGCTCTGCCTGCTTTTCTGTTTGTTATTCGCTCCTTTAGTGCATGCTGCAAGGGTGTCGGTCATACCTTCGGTCAGTTCATCCGCCCGGTTTTCGACTATGAACTGATGAATCGTGTTCCAATCCTGTTCGATTCTGAGCATGGTCGCTTCGCTGAGAGGCAGGAGACTGTTTTGCGGAAAATTGGGTTCTGCAAAATCGTCCATAGCTAAAAGGTGGGCATATTCGATCTTATATTTGCGCTTATCTTCAGACTGCCCTTTTTCTGAGGCGATTCGACGCAGATACTGCATTAATTCAATGAATCTGTTTTTCTTCCAAAACGAACTTGTCTTGAAATCGGCAGTGCTTTCTTTGGCGTAATTGATGGTATTGAGTACTAGCCTTTCTCCTGCAATGCAAGAAGGACCATCCTTGCTTTTCTTGATATCGATTGGGGAGACTTTAAGCTCGACTTCAGCCTCGGGGAAATCGGGGGCAGAAATGTTGTCGGCGGGATGGTCGAACCAGACATGTTCAATTACATTGCCTGGATAGCTTTTATTCCCTTGTTTTTCGGTGTTGTTGAAATCGATTTCTTCCAATGTTCTGCCAACCGCATCATTGGCTCGTAACTGGACTGCTGTCTTCGTTGTATAGGGACTTTTTTCGAAAAGCGGAGACATGACAAGGTCTGCCATCTTCTGGTCTTCCGGAATCCACTTGTGGTATGCCATCTCTTGCTGAGTGAGCCAGACGGCGCACTGTCCGTTGGCAAGGAAGTTGATTTCGTAATCGCAATAGCAAAGATAATAACGTGGATTCGTGCTTTGTCCCTTGGCGAGCTGCCTGCTGATTGCGAGCTCGTCATTATTTGTGATTTCCAAAAGCTTTTCCAGCGCCTGTTCTATATCGGGCTTGCGAAAGCTGGAAACTGCAATCGATGGGAAAAACAGTGCATTTGAGTCCGGGGATTCGACGCATAGGAACTTATCGTTTTTCCTGCAAATCGCTTTGACTGATTTCGCTGTTTTAGACATATTCCTCCTCGTCGGGGATTACTGTGATAGCTAATTGTAGGGGTGCTTCGGAATCAAAGTTGATAAATATGCTCTCGATGGAATTCGAGGAATTCTCGGGATGGGCTGCAGACGACAGGTAGGGAGATGCGCTGTCCGTCGTAACGGTACAGCCATTCGTCGTTGATTTCCGTGTGCTCGACGTGCGGCGAGACATGAATCGCGAAATCGTTATCGAGGGTGATCAGACCCTGGTCGAAAGCCCTGTCGTGGAACGCGTTCAGCAGCAGGCCGTTCGAGGCGGCCACTTTCTCCGTCGGCGACGAATCCTTCCATGGTTTGATATGACTGGCTACCAATAGCGGATCGATTGCGATTCCCGTGATGCAACAGTGGTCATGGTAGTTATGGATGAGCGTGTTGCGGAAATACTGCTGGTTGACGCGTTGCGTGACCAAGGCCGGACGGTCGTACCCGATCTGCGGCGAGACGATCTGCTCCACGACGGAATCGCCGTTCGCGGCTGGACGGTTGTCGGGACCGTTCAACGCCGATGCCAGCAGTTGGGATGATTCGAATACCAGGGCGTCGCCGCGTTCCGCGTACTCCTCCCATATTTCTCTGTCCAGCCTGCTGCAGTTGGTCAGTCCCTTGGTCGTTCTGTTCTCGTCGAGGGAGGCCAGGTTGCCGAGTTTGAGCGCCACCGCCGAAGGCGAGCGGCGGATGTGGTCTGCGAGTCTCTGGACAGTCGGATTGCGTTTATCCCATTTTCCGGAAGGCAGGATTCGGTACAGTGCGAACGCCATCATGGTCTGTTCGCGTGTCCAGTTGTTTCGTCCTGCCATATGCTCACCGTCCTGTTGAATCCAGGATAGACGTTGTTGGATTGAAAAGAGAGTTAGCGTGGCGGACGTCCGCGGTCGATTTTAAGTCGACTGCTTTATGAGAAGGTGGCAGGCGATGGTGTGGTGCACGGTTTTCCCCGCGAAAGCACCGCACGATTTTAAAAAAGGACAAATTGCCGGAAAAAGAGGACGTTTGTAATGAGCGTCCTCTTTTTTGGTGTTCGGCGGGTGCCGAGGTATGAAAAGGATTGGTTTTCGGGGGCTTTGGCTGGATGGTGGTTTGCTAGGCAAGGCGGGGCCGGCCGCGTGCTGCTGGGACGCGGCCTGATAAAAAAGGACAAATTTCGAAGTTGGGAGCATCGGATTCGTCGTCCCGAAAAAACCGCGCGATTACCGGCATTCCCGGGAATATCGGCAATTCGGAAAGCCGGTGCACCCGTAAAACGCGCGTGACGGATCGGAGCCGGCATGTCGCAGCCGCAAAGCTTCCCCGCAATTCGGGCATTGCGGAGGCAGTTTCACACCCCGGAAAATATTCGGACAGATCCGATCGTGTAGCTCATACATGAAGCGTGACGGGCGCGACTGGTCGACCACGAAAAACAGCTTCTTTTTGCATCGCGTCATCGCCACATAAAACAGGCGACGTTCCTCTGCATGCGGCATGCGCTCCACCTCCGGCAGCAGCAAGCCAAGCAGCGGCTCATCGGGAATCGCACTCGGGAAGCCCTTCAAACCGCCGGAACAGCACAGCAGAAACACGAAATCGCGCTGCAATCCCTTGGATTTGTGCGCGGTCATGAATGTGATATCCATGTCCGGTTTCTCAAGAAAAACGATGCTGCCAGTGTGCTCGTCAATCTGGAACAATCCGTCGCAATCGTTGCGTAGCAGCAGGTTCAGATCGCTTCTATAACGTCCCAACATCAGTACCGACGCGGCTTTCGGCAGCTTGCGCAACTGCTCCACAATCGCGTTGAAGCGTTCCTCCTGCGTGGAGCCGCCCAACGCTTTCAGCGAATGGTCCTTCTTATCGGACGGATTATGCAAACGTTTGACATACAGGTTTTTATCCTGCATGACGAATTTACCGCTCGCATCGATGAGACTCTGCCGGAAGCGGCGCGTGGTGGTGATCTGAAACATGCGTGTCGGGCCCCAATCGCGCCAAATCTCCGCAAAATCAAGAATGAGATGAATGTCACTGCCGGCGAAACGGTAAATCGACTGCCAGTCGTCGCCCACGCAGAACAGCGTGAAATCGTTTTGCTCGCGCAGTGCACGAATCAGCTCGTAACGCGGCCGCGACATGTCCTGATATTCGTCGATAAGCACGTATTTGTACGGGTGCCGGTATTCGTTGCGCTGCACACAGCGAACGGCGTCGACGATCATACCGGGAAAATCGATGCCCTGCGTCGTGCGGAAATTGCCGATATACGCGTTATAGAGCGGTTCGATGAGCTGCAGCATTTCACGATTATGGCCGATATGCTTGCCACCGCGCCTTTCGTTGAGCTCGCGCATGCCGCTGATGTCGATGTTGTTCTGCCGCATGTGCTGGATGATGGTCTGCGCGCTTTCAATGAGACTCTGCTTGTACTGGTTGAAACTGTAGTCGTCCGTCGGCAGTTGGAAATCTTCACGTTTCGCGGCGGCACCGTATTTGCCGAACAGTTCCTTCGACATGAGCTTGAACGCCAGCAGGCGGTAGGGGATGTTCTGTTCGAGCAGTCGTTCGAACGTGGCGCGCATTACGCCGTTCGACGCATGCCCGGCGATGATGGGACGATTGGCGATGGTCGATGCACGGCAGATTTCCAGGCCGAGACTGTGGAACGTGCATGCGCGGATCGCTTTGCCGGTACTTGTCATGATGCGGTGTGACATGTCGTCCGCGGATTTTTTAGTGAACGACAGCACGAGGATTTCTTCGGAAGTGGCGCGTTTTGTGGCGAGCAGCCATGCGATATAACCGACGATGGTGGTGGTTTTGCCGGTTCCTGCGCCCGCGAGCACGAGGGTGTTATGGCCCGAGCCGGCGATCGCGCTGATCTGCTCGTCGCTTAGATCGTGTTTTTCGATTTTGCCGATGGTCGCGCGTGCCTTGTCGATTCGTTCGGCCGGGAGCAGTGGTTGCGGGGTAAGTTTTGCGGGTTTGCTCTGCGATTGCTGCGTACGCTGCTGTGTGGTGCGTTGCGATTGCTGGAATGCACGTGACGGTTGCTGCACATGCTGCGTTTGCTGCGTGCGTTGCTTTGATTGCTTTGATTGCTTTGATTGCGGAGTTCGCGCGGGTCGTGTTGTGGATTTCGCGGAGGATCGCGTTTGCTGCGTCGGTTGGGTCACGCTTTCCGCACCCAACACATTTTTCAGCATACTCAACAATCCCATGTCGATCCTTTCCACACGTTAAGCCGCTGCACGGGGCAATTATAATGTGTGAAGGTCTGGAACGCGGGGAAGGGGTGACGTATGCGCGTGCTGCATACTTCCGACTGGCATATTGGCAGACGATTCAAAGGCATCGATTTGCTGGAGTACCAGCGTAAGGCGCTTGAATGGCTGATTGGGCTGATTAAACGAGAACAGGTGGATGTGTTGTGTGTGTCCGGTGACGTGTATGATGCGCCGCGACCGTCTGCCGGAGCGGTGCGATTGTTCAACGAGATGTTCCAACGGCTCGGACTGATGGAGGTCAACGGGCATCCGCTCCATATCATATTCACGCCCGGCAACCACGATTCCGCGGCTCGACTCGGCTTCGCCGCCGCGCTGATGCTGCCGAACGTGCACATGCGTTGCGATATCGCAGACATCGCCACTCCCATCATGGTCGATTCCGCGGATGGCGAGCAACTTGCGATCTACGCGCTGCCTTACCTCGACCCCGATCTTGCGCGTCCTGCATTGCAGGGGCTGCTGAACAGCGCGGACGTATTATCTTCGTCCGCTAAAGTGTCCGATTCTGCAGAATCGGACAAACGGAGAGAAACGAACACCATCCGTCGCTCGCACGAAGGGGTTATACGCGCCGCGTTACAGCTCATCACCGCCGATTTGGCCGCCCGACGCAAGGCAAACCCCAAATTGAACGCTATGCTTATGGCGCACGCCTTCGTATCCGGTGCCACGGCCTCCGATTCGGAACGCAACATCACCGTCGGCGGCGTCGACAGCGTGCCTGCGGAACTTTTTTCCAATTCCGGCCTCGACTATCTGGCACTCGGCCACCTGCACAGACCACAAAAAATCACCATTCCCACGAAACCGACAACCGAATCGCAATTTCATCTCGACCGCACTCCACAGGCGCGTTACAGCGGATCGCTGCTCGCATACTCATTCTCCGAATCGCAGACGCCGCCGGTGGAAGGCAACGGCAAAAGCGTGGTGCTACTTGACTTCACGGACGGCCATCTTGCCAAACCGCGCATCATGCCTGTGGAATCCGGTGAGCCGCCATTCGTGCAAATCAAAGGCACCATGGACGATGTCCTCGGTCCGCTCGCCGAACAATACAGAAACATGTGGGTGTCGATTACGGTGCAAGTGCCGGAATTGCCGCACGGCGCGTACCAGAAAATCGACCGTGCCTACACGCACGCTTTGGAAAAGAATTTCGATTATTCGCAACGAACGCAATCGCAAGAAAGCCGGAAAATGGCCGATCTGAAGCAGGCGACGGACGAAATGGACGTGTTGCGCGATTTCGTGAAATTCTCGCTCGGCCGCACACCGACCGACAAGGAGGAACGCGTGCTGCGCGATGCCATGGAAACGGTACGCAAGAACGCCGGCAAGGAGGTCGCGCAATGAAACTCATCGCATTGAAATTCCGCGGTGTCGGCCCATATAAAGGGGAGTACGCCATCGATTTCGCGGCGCTGACCCGATCGCACATGTTCCTCATCGACGGTGAAACGGGAGCCGGCAAAACCACACTGCTCGACTGCGTCACCTTCGCGCTGTACGGTTCGATTTCCAGCAATACTGAGAACAAAATCGGCGTGGGCGACCGCAACAGGCTGCGCTCGCGGTTTCTGGAAGCTTCGGCCGACGAAACTTACGTGCATCTGATATTCGAGGAGGGCGGGCACTGTTACGCGGTGCGACGCACGCCCGAATACGAGCGGCCGAAACAGCGTGGCGATGGTACGACGAAGCAGAACGCGACCGGCAAAATGGTGCGGGTTGCGAACGATTACGAAATGGCTTTCGCAGCGCTTACCGACGATTCGGCTGTTTCGGCTGATGCCGGCTCGACTGGCGGTTTGGCTGCCGTTGATCGGTATTTCGATTTCCTTGACGAGCCAGGTCATACAGTTGCTGTCGCCTCCCGTGCAAGCGAAGTGGGCAAGGAAGTTGTGCGACTGCTGGGATTGGATCGCAGCCAGTTTTCGAAGACGATTATGCTAGCGCAAGGGCAGTTCGCGCAGTTTTTGCGGATGGGCCCGGAAGATCGTACCAAACTGGTGAAGGAGCTGTTCGGGGCTGAGGAATACGAGGCTATTCAGGACGAATTGGATACGAAACGTAAGGAATTCGGAGATAAAGTCGACGGACAGCGGGCTGCGCTAGAGGAACGGATTCGTGCCGCGCGCGAGAATGCGGAACGGATTGTGGAACGGTTGGAATCCGGCCGACCTTCCGTGTCCGATTCTGGTGAAACGGACACGTGGGACAGGGCTAAGGTATTCCAGTTGTCCGATTCTGCAGAATCGGACATTCAGAGTGGGCTGGAGGGGTCTTGCGTGTCTGATTCGGGAGAATCGGACACTCCGGATGGGCAGGAAACCTCGGAAACGCGCGGTGATGCATGGCGCTGGGGTTTGAACGAATCCGGTGCCATTGACGAGCCGGCACGTAGCGAAACCGACATCGTGGAACAACTCCAAGTTACGTTGCGTGACGTGGAGGCGGATGCGCAACGGCTGCTGGCGCAGACGGAATCGCAAGTCAGCAAAGCCGACGACAAACTGGCAGAAGCGCAGCGGCGCAACGAAGCCGCATGTGAACTGCGCGAATCGTACGAGGAAACGCAATCCGCGCGCAATCGCGCCGACGAGCTGAAATCTCGCAAACCGGACATAGCAAAGCAACGTCGGCAAATCGCACAGGCCCGACAGGCTGCCCCAATCGTGGCAAAACAAGCTGAATGCGAAGCCGCGCAAGCGAAACTGGATGACTGCAACGCGCGTATTGCGGATATTGCAACCGCATTGGCAAACTTCGAATCGAAGAAAACGCTGCAGCAGCGGCATCAGGAGGCCGTTGCCGAGGCCGCAGGCGAGGAAGCGGCGAATAAGGCGCTGGAAATCGCGCAAACGCATGCCGAAAACCTTCGGAAAGCTACGAAAGCTGCCGAACAGGTGAAACAAGCATCTCAGAAAGTCGAAGCATGTGAAGCTGCGCAAACCAAAGCGCAGCAGGAGCGAGAGGTATTGCCAGACGCAAAAGCCACGGCGTCGCAGCTGGAGGAAATCGCCGGAAAACTGGGCGCGCGCGGACAATTGGAGGATGCTCTGACGCAGGCGAAAGCGGTACTCCAGCATGCGCAGACGGCGGAACAGCTGGCCGAGCAGATTGAGACCGCCAAATCCGCATACCAAGCGGCGCGGCAGGCGCGGTCAGAAGCCGAAACGGATGTTCAGCATGCCGAAGAAGCCTTGCGATTGGCGGGTGCGGCGAGATACGCCGAAGATTTGGACGAAGGGCAGGAATGTCCGGTATGCGGTTCGACCACGCACCCCCATTTGGCGGTGCGTCCAGCTGATGTGCTTAGTGAGAAAGCCGTAAAAACGTTGAGAAAACAGGCGTCCGCGTGCGCTGACCGTGAATCGGACGCCAAAGCTGCGTTGGAAAAACTGCGCGCACGGCTTGACGGCGAACGAGAACAATCGCACGGACTGGACGAGGCTGCTGCCGAACAAGGCGTCACGAACGCGCAGACCGCATTGGACGGATTGGAAACGTTGGAGCAGCAACAACGCGCGCTTAAAACGCGGCAGAAGCAAATCGACGCGGCTGAGAAAACGCTGACGGATGCGCACAACGCATTGGTGCAGGCGCGAACTGTGGCACAAGCGGCTTCCGACCAGGCGGAAACTGCTGCGAAAGCCGCGGAAGGCATCACCCAGGAAAGCGTGGACGCCGAACGTGCGGACGCTGAACACAAGCGGGCGGAGGCGAAAGCCAAAGCGCAAGAAGCCGAGACGCTATCCAAGCGCATCGCCGAACGTGATGCTTTGGAACAGCAGAACGTCTCCTTGCAAGCCATGCTTAAAACGCTGAACGAGCAACGCGAGACCATGAAGCAGGCTGTTGCGCAATTGCTGGAAAACAGCGATTTCGCGGATTATGAATCGGCCTCGGCCGCCGCACTGGACGAAGATGAGATCGAGCGATTGCAGTCGCGGATTGACGATTTCGGCAAAGCGTGCGCCGCAACCGACGCCAATATGAAGCAGGCGTGCGAACGGTTGACGGAACGATTGGAAACGTGCCGAAAGCTGTTCGCTAAAACGTTGCATGACATTGCGATTACGGACGTTGCTGGAAGTGTGGACACCATCGAAGTAGCTGCGCAACTATTGCAATCGCTTGATTTTGCGGCGCTCGCCGAAACACAAAACAACGCATCGCAAAAGCGGGACGACGCCATCAGCACACAACAGACTGTACTTGACCTGAACAGGGACCGTGCGAAAATCGCAGTGCAACTTACTAAAGCCGCGCAAACCTGGCAGACAGGCATGACCGATTTCGCTCCGGTACGCACTATGGCGTTACTCGCCACCGCAAGTAAGGACTCTCCGTCGGGGCAGAAAGTGTCGCTCATCACCTTCGCTGTGACCGAACGTTTCCGCGACGTGCTCGACCGTGCCAACGAACTGCTCAAAGACATCCACGGCGGTGTCTATGAACTGCGCCTCGGCACGCACGAAGGGCGTGCGGGCGGCAAAACCGGTCTTCCAATCGAAGTGTTCGACCGCCGCACCGAACGTTCCACCGAACCAAGCACCCTTTCCGGAGGTGAAACCTTCTTCGTATCGCTGGCCTTGGCTCTCGCACTCGCTGATGTGATCCAAGCGGAAAATGGCGGAATTTCCATGGAAACACTGTTCATCGACGAAGGTTTCGGTTCATTGTCGGACGAATATTTGGACGATGTGATGGATGTGCTCGACGGCATCGCCCGCACACGCGACATCGGCATCATTTCGCATGTGGGGCAGCTGAAAGACCGTGTGCGTGCGCGGGTTTCCGTCTCGCGTGTGAGTGAAAACGGCGAAAGCCGCCTGACCGTCATGGCGTAGAGTACGGGCGTAGCGCACGGGCGTAGCGCACGTTTTGGCGCGGTTTTGGTGTCATCTATGATTCGTGGATGGCAGCCGTCTTACCGAAGAGCGGCAGATAGCTGCGGGCAGCCGTGGATTCGTCGATTATGGAATGGCGGGGGAGAAGCCCTCTGTTACGCTTCGAACGGATACGTGAGTTCCCAATCCGCACGCAGCGAATCCATAAGCTTCATAATGCGCATCGTATCGGCATGCGGCATTTCCGCGCATTCGGTGCGTTCGTCAAGCACGGCCTGCGCGGCCGCAGCCACTTCATACTCGTAGCCGGTCAGCTGAGCGGGAACGTCATAATGCGCGGTGACGGCATGCGAGCCGTCGAACACGTCAATCGCCTCGACATTGTTGATGTTCTGGCACGTGAGATACCCCTCCGTGCCCCACACCGCGCCCATACGGTCCGAATGGCACAGAATCGAGCTTTGCGCGGTGGCCATCACACCATTCTGGTAATAGAACGTCATCGAATTGTGCGCGTCCACGCCGGTTTCATACGGTTGCATCGACGATTCAACACGTGCGATCGGCGCATTATGCATGATCATGTCGATGAAATTGATTGGATACACGCCGACGTCCAGCAGCGCGCCGCCAGCCAGCGCAGGATCGGTGATACGCGCCTTCGCCGTGGTCGGATAGCACAGATTCGCGTCGATCGCCTGCACCTCGCCTATCACGCCGGACGCGATGATATCGTCGATCATGCCACGCGACGGCATATACCGCGTCCAAATCGCCTCCGTGCACAGCATGCCGGTCTCATCCGAAACGTCCAATATCTCACGCGCCTGCTGCGTGTTCGCGCCGAACGCCTTCTCCACCAGCACGCCCTTGCCGGCGCGCATGCACAAAATCGCCTGCTCGGCATGGAAGTTATGCGGAGTGGCGATATACACAAGATTCACGTTCGGATCGGCGACAAGCTCCTCATACGATCCGTACGACACCGGAAAACCATATTTCGCCGCGAACGCCGCTGCGCGCTCGCCGTCGCGGGCCGCCACCGCGTACGGTGCGACCAGATCACGGTACCGGTCATCCGCCGCCATTTTCACCAACGTTTCGGCCATGCTCTGCGCGATACGGCCCGCGCCGAGAATCGCCACATTGATCTGTGCCATGAAATCTCCTTGTTTTGAACTGCCTGTTTGCTACGTTGCAATGACCAGCGTACGCCACATGCGACGGCGGCACGCGTTATGCGAAAACGATTGATCGGCCCTTTTGCCATAATGGGAAGCCGTGACGGCAGAGCATCGCAGGCAGACAGCCAAACCCGGAAAAACCGGCAAACCCAAGAAAACCGGCAAACCTAGAAAAACCGGCAAACCCGAAAAATACGAGCGGGGCACGCGCAGCTACACCATGTCCCACATCCGCGGCAAAGACACATCCATCGAACGGATGGTACGTAGCTTTCTGTTTGCCAAAGGCTTGCGATTCCGCAAAAACGACAAGCGATACCCAGGCCACCCGGACGTGGTACTACCGAAATACCGTACGATCATATTCGTCAACGGCTGCTTCTGGCACATGCACGAAGGCTGTCCGAAAGCCACACGCGTGCCCAAATCGAACGTCGAATTCTGGACCGCGAAACTGCTGCGCAATCACGAACGAGACGCGAGGCAGCGCGCCGAACTCGAAGCGGACGGCTGGAAAGTCATCGTGGTGTGGGAATGCGAGCTCGGTAAGAAGGTGCGCGACGAACGGTTGGAACGGCTTTACCGCGAAATCGTGGACGATTCCGTGAAATGAGTGTCGGCAGGCAGCATTACAGGGAACGTGGTAAAAACGAAATATGGGAAATGCTGAAAATGGCGCGCAGCCGCAGTTGTCGAAGCGCGCGCAGATTGCCAATCCGTTCCGCGCCATGGTGTTCGGAGCCATGGCCGATGAGATGATCGCCAACGGCACCGACGTGGTCAAACTAAGCCTCGGCGAGCCGGACTTCGGCGCGCCGCCGGCCGTGCGTGACGCCATGCGCGAACAGTATGACGGCCGTCCGCTGCCGTACACCGCGGCGATGGGCCTGCCGGAACTGCGCCAGGCGATTTCCGATTTCTATAAGGAACGTCACCACGTCGACGTCGACCCGAAACGCATCGCGATTACCGCGGGCGGTTCGACGGCACTGCTGCTGTCCGCCGCGCTGACGGTCAACGATGACGACGAAGTGCTCATCGCAGACCCGTCCTACCCGTGCAACCGCGAGCTGGTACGCGCGTTCGGCGGCAAAGTCGTGGACGTGCCGACGTCCGCCGCCACCCGATTCCACCTGACGCCGGAACTGTGCAAAGAATACTGGACGGACCGCACCAAGGCCGTCATGATCACTTCGCCGTCCAACCCGACCGGCACCACCATCGCCTTCGACACCCTGAAAGCCGTGTGCGACCTAGCCCGTGAGCGTGGCGCATGGCGCATCGTCGACGAAACCTACCTCGACCTGGCCGACCGCGAACCGGACGGATCCGACGTGAAATCCGTGCTGGCCTGCGATCCGGACGCCATCGTCTGCTCCAGCTTCTCCAAGTTCTTCGGCATGACCGGCTGGAGGCTCGGCTGGATGGTCGTGCCCGAATACGCGCTCGAAGCCATGGACGACCTCGCCACCAACTTCTTCCTGTGCGCGCACACGCCGACCCAGCATGCGGCGCTCGCCTGCTTCACGCCGGAAACGCTGGCCGTGTGCGAGGAACGCCGTCAGGAACTGCTGGAGCGCCGCCGCATTGTAGTGGACGGTTTGGCCGAGATCGGTCTGCCGCTGGAAGTCGAACCGAACGGCGCGTTCTACGCGTATTTCAACATTTCCAGCACCGGTTTGGATGCGTGGACGTTCTGCGAGCGTGCGTTGAAGGAGGCGCATATCGCGTTGACGCCTGGCCGCGATTTCGGCGAGGCCACCGCGGATACGCACGTGCGCCTGTCGTACGCGGCTTCCCGCGAAGCCCTGCGCGAAGGATTGAAGCGACTCGGTGATTTCGTAGCCAAAGTGCGTGGCTGAGGTGCATGGTTGAGATATTCGGCTGAAACATATGTCTGAAGCGCGATTTTTCACGCCGATGCAATCGTTTCCCGCACTGTGATTATTGGGTGCCCACCCTCCTTTCCGAGGGTGGGCATATTTGCAAAGGTTATCAAGGCATGTCGTGCAATAGGTTAATCGCTTAAGTTATTAAGCTGTGAACCATGGTTACATTGCATTCGCACGCCACCCGACTTGGCGTGCTTGACATCGGTTCGAACACCGTCCACATGCTCATCGTCGACGCGGCTCCGGGCGCGCGCCCCGAGCCCGAGGCCAGCACCAAAAGCACCATTCGCCTGATGCAGTATCTCAAAGATGACGGCAGCATCAAAAAAGCGGGCACCGAAGCCTTGCTTAGCGCGGTTGAAAAGGCGATGAAACTCGCCGAAGAATACGAAATCACCCAGCTGCTGGTCCTGGCCACTTCCGCACTACGCGAAGCGCCGAACGGAGGCAAGATCCTACGCAAGATCGAAGAGGCCATCGGCCAGCCGGTCACCGTGCTGTCCGGCGTGGATGAGGCCCGACTCACCTTCCTGGCCGCCCGCCGTTGGTATGGCTGGGATGCCGGCCGTTTGCTCGTCATCGACATCGGCGGCGGCTCGCTCGAAGTGGCCATGGGCTCCGACGAGGATCCGACAGTCGCACTGTCCGTTCCTGCCGGAGCTGGCCGCGTGACGCGCGAGTTCCTGCCGGAAAGCGGCGTCGCGGATGATGACGATCTGGAAGCTGCCCGCAAGAACATCCGCAAGATCCTCGAGCCAATGGTCAAGTCGTTCCCCAAATCGAAGCATCCGATGCATGCCGTGGGCACGTCGAAGACGATTCGCTCCCTGGCCCGTCTCGCCGGTGCGGTGATGCGCCAACCGGGCCGTGTGGACACGTCGATTATGACGATCGACCAGCTCGAGGATTGGCTACCGCGTCTTGCGGCCATCGCCCCGGACCAGCGCACCGCATTGCCGGGCGTCACGCCGGAACGTACGTATCAGATCGTCGGCGGTGGCCTGGTGATCGATGAGATTATGAAGGCACTGGACGTCAAAGAAATCGAAATCTGCCCGTGGGCGCTGCGAGAAGGTGCGATTCTGCGCTGGCTCGACCAGTTCGGCCGCACAAGGCTTGGTTTCTAGCGGCTTCGCGGCTGTGGCGCGTTGTTGAGAGCGCGCTTTGGCCACGTTGCCAAACCTCGCTTACGGCTCGGCTGTAATTGTTGCAATTACTGGAATCTCGGTAATCGTAACGATTGCAGCCGAGCTTTGTATTACGGTGGTATTACTGCCCTTGCAGTTCCTCCAACTGGCGCTTCGTCTTGTGCAGTTTCGCGTAGATTTCATTGCGTTGCTCGGGATTCTTGGCGCGTTGATGGTCTCGCGTGAGCTTATCGACCTGCGCAGTGAGATGCGCGATCTGCATGCGTCGGGCGAGACGTGCATTCAAGTCGATGGGGGATGGGTCGTCCAGAATCACTTGCGAACACAGCGACTCCCACAGGGCGTCCACGGACTCGACCGTCGGGTCTGAAACGTCCAATGTGGCCTCGCCGGCAGGTTTCCATTCGGAAATGAACACTTTGGAAGTGGTGGTATGGCCCGCTCGTGCCGGCAGCGCGCGACGTACGGCGAACGCGCATTCCTGACGTGTCGTACCTTCGAAATCGGCATCGCGTACGCAGACAAACAACATTCCCGACTTGCGCTGCATTGCAATCAATTCGACGATATCCGTCGGAACGGCGGCGTTTGGTTCGTGCAAACGCAGGCCGATCACCAGTATTTCCGGCACGCGCGTACCGGCGGCAAGCTTCGTGTTGCGCGACTGCAGCAGCGACAGCATGGTGATTGTTTCGATATCATTGGCCAATCGTTGTTTCGTTTTGGCGGAAACCGGGATTTTCGCTACGAACAGACCTTTCGGCAACGTCGCTTTTTCTGCGGGAATCGCAGTGGAATTTGGCAGACCCAAAGTGATTGCGGAAACGGAACCGCAGGAGGCGATCGTCATTGCTGGCCTTCTTTCATAAGCTGTGAAAAGCATCGCTTCGACTTTAACGCAAAAACGTTGCGATTTATAGTACTAGTGCGATTATTGGCTATCGTTTTATGGTTGGGTTGCTGGTGTCCGCAATCTGCGACACGCCGAGATTTGCTGAATGTGGCGTATTCGCGTATTGTTTCTTCTTGCGGTGATCATAGCCTAGGTGAGACGCCCGGTCCCATTCCGAACCCGGAAGCTAAGGCCTAGCACGGCGATGGTACTGCACTCGAGAGGGTGTGGGAGAGTAGCAAGTCGCCGCGTTTACTCTTTTCGAATCCCGAGTTGAGCTGAGCTCCTCGGGATTTTTCGTTATCTGTCAAAGCAACTGACAAGAGTGCGTCGCCACTATCTTTTACATTGCCAATGCCGTTACGCCGTCAGCGTGACTGTCGTCTATCCAATATATAAAAAGTATATACGTCTTATATAAATTGATTGTCGAAGCGGAGGAACCTTCATGATCATCTCGGTCATCAACCTCAAGGGCGGCAGCGGCAAAACCACCACCGCCATGGCGTTGGCCACCGCGGCCGCACGGCACAACCGCAACGTGTCCGTGCTGGACACCGATCCGCAAGGCGACGCCACCACATGGGCGGGCGACGCCGAAGACGCCGGCGAAACCCTGCCGTTCACCGTGGACTCCGCCAATATCGGCAAACTGAAACGACTGCGCAAAACCATGGCGGATGACGAACTCGTCATCATCGACTGCCCGCCGGCCGGCAACGTGGTGGACGTGGCCTGCGATGTGGCCGATTTCGTCATCGTTCCGGCCACCCAGGGGCCATTCGAACTGAGCCATGCGCTCGAAACCGCGGAAAGCCTCGACGCGGCCGGCAAACCGTACGCGCTGCTGCTGCTCAAAGTGGAAAACAACAAGCTGGCCGGCAATGCGGTCAATCTCATCCGCGAACGCGGCGCCAGCGTCTTCGACGCGTCCGTACCCAAGCGCGTGGGCATGCAGAAAGTCATCGGCCACGCATTTCCCAGCAATCTCAATGGGTATGAAGACGTGTATCTCGAACTTGAGGAGGCGATCGCCTGATGGCCATTAGAAAACCGAACGGTGGTGCGAAGGCAGCGTTCACCGCTCCGCTGACCAGCGTGCAGGACACCCGCAGCCGTGGCAATGGCAACGGCAACGGCGAACGTGTGCTCATGAGTTTCAAAATTCCATCCGATCTGAAAATGATGCTGCAGGAAAACGCGCGTGAACGCGGCACCACCGCCAGCCGCATCATCATCGACGGCATCCGCCACGAGCTCGGCCTCGACGACTAAGCCGAAGGCGTGAAGGAAACCGTCGGAACATCAACGGAACGGACATAAACGGACACGGGCGGACATGGATGGTCGCGGACGTGCGTTCCGAAAAAACAAGGGAATGGTATGGCTCAGGCAAAAACACGCCAGCCGCAAGGGCCGGCAACGGGCAAATCGCAAGCGTCGGCCAAAGCGAATCGGGCTAAAGCAAAACCGGCCGCAACGAGACCGGTCAAGCCGCTACGCACGCTGAATAAGACGAAAACGCATCGCGTACGCAACTTCATCTGCGCGGTGATTGCCTTCATATTCGCGCTCGCCGCGCTGCTGGGCACTGTCACGCACATTCTGCCGGAAGAACTGCAGGCGTTGCCGTATATGCCGATCGTCGTCTCCCTAGTGCCATGGTTCACGCTGCTCGCCGTAATCGCGCTCGTCTGCGCCATCGTCTCCAAACGTACGGTGTCCATCGTGATGGCCGTTCTGGCGATTGCGTTGCAGGCGTTCTGGCAGTATCCGTTCTTCTACCAGCCTTCGAAACTGCCACGTGCCGCAGTCGCGGCGGCGTCCGGCGAAACCGTCAACACGGATGACGGCTACGCGCGGCTGATGACGTGCAATGTGTACAAAGGGCGCGCCGATGCGCGTGAGATCGTGGATCTGGTGCGCAGCGAACACGTCGAGGTGCTTGCGTTGCAGGAGACGACCGACGCTTTCGTGGACGATCTGAACCGTGCCGGCATCGCCTCGTATCTGCCCTATGCGCAGGTGTCGAGTTCGGACGGCGTGTACGGCAACGGCCTTTGGTCGGCGAGTCCGCTTGACGACCCTTCCGATGACGATGTCGATTCGAGCGCGTCGTTCATGCCGGGCGGCACCGTTTCGTTCAATGGGGGAGCCACGCAGGTGCGTTTCGTATCCGTGCATACCACGTCGCCGACGAACGATTACTGGCAGCAGTGGAAGCGGTCGCTCGACGAACTGGCGAAACTACGTTTCGACACTAGCCGACGGTACGTTTTCATGGGTGATTTCAACGCGACGTACGACCATACGCCGTTCCGCAACATTCTGGGAAACCGTTTCTCCGACGCCTCCCGTCAGGCCGGCGAGGGATTGAAATTCTCATGGCCTGCGAATGTCGATTACGTGCCGTCGTTCGCCGGAATCGACCATATCGTACTGGATTCCGGCATGCAGGCCGGACAGGTGCGCACAGTCAAAGTGGACGGCAGCGACCACAAAGCGCTGCTGGCGATTGTGCGGGTCGGCTAAGCCCGTGGCTAGACGGTGACGACCGGCATGTTATTCGAATATCAGATGCAGGCGATGACGTTCGTGCATTGCGGTTCTGTGGGCAGCATCGGCATGGTGAACTGGTCGAGCAGCTTGTAGGAGAGCGGTCCGGGCAACTGTCCTACCGGATTCGTGTGCGCCAGCCGTTCCACAATAGAGAAATATGGTATGTCTTGCATGCTGATCCCTTGGTCTTCCAAAGGTGATGTATGGGTTGTGCGGTTGCTTTCCGATGCTTCCATAGCAGAAGGGGGAACCTTTTGGATACATTCACTCAACCGCTTAAGTATCCGTTTGCCACTATAACAGAGGGAGGGTCATTGTGCCTGTGCTGGAGGGTGGCGGTGAGATGGTGTTGTCCGGATTGCGGACGTGCGATTGATCTTGGATGCTGCCGATGGCGATGCGCGCCGACAATGTACGGGGATATGAAAAAGTGCCCCAGATAGGAATCGAACCTACGACACCTTCTTTAGGAGAGAAGTGCTCTATCCACTGAGCTACTGAGGCAACGAGTCACCATTGTACACACAATATGGACTCGACATGACGGGTAATCGGACCTGATTGTTCGGGCTCAAGCCGTTTGACGGACGTTCCGGTGGAACGTCCGTAGGTGAGGGGAGCGGCTGTGCCGCGACGGATGCTCAGGCCAGATTGTCTTGCGTGCCTGCGGTGTTGGCCGCGGTGGCCTGCTCTGCCTGCGCGGCGTCGAGCTTGGCTCGGACCTCGCCAAGCAGGCTCTGCGCGCGCTTGGCCAACGCCTCGCCGATCTCCCACTGCCGCATGGACTGGTCGAGGTTCAGGCCGCCCGCCTCCAACGCCTGCACGGCCTGGATGAGCTTGTCGCGCGCCTCCTCGTATGGCATCTGCGCGATTGCTTCGCGTTCCTTGTCGGTCAGGCTGGATGCCGGTGCTGCTTCGTTGCTCATGTGCTACTCCTTCGTTACGGTTTTCACTTCAGACACGACGATGCCGTGCTTCAAGGTCATGGTCAGCTGGTCGCCCGTCTTCACCTTGTCCGCGTCGTCAAGCACATGCCCGTCGGCGCATTGCACCACCGCGTACCCGCGGTCAAGCGTGGATTGCGGACTCAGCGCGGTCAGCGACGCGTGCGCTTTCTCGATGGTCAGGCTCGCGTCGTCAAGAATACGGGTCAGACCGATCCGCATTCTTGTGCGTGCGTCATCAAGGAAACGCTGATGCGGTTCCAACATGGTGAGCGGCTGGGTGAGGCTTGGACGGTTCGCGTAGCCTTCGATAAGCCTGGTCTCGTTGGAGACGGTGGCGTCGATGCGCACGCGCATGCGGTCCAGGTTCACCTGAATCAGCTGCATCTGCTCATGCACGTCCGGCACGACCTTCTTCGCTGCGTCGGTCGGCGTGGAGGCCCTGAGGTCGGCCACCAAATCCAGCAGGGTCCAATCGTCCTCATGCCCGATGGCGGAAATCAGGGGAGTGTGGGCCGCCGCCGCGGCGCGCACCACGTTCTCATCGGAAAAGCCAATCAGATCTTCGAAAGCGCCGCCGCCACGCGCCACGATGATCACATCCACATCTGGATCGGCATCCAGCTGCCGGATGGCCGCCACCACGTCCGACGGGCACTGCTCGCCCTGCACGTGCACATGCGTCACCTTGAAGCCGACGACGGGCCAACGCAGACGCACGTTGGTGATGACGTCGCCTTCCGCACGTGCCTGCGGCGCGCAGATCAAGCCGATGCAATGCGGAAATTCCGGCAACGGCTTCTTGCGATCGGCGTCGAACAGACCTTCTCCCTTAAGCTTCTTGCGTAGCTCGTCGATCATGGCCTTCAGACTGCCGCCCGCGCCGGCCGCGATGATCGCGTCGCCGCGCAACGACAGCGACGTGCGCTTCATCCACACGTTCGGCTTGCCGTGGATGATGACACGGTCGCCCTGCACAAACGGCGCCGCCGCCGCGGCGAACCGTCCGAAGCCGTTGACTTCCATAGCGATGTCCTGCTGGTCGTCGCGCAGCGTGATGTAGGCGCTTCCCTGACGACGCGTGTTGATCTGCGTGATCTGCCCGGCCACCCATACGGAGGGCCAACGTTCGACCGCCGTGTAGAACTTCTCGCTGAGCAGGCTCACCGGCCAAGGGTTGTCGGCGGTGGTTTCCGACGCCAGACGGGGCAGCGGCTTCGACGTCTGCTGTGCCGTCGGTGGGTTGTAATCCGGGTTCCAAGTCATAAGTCAAGATTCCATCATCTTGCGGACAAATGGAACATATGTTCGAGTGTTGCGAATGCTCCGTGCGTGAAGATAGTACGGTGTGTGGGGCTGTGTCAAAACGACACTCCGAGATGAAATCGTTACTTTTGTCACACAAGGCAAAAAATGGCGAAATCTCGCCAAAAGTAGAATATATAGTTTCTCTAGCGGCGTGGTGACACTACATTTAGTGCCGACCTTGGCGTAGAGTGTGCATCTGTAGGTACGAACGGGCATGCGGACGAAGCATGAAACCTGGCCGGATGGGTCCGGCCCGGAAAGGAAATATACATGGAAACCCAGACTCTGGAAGGCGTTACGACCGAAACCGAGAACGCGCCGGAAATGGTCAAGGTGCTTGTCGAGAAGCGCGACGGGCGTGTGGTCGATTTTGATCCGATCAACATCATCAGCGCGGTGAAATCGGCTTTCGCCGACCTCGACAAGAAAATCGGTCCTCAGGAGGAACGGCTGATTCGCGACATCGCCAATCAGGTCGAGGCCGAAATCAAGGACCGTTACAACGGTCCCGCCAAGATCGAAGACATCCAGAATCTCGTTGAACACGGCCTGATCGAAGATCACCTGTATGATGTGGCGCGCACGTACACCAACTACCGTCTGAACAAAGACATCGAACGTGCCAAGGCCACCGACATCAACGAAGCCGTCAAGCGTCTGGTGAACCGTGACGAGGCTCTGGTGCGCGAGAACGCCAACAAGGACTCCAACGTCTACTCCACCCAGCGTGACCTGCTGGCCGGCGCGGTGTCCAAGGCGTCCGCCTTCTCCATGCTGCCGGACGCGGTGTCCAACGCCCACATGAAGGGCGACATCCACTTCCACGACGCCGATTACTCGCCGTTCACCGCGCAGTCCAACTGCTCGCTGCCGAACTACTGGGATATGCTCGCCAACGGCTTCACCCTCGGCAACGCGCCGATGGGTTCGCCGAACAGCATCTCCATCGCCGCCACGCAGATCACCCAGATCATGAAGGACGTGGCCTCCAGCCAGTACGGCGGACAGACCGCCAACCGCGCCGACGAGCATTTCGCCGAATACGCCAAGAAGGACTACGACAAGTTCCTTGAGCAGGCCCACGAGATCATGCCCGACGATCTGCCGATCGAGATCGCCGAACGTCAGGTGCGCATGGCCAAGGCCGTCGAGCCGAAGCGCCTGCACTTCGAAAAGGATCGTCCGGCACTGCCGATGGACGAGCCGTTCGACAAGACGTCCGACCGTCTGCAGCAGCTGCGTGAGATCTGGGCGAAGATTCAGACCCGCAAGGCCATCTACGACGCCATGCAGACCATGGAATACCAGATCAACTCCAACCGTGTGTCCAACGGCCAGACCCCGTTCGTGACCGTCGGCTTCGGTCTCGGCACCGACTGGTTCGCGCGCGAAATCCAGCGCGCCATCTTCCTCAACCGCATCCGCGGCCTCGGTTCCGAGCATCACACCGCCATCTTCCCGAAGCTTGTCTTCACCATCAAGCACGGTGTGAACGCCGATCCGGGCGACCCGAACTACGACCTGAAGCAGTTGGCCCTCGAATGCGCCACCAAGCGCATGTACCCGGACGTCATCTTCTACGAGAACATCGTGAAGATCACCGGCTCCTTCAAAGCTCCGATGGGCTGCCGTTCCTTCCTGCAGGGCTGGATCGACCCGAAGACCGGCAAGGATGTCGAGGACGGCCGCATGAACCTCGGCGTGGTCACCGTGAACATTCCGCGCATCGCATTGGAATCCCACGGAGACAAGGACCGCTTCTGGAAGATCTTCGACGAGCGCATGGCCGTCGCCCATCAGGCGTTGCAGTTCCGCATCATGCGTTGCAAGCAGGCCACTCCGGTCAACGCCCCGACCCTGTTCCGCTTCGGCGCATTCGGCCGTCTCGGCGCCAACGACAGCGTTGATCAGCTGTTCCGCAACGAACGCGCCACCGTGTCCCTCGGCTACATCGGCCTGTATGAGGCGACCAGCGTGTTCTATGGCAAGGACTGGATGCGCGACCACGACTGGGATCCGGAAGGCAAGGAATTCGCACTGTCCATCGTCAAGCGCATGAACGAGCTGTGCAAGGATTGGAGCACCGCGGAAGGCTACCACTACTCCGTGTACTCCACGCCGGCCGAATCGCTCACCGACCGCTTCAACCGCATGGACCGCGAGAAGTTCGGCGAAGTGGACGGCGTCACCGACCACGACTTCTACACCAACTCCTTCCACTACCCGGTGTGGCTGCAGCCCACGCCGATGGAGAAGCTCGACTACGAGAAGGACTTCCCGTACTACGCTTCCGGCGGCTTCATCAACTACTGCGAATTCCCGTGCCTGCAGGCCAATCCGAAGGCGCTCGAAGCGGTGTGGGACTACGCCTACACCATCGGCATCGGCTATCTCGGCACGAACACGCCAATCGACCGTTGCTACGAATGCGGTTTCGAAGGTGACTTCGAACCGACCGAGGAAGGCTTCAAGTGCCCCGAATGCGGCAACTCCGACCCGGACCGCTGCAACGTGACCAAGCGCACCTGCGGCTACCTCGGCAATCCGGTGCAGCGCCCGATGGTGCACGGCCGACACGAGGAAATCGCGCACCGCGTCAAGCACATGAGCGGCGAAACCGGCCATGTCACCCTTGACGACGGTTCCGAACGCGAATGGTTCGAGGAAGCCAAGTAATCAATCGCAATAATCGCAAAACAACAGGCAATTCAGGAGCAACGTATGGTAAGCAGCGCCGATCCCGCTGTGTCTCGCCGTGATTTCGCGGCCGGCGAAACCGGCCGCGGGCCGTTCATTCCGACAAACCGCGCCAGCAACCCGCGTGCCGGACAATGGACGAACGCGATGAGCCACAACATGATCGCCGACTACAAGCGGTTCCTCATGACCGATGGCGAGGGGATCCGCTGCTCGCTGTACGTCTCCGGCTGCCCATTCCACTGCGAAGGCTGCTACAACTCGTCGATCTGGGATTTCCGCGCCGGCCACGAATACAACGACCGGCTCGAAGCTCAGATCATGGCCGATCTGAGCCTGCCGTACGTGCAGGGCATCACCTTCCTCGGGGGCGAGCCGCTGCTCAACACCGGCGTGCTGCTGCCGCTTTCACGCAAGATCCGGGAGCGGTTCGGCCGCACCAAGGACATTTGGTGCTGGACGGGCTACACGTGGGAGGAGCTCATGCGCGAAGGCGAAAGCCCCGACAAGCGTGAACTGCTCGAACAGATCGATATCCTCGTGGATGGCCGGTATATCAAGGATCTGCACGATTCGCTGCTGCAGTTTCGCGGCAGCTCCAACCAGCGCATCATCGATGTGCCCAAGTCGTTGGAAAGCGGGCAGGTGGTGCTGTGGTCGAAACTACACGATCAGACGCGGTTCATTCCCGAAATCTACGGCAAGGACCGTGCTGCGGGGGAGGGGGCGGCTTCCTGAATGGTTTTGAACGGTTCGTGTACGAACGGTTGGAATTAGGCAAGCTGACTATATTCGTTGTCTAATTATGCGTCGTGTCGTGCACTTTATGCGATACCGTGCTGAATTAGGCAGGGGCACAGACTACCATTACATACTTGGATAACCGGGGCAGGGCGTTCGTGTTGGCACGGACGCAACCCGGCGGATGAGAACGATAGAGGTACAGTACATGGTCGAAGCAGCAGTTACCGCAGACAACACCTGCGATACGAAGCCGTTGCGCGTAGGTCTTGACATCGGTTCCACCACGGTGAAGGCCGTGGTGCTCGATCAGACCGATTCGCTCGACGCGGTGCTCTTCTCCGATTACCGTCGCCACCACGCCAACGTGCGTGCCACCGTGGCGGGCCTGCTGGAGGACATCCACAAAGAACTTGAGGCCCGTGGCCGCGGCGACGAGCCGATTCGTCTGGCCATCACCGGTTCCGGCGGCCTTGCCTTGGCCGATAATCTCCATGTGCCGTTCGTGCAGGAGGTCATCGCCGAGACCCGCGCCATCGACGAGGAATATCCGCAAGCCGACGTCATTATCGAACTTGGCGGTGAGGACGCCAAGATCACATATCTGAAGCCGACTCCCGAACAGCGCATGAACGGTTCCTGCGCAGGCGGCACCGGCGCGTTCATCGACCAGATGGCCACCCTGCTCGACACCGACGCGGCTGGCCTCAACGACATGGCCAAGCATTACGAGACGCTCTATCCGATCGCCTCCCGTTGCGGCGTGTTCGCCAAAACCGATCTTCAGCCGCTCATCAACGACGGCGCGGCCAAGCCCGATCTGGCCGCATCCATCTTCACGGCGGTCGCCACGCAGACCATCGCAGGTCTGGCGTCCGGCCGACCAATCCACGGCACCGTCATCTTCCTGGGCGGTCCGCTGTTCTTCATGTCCGAACTGCGCGAGGCGTTCCACCGCGCGCTCGAAGACAAAGTCGACGAATTCATCGTGCCGACCGACGCGCACCTGTACGTGGCGTTCGGCTCCGCGCTGCTCGCCGGCGAACCGGACCAGCTTGAGGAGGGCCAGCATTTCGAAGCACGCACCTGCGCCGATATTCTGAAAAGCCTTGAAGACCTGAAGAATCTGCCGGCCAACACCCCCACCATGCCTCCGCTGTTCCCGACCGAAGCGGACCGTGAGGCGTTCAACAAGCGCCACCACCGCGAGCATGTGCACATCGGCACGCTGGAAGGCGCGCAAGGTCCGCACTTCCTCGGCATCGACGCCGGATCGACCACCATCAAAGCGACGCTCGTCAACGACGACCGCGAAATCGTATGGTCGTCGTACGCCACCAACGAAGGCAGCCCGCTGACGGCCGCTGTCAACATCGTCAAGCAGATTCAAAGCCAGCTGCCGGAAGGCGCGTGGATAGCACGCTCCTGCGCCACCGGATACGGCGAAGGCCTCATCACCACCGGCCTGCACCTGGACGAGGGCGTGGTGGAGACCATGGCCCATTATCGCGGTGCGGAAATGGTCTCGCCGGGCGTCACCGCCGTCATCGACATCGGCGGCCAGGACATGAAATACTTGGCGATCTCCAACGGTGTGATCGACTCGATCGCCGTCAACGAGGCCTGTTCGTCCGGCTGCGGTTCGTTCCTGCAGACCTTTGCGCAGTCCATGGGATTGACAATCCAGGAGTTCACGCAGGCCGCGCTCAACTCCACACATCCCGTCGACCTGGGCTCGCGCTGCACCGTGTTCATGAACTCCTCCGTCAAGCAGGCGCAGAAGGAAGGCGCCTCGATGGAGGACATCGCGGCCGGCCTGTGCTATTCCGTGGTGCGCAACGCGCTGTATAAGGTGATCAAGCTGCGCGATTCCGGCGAGCTGGGCGACACCGTGGTGGTGCAGGGCGGTACGTTCCTCAACGACGCCGTGCTGCGCGCCTTCGAGCTGCTCACCGAACGTGAGGTGACCCGACCGAACATCGCCGGCCTGATGGGCGCATACGGTGCCGCGCTGACCGCGCGCATGCATTACACCGACATCGCCGACGGACTCGACGATGGTGACGCGGACGCCGACGGAGGCAAGACCGTCGACATCGACGGCGTCACGCATACCGCGTCCAGCATCGTGTCCGGCAGCGAGCTCGACAACCTGTCCATGACCACCGAACGCGACGTGTGCAAGCTATGCCAGAACCACTGCAAGCTCACCATCACCACATTCCAGGACGGCTCCCGCTACGTGACCGGCAACCGTTGCGAACGCGGCGGCGATTCCAAGAAGCAGCGTTCCGACAGGCCCAACCTGTACGACTACAAATACAAGCGTTGCTTCGCCTACCGTCGTCTGACCGACAAGAAGGCCACCCGCGGCGAAATCGGCATTCCACGCGTGCTCAACATGTACGAGAACTACCCGTTCTGGTTCACGCTGCTCACCTCGCTCGGCTTCAAGGTGATGATCTCCGGCCGCAGCTCGCACGAACTGTTCGAAACCGGCATCGAATCGATCGCCTCCGAAAACATCTGCTACCCGGCCAAACTCGTGCACGGCCACATCAAGTGGCTGCTCAACAAGGGCATCAAGACGATCTTCTACCCGTGCGTGAGCTATGAGGAGAACTTCGTTCCCAACACCGACAACCACTACAACTGCCCGGTCGTGGCCAACTATCCGGTGGTCATCGGCGCGAACATGCCCGAACTGCGCGAGGAAGGCGTGCGCTACATGCGCCCGTACTTCAACATGGCCAACCATGAGCTCATGGTGGACCGCATCGTCGAGGAATTCGCCTGGGCCAACGTGACCCGCGAGGAAGCCGAGACCGCGGTCAAGGCCGCCTACGCCGAAAACGAGGTGTTCAAGCACGACGTGCAGATGGAAGGCCTCAAGGCCCTCGCCTACATGAAGGAACACGACTGCAAGGGCATCGTGCTCGCCGGCCGCCCATACCACGTCGACCCGGAAATCAACCACGGCATCCCGGAGACCATCTGCGCGCTCGGCATGGTGGTGCTTTCCGAAGACTCCATCTGCGAACTGCAGCCGGGGGAGAAGCTCAACCTGAGCGAATTCCTCGCCGAAGGCGAAGAGGATCCGCGCAAGAAGAACGCGAACGGCTTCCGCCACGTCGACGACCGCAAGGTCACCAAGATGCCATTGCGCGTCACCAACCAGTGGGCCTACCATGCGCGTCTGTACGAGGCGGCCAACTTCGTCGCATCCTATCCGGGACTCGAGCTCGTGCAGCTCAACTCCTTCGGCTGCGGCCTCGACGCCATCACCACCGACCAGGTGTCCGAGATCCTGGCGGACAAGGCCGACGTGTACACCATGCTCAAAATCGACGAGGTCTCCAACCTGGGCGCGGCGAAAATCCGTCTGCGCTCGCTCAAGGCCGCCGTCGAAGAGCGTGAACGCAACAAGAAGAACGACGGATTCCGCAAGACCGGCACCGAAGCGCCGACCCCCGGTCGCCAGGTCATGCTCGACACCGTCATGAAAGCCAATCCGAAACTCACCGAAGCCGTCACGGCCGCATCCAAGCGCGCGGCGGAAAACGGCAAGGGCGAATCGCAAGAAACCGCCAAAACGCAGACAAATGGCAAGGGCGCGTCCGCACACAACTCGGCGACCCTGTCCAAGTACGCGAACCGCATCCCGTTCGGCAAGAACATGAAGGACTACACCATCGTGGCCCCGCAGATGAGCCCGATCCACTTCTCTCTGGTGGAATCCGTCATCCGCTCCGGCGGCTACAAGTTCGACATCCTCAAGCATGCCAGCCGAGAGGACGTCGAAACCGGCCTGAAATACGTCAACAACGACGCCTGCTATCCGGCCATCATGGTCATCGGCCAGCTCGTGGACGCGATTCTGGAAGGCAAATACGATCCGGACCACACCGCGCTTGCGATCACGCAGACCGGCGGCATGTGCCGCGCCACCAACTACTTCGGCCTGATCCGCAAGGCGCTGGTCGATGCTGGCTATCCGCAGATTCCGGTGATCGCCATCTCCACGCAGGGCATCGAGGACAACCCGGGCTTCACCGCCACGCCGGCATTGCTGCATCGTGCCATCAAGGCGCTTATCATCGGCGACCTGCTGATGAAATGCCTGTACCGCGTGCGTCCGTACGAAGTGACACCCGGCAGCGCGAACCAGCTGTACAAGACGTGGGACACCATCGTGCGCGAGGCGCTCGAACACCACGGTCGTTCCAAGACGGCGCGCAAATTCATCAGCAAGGGTTACCTGCCGTATCCGACGCTCGTCAAGGAGATCGTCAAGTCGTTCGACTCGTTGCCGTTGAAGGACGAGCCGCGCAAGGTGCGCGTCGGCGTGGTCGGCGAGATCCTCGTCAAGTACCAGCCGGACGCCAACAACCATGTGGTCGACGTCATCGAATCGCAGGATTGCGAGGCCGTGGTGCCGGGCATCATGGAATTCATGACCACCCGACCGTACATTTCCGACTGGAACGAGCATTACCTCGGCATGGGCGGCAGCAAGATCGGCTATGCGCTGATGCGCAAGGGCCTCGACCTGTACAACGCTCCGGTACGCGAGGCGATCGATCTGGCTCACGGCAAGTTCTCGCAGGATCTGCCGATGCCTGAACTGGTCAAGAAGGCCGACGAAGTCACATCCGTGGGCGTGCAGGCCGGCGAAGGCTGGCTGCTGACCGCGGAAATCCTGGAACTCATCGAATCGGGATGCCCGAACGTGGTGTGCGCGCAGCCGTTCGCCTGCCTGCCGAACCACGTGACAGGCCGAGGCATGTTCGGCAAGATCCGCCGACTGCATCCGGAAGCCAACATCGTGTCCATCGACTACGATCCGGGCGCTTCGGAAGCCAACCAGCTCAACCGCATCAAGCTGATGATCTCCGCTGCCAAGAAGGCGCACCGCGCAGCCGAAGAGGCGCGCAACAGCGAGAAGGCCGCTTGAATCGCCATTCTTATTTCCGTCGAACCGACGTTGGGAAACTTTCCGACGTCGGTTCGACGGTATCTGAGCCGCCAAATCGACGGCTGATTCGGCGATCGTAAAATCGATGGTCGTCGAATCGGCATTCAAATCGCCAGCCAAATCGATGGGGAATGATGGTCGGTTATCGATTTTCCGTATAGCGTAGCCTGCGTTGCGAATGGCGCTTTTCGTTAGGATGGCCACTATGACAACGCCAAAGATCACGTACGCGCACCTGCTGACCGAGCCGAATCCGAAGCATGTGGAAAGCCTTATCAAATTCTTCGAATCCGGCTGCCAACAGCGCGGCACCGGCGGTTTTGGCGTGGAAATCGAACACCTGCCGGTACATAACAGCGACGATACCGCGGTGACCTACTACGAAAGCAACGGCATTGAAGCGTTGCTCAACCGCATCCGCCCGTATTACGACGAAAACAAGGAATACTGGGAAAACGGGCGACTGGTCGGACTCGCCCGTGACGGCATCTCCGTATCTTTGGAACCGGGCGGACAGTTGGAAACGTCCATCGGCATCCTGCACAAGCCGGAGGAGCTCGCCACATTGTACGGCGCGTTCCGCCGCGAAGTCGACCCCATCCTCGAAGAACTTGGTTTCCGACTCGTCAACTATGGTTACCAACCGAAATCCAGTTACGCCGACATTCCCGTCAATCCGAAGGACCGATACAAGGCGATGACCGCCTACCTGGGACGTGTCGGACAGTTCGGTCCGTGCATGATGCGTTGCTCCGCTTCGACACAGGTCAGCATCGACTACGTTTCGGAACAGGACGCGATCGCCAAACTGCGGTTGGGCACGGTGATCGGCCCGATTCTGGCATGGTTCTTCCGCAACACCCCGTATTTCGAAGGCAGGGAGAATCCGTATCCGCTGCTGCGCCAACGCATGTGGGATTATCTCGATTTCCAACGCACGAACGTCATCCCCGGCCTGTTCGACCCGCGTTTCGGTTGGGAGGATTACGCGGTGGACGTGCTGTCCACGCCGATGATGTTCGCCGACCTGACGCACACGCCCGAAGCGCTGGCGGTGCCCGGAACCGATCTGCACCATCCGGCGTTCTACGAGAACGCGAACGACGTGTACCCGGACCGCGAGCTCAACGCGTACGAGATCAACCATGTGATCTCCACGCACTTCAACGACGTGCGTTTGAAGAACTTCATCGAATTCCGCCACTGGGATTCGCTGCCGGTGGCCCGCGCCGAGCGGCTTACTGAAATCATCGGCTCGCTGTTCTACGATCCGACGAATCTCGAACGTCTGGAAAGCTACTTCGACGGCATCCGCGAGGAGGACGTGTTCGAGGCCAAGGCGAACCTGCAGGCGCGCGGAAGCCAGGCCATCCCATACGGCAATTCGTTGGAATTCTGGCAGGAGTTCCTCGGCCTTGAGGGTGTGCTCGCCGACGAACCGGGCGACCCGAAGCATCCGGACGTCTTCCAGGCGTGACCGGCCGAGGGTCCGTCCGATGGTACGCTGTTCCATATGGTTACCGAGGGGAAAAAGCGGGTTCGTAAATCGCCCGAAGAGCGCAAACGCGAAATCATCGCGGCGGCGGGCAAGCTGATCGGCGAGAAGGGGTACTACGGCACGTCGCTCAAGGACATCGCCGACGCCATCGGCATGAGCCAGCCCGGACTGCTGCACTACATCGGCAACAAGGAGCGGTTGTTGTCGCTGCTGGTCACCGATAGCTACGACCAGCAGGGCACACCCGCCGACTTCGCTAAGTCGAGATTGCCCGGCAGCGATTCTGACGGCATGCTGTTTCCCGCATATCTGCGGTTTCTGGTCCGCTACAATGCGCAACGCCGCAGTCTGCTGCAGCTGTACATGGTTTTGGAAACCGAATCGTTCAACGCGGACCATCCACTGCACGAGTATTTCGAAAACCGACCGGATCTGACGTGGGAGCATTACTCAAAGTTCGCATGGAAACTGCCTCCGGAAGTCGGCGGATGGGATAATATGCGGCCGATCGTGCGGCAATGCATCGAGGCGATGGATGGCATCCAGTTGCGGTGGACTCGCAAGCCGCCGATCGACCTGTACGACGAGTGGCTCGCCTTCGAACGGATGATCTTCCCCTCGCCGGTGTGGGACGGATACCGGTAGACCGTCCCGTGACGTGCGTATCTAATGGCTGTTAGTTAAGAAACGCCTGAAATTCTGCGGTATTTGACGTTTGGGATAGGAAGATATATAGTTCTTATATCTAATAACCGTTAGATATAAAAGTCGACGAGGACGATGGAGGAGTCATGGGCCGTTACGAAGCAGACCACATTCTGTTCGGCGCCGCATACTACGACGAATATCTCATGATGAAGGGTATTGACCGCATCGATGAGGACATGGCGATGATGAAGGACGCGGGGCTGAACGTCATCCGCATCGCCGAATCCACATGGAGCACCTGCGAACCGCAACCGGGTGTATTCGACTTCACCTATGTGGACCGTGCGCTCGACGCCGCGCAGCGTGCCGGCATCGATGTCATCGTCGGCACGCCGACCTACGCGGTGCCCAGCTGGCTCGTCAAGCTCGACCCGAGCGTGCTCGCGGTCACGCCGAACGGACAGGGCAAGTATGGCGCGCGCCAGATCATGGACATCGTCAACGCCACCTACCGCTTCTACGGCGAACGTGTGATCCGCAAGCTCATCTCCCACGTCGCCGACCATCCGGCCGTCATCGGCTACCAGGTGGACAACGAGACGAAATACTACGATTCCGTCTCCGAGGACATGCAGCGCCTGTTCGTCAAGTATCTGCGCGAGAAGTTCCACGGCGATCTGGACGAGCTCAACCACCACTTCGGCCTCGACTACTGGTCCAACCGCATCGACTCCTGGGAGGACTTCCCGGACGTGACCGCCACCATCAACGAGTCCCTGGGCGGCGAATTCGACAAGTTCCGCCGCGACCAGGTGCGCGCCTTCCTGCAGTGGCAGGCCGACATCGTGCGCGAATACGCGCATGACGACCAGTTCATCACCCACAACTTCGATTTCGAATGGCGCGGATACTCCTACGGCGTGCAGCCGGCCGTCGACCACTTCAAGGCCTCGACCGCCGTGGACATCACCGGCGTGGACATCTACCACCCCACCGAGGACGACCTGACCGGCAGGGAGATCGCCTTCGGTGGCGACATGACCCGCTCCACCAAGGACGGCAGGAACTACCTGGTGCTCGAAACGGAGGCCCAGGGCCAGCACGGCTGGGTGCCGTTCCCGGGCCAGCTGCGCCTGCAGGCCTACTCCCACCTCGCCTCCGGCGCCGACATGGTGGAATATTGGCACTGGCACTCCATCCACAATTCCTTTGAAACATATTGGAAGGGCCTGCTGAGCCACGACCTCGAACCGAATCCCACCTACCGCGAGGCGGGCGTGTTCGGCCGCGAGATCGCCAAACCGGAAGTGGGGGAGCGGCTCGTCCACCTGAAGAAGCACAACAAGGTGGCCATCATGGTCAGCAACGAATCGCTGACCGCGCTCGACTGGTTCCTCATCGAAGCCGGCTTCCCGTTCGGCGGCACCCTCAAGTACAACGACGTGGTGCGCAACATCTACGACGCGCTGTTCGAACTCAACGTGGAATGCGATTTCATCCCGTCCGACGCGCCGGCCGAACGCCTGGCCAAATACGAGATGATCGTGACCCCGGCACTGTACTGCACTCCGCAGGAAACAACCGACCGTCTGCGCGAATTCGTCTCCAGCGGCGGCCACCTTGTCTCCACCATGCGCTCCTTCGTAACCGACGACGAGGTGACCGTATGGCACGACCGCGCGCCGCACAACCTCACCGACGTGTTCGGCATGACCTACAACCAATTCACCCGCCCGAACGGCCACGTATCCGTGGAATTCGCCGGAACGCTCGCCAAAACCCCGGCAAGCGACGCGCAGGCGCTCATCGAACTGGTCACCCCATTCGACGGCACCGACGTGCTCGCCAGCTACGGCCACTACGCGTGGAAGGATTACGCCGCGGTGACCCGACATGGCTTCGGCAAGGGCGACGCCGAATGGATCGCCACCCTGCTCGACGCCGACACCATCCGCGCCGTCCTGCGTGAAGCCGTGGAACACGCGGGCATCGCCGATGCCGGCACCGCGCTCGCCGGACAGGTGACGGTGCGCCGCGGAACGAACGCCCGCGGCGAGCAGGTGACGTATCTGCTCAACTACTCCGCCGACGAGGTCACCATCGACAGCCCGGTGTCGGGCGATGTGGTGGTCGCTCCGGTGGTGGTGGGCACCGACGGCACCGTCGATGAATCCGCCACCGCGGCGATCGCTCTGAAGGAGGGCTCGAAGGTCGAGGTGGGCGACAGGCTGACGATCGGCCGCTGGAATGTGGTCGTCATCGCCGGCTGAGCCGCAAAGCGGTGGCGGTGCGTCGGCCCACTGGGTCAGGGGATGAGCAGGTCGATGATGGCCTTCCATTCCCCGACGAAGTCGACGTCATGCGATCCGTTGAGCCAGCGCAGCTGCAGACCCTCCATCGCGGACAGGACCTGCAGCGCGGTGCGCTCCGGATCGGCGACACCGTCGCGCTCGGCCGCGAACGCGTATTCCTTCAGCAGATTGATTTCGCGCTGTTCGAAATACTCGTGCACGGGATGGTCCTTGCTTAACGCCTCGCTTTCCAGCAAGGTGTAGAGACGGACCATCTCCGGACGGTCGGCGTTGGTCTCCACGGTTCCCGTGGAAATGGCCTTCAGCCCCAGATCGCAGTGGTACGCGATGCCGTCGTCAAGGACTTCGCCGGTCACGCCCTGCACGCCAAGATGCTCGGCGATGGCGATCTGATTGGTCCGATCGGCGTATTTGAGGGTTTCCTCAAGCAGTTGTTCTTTGGATTTGAAGTAGTAAAGGAGGCCGGCTTCGGTGATGTTCTGAGCCTGGGCCACATCGCGTATGGTGAAGCCCCAGAAACCGAACTGGGAGATGAATGAGACCGTGGTTTCGAGAATCGCCTTCCTGCGATCCTCGGCGCTCATTCGCTTTCTGGGTTTGTTTTCGGTGCGGCGACGCATATGCTCTCCTTCATCTGGTGCTTACTAAGGTACAAGAAGGGGGAGAAGAAGACGATGGGAACCCTTGGAACACGCCGGATTATCGCAGACAAACGATTTGTTATATGATTTAACTAAGCAGTTACTAGGTAATAAAAACCGGTGACTGTGAAGCTGAATGGAACAGTGTCCGACCGGTTTTGCAAACGCTTTGAGACGGCGATGACATGACGTCGACTTGTGCCTTTGCGAAAGATGGTTTACACTGAAAACACGTTAGTTACCACATGGTAGTTAACAGATGGGGCGAGGCTGTCCCACCACCACATACACCGCTAAGGTGCGGAATCGCACACAACATAAGTTCACTACTGAAGCATGATTCGAAGGAGAGAGTTTCATGAGTGAAGCAATCGCCAGCAAGGCGGAGCGTCTTGCCGCTTACAACGCCAACATCGCCGCGGCGGAAAAGGATCCGTCACTGTCCCCGGAAACCGGCAAGCCGCTGTCCAAGATGAACGCCGCACGTTTCGGCGCAGGCTTCCTGGTATTCGGAGTGCTGTGGATGTCCGGTCTGGGCATCGTTTCCGCAGTGCTGCTGCCCATGCACTACAAGACCATCCCGGGCGTCAACGCCGATGCGTTGGTCGGCATCGTCAACGCGTTCACCGCGGTCGCATCCCTGGTCGCCAACCTGATGTTCGGCAACTTCTCCGATCGCTCCCGTTCCCGCTTCGGCCGCCGTACCCCGTGGATCCTCTTCGGAGCCGTGCTCGGTGGCGTCACCCTGTTCCTGACCGGCACCACGCATAACGCCGTGCTGCTGACCATCTTCTACTGCGCCTGCATGTTCGGTCTGAACTGCATGATCGCGCCGATGGTCGCCATCCTGTCCGACCGCGTGCCTTCCAAGATCCGTGGCACCATGTCCGCCTTCTACGGCGCCGGCTCCACCATCGGCGCTCCGATCGGCACCATGCTCGGCGCATTGTTCATCGAAAACCTGATTCCGGGCTTCGCCGTCGCCGGCGTGCTCATGTTCCTCGGTGGCGTGGTCGCCGTGATCATCATCCCGAAGGAGCAGTCCGCAGACTTCCTGCCGAAGGACGAAGGCTCCGCCAAGGACATCCTCTCCTCCTTCCGCCCGCCGAAGTTCTCCACCGCGCATGACTTCTACAAGGCGTTCGCCGGCCGCTTCTGCATGCTCATGGCCTACCAGATGATCAACGTCTACCAGCTGTACATCATCCAGAACTACATCGGCCAGTCCGTCAAGGAATCCGCCGTCACCGTGTCCGTCGTGTCCATGATCATGATGGTCATGTCCCTGGTCGGCTCCTTCATCTCCGGCCCGGTCTCCGATCTCATCGGCCGCCGCAAGGTCCCGGTCGTCGTCGCTTCCGTGCTCTTCGCCGTCGGCATCGCCATGCCGTGGATCTTCAAGTCCACCATGGGCATGTACCTGTTCGCCGGCATCGCAGGCCTCGGCTACGCCGTCTACTCCGCCGTCGACCAGGCGCTGCTGGTGGACGTGCTACCGAACAAGGAAGAGGCCGGCAAGGATCTGGGCATCCTGAACATGGCCACCACCCTCGGCCAGATGTGCGGCCCGGTCGTCATGTCCGCCATCGTGGTCAACCTCGGCTACAACTTCGCGTTCCCGACGTCCATCGCATTGGCCATCATCGGCTGCTTCTTCATCATGGCCATCAAGAAGGTCAAGTAAGGCAGCTGCTGTAAACCGGGGGAGACGGTCGTGCCATAGGCCGTCTCCCCTCCGCGGGGTCGAATCGTCCCGCCTCTCCCATCCATACTAACCATCAACGCATATCCGAATTATCAACGACGATACCAAGGAACATCATGACCACCTGGATTGCAACGACGCAAGACAACAAGCTTGCCGACCGAACCTCCGACATCGAATCCACCAACGCCACCACCGCGGCCGACCTGCAGCTCGACGGCAACGAATACCAGGCCCTGCGCGGCTTCGGCGGCTGCTTCAACGAACTCGGCTGGCTGCCGCTGCAGAACGTCAGCGAAGCCGAACGCGACCAGATCATCAAGGAGCTGTTCAGCCCCGACGAGATGAACTTCACCTTCAACCGCGCCCCCGTCGGCGCCAATGACTTCGCCGACCACTGGTACAGCTACGACGAGGTCGACGGCGACTACGGGATGGAGCATTTCTCCGTCGAACACGACGAGCAGACCCTGATCCCGTACATCCACCGCGCACAGGAATGGCAGCCGAACATGCAGCTGTTCTCCAGTCCGTGGAGCCCGCCGACGTGGATGAAGCGCCCGAAGGCCTACAATTACGGCCGTCTCGTGCAGACCCCGGAGAACCTGAAGGCCTACGCCAAGTATTTCGTCAAGTACATCCAGGCCTATGCCGAGCACGGCATCACCGTGAACCAGCTGCACGTGCAGAACGAGGTGTTCGCCGACCAGAAGTTCCCGAGCGCCCTGTGGGATTCCGAAGCGCTCAAGGTGTTCATCCGCGACTACCTCGGACCGGCGTTCGACGAGGCCGGACTCGACACCGACATCTGGCTGGGCACCCTCAACGGCCCGGAGGACATGGCCTGGACCGGCGGCGGCTATGGCATGACGCTCAACAACTACAACCGCTTCGTCGACAACATCCTCTTCGACGACGGCGCGCGCAAGTACATCAAGGGCATCGCCTACCAGTGGGCCGGCCAGAACTGCATCGCCCGCACGCACGAATCATGGCCGGAGATCGAACTGATCCAGTCGGAGTCCGAATGCGGCACCGGCGACAACAGCTGGGAGTACGCGGAGTACATCTTCCACCTGATCAACCACTACTTCCGCAACGGCGCCACCGCATACACCTACTGGAACATGATTCTCGACGACCAGGATTCCACATGGGGCTGGTGGCAGAACTCCCTGTTCACCATCACCGCCGACAAGCACGAAGTGCGCCGCAATCCGGAATACTACGTGATGCGCCACTTCTCGCACTACGTCAGGCCCGGCGCGAAGGTGCTCGGCACCACCGGCCACTTCAACTCGATGGCCATCGCCTTCCGCAACCCGGACGGCACGGTGGTGGTCGTGGCGCAGAACGCCCTCGACGAGGAGCGCCCGTTCGAATTCGCCGATCCCGATGCCGCCGAACGCGGCTTCAAGGTAACGCTTGCTCCGCGATCGTTCAACACCTTCGTGCTGGACTGAGCCGGAGTGATACGGCGTCGGCTCGCGCGTAATGCCGGTTTTTCCCTTTTTCCCGGCGATATGCCGATCGCCGGCGCCCTGCCCATGAGGTGCCCGCCGCGATGGATCCCCTCCATGCGCGGCGGGCACCTTTGTTTGTATTGGTGGTTTTTCTCATCCGAGCAGTCCTTCGCCGTGGGATGCCGACGAGATTGGGTTGCGTGTGGAACGGAAATGTATTACGATATAACTAAGTAGTTACTAAGTAATAGAAACTGCATGACGTACGAAGGAGTGCATATGGATCTTGATTACATCAAGGGCGTGAACCTGGGTAACTGGCTGGTTCTGGAAAAGTGGATGACCCCGGCATTATTCGATGGAACCACTGCCGATGACGAATACTATCTGCCGACGCAGCTCGACCCGGCCGTCTACGAGGCCCGCATCAAAACCCACCGCGCCGAATACATCAACGAACGCGACTTCGCCACCATCAGATCGTGGGGGCTGAACTCCGCGCATCCCCGTGCCGTACTTCATCTTCGGCGACCGTGCACCGTTGATCGGCTGCATCGACGAACTTGACAAAGCCTTCAACTGGGCCGAGAAATATGGCCTGACCATCCTCATCGACCTGCACACCGCGCCGATGAGCCAGAACGGCTTCGACAACGGCGGCATCTCCGGCGTGTGCAAATGGGCGCAGCTGCCCGACGAAGTCGAATTCGTGCTGTCCGTGCTCGAACGCCTCGCCAAGCGGTACGGCCATCGTCGGGCGCTGATGGGCATCGAAATCATCAACGAGCCGAACACCACCACCTGCTGGCCGATGGCGAACGTGACCGAACGCTACAAGGCGGTCGATCCGGAACTCGCCGAAGGCACCGGCCCGATCGCATTCGACTGGCTCAAGAACTTCTACATCACCGCCTACCACCGTCTACGCGACGCCGACAAGGGCGCATTGCCGACCGACAAAGTCGTGGTGTTCCACGACGGTTTCGACATCGAACAGTGGAAGGACTTCATGCGCGGCCCCGACGGCAAGCTCGCGCCCGAGTTTAAGAACGTGGTCCTCGATACCCACCAATACCTCATGACCGCCGAAACGATGGGTTGCCCGCAGACAGCGGAAGGCTACGACGACTTCGTGAGGAACACCTACGCGCCGATGATCGCCGAGATGAGCGAATACTTCCCGGTGATCGTGGGGGAGTGGTGCCTGTTCAACTCCGTCGGCTGCGGCGTGGACACCCACGGCGGCCAAAGCGTGCTCAACGGCGAGGAGGGCGCGCAGGCCGAGACGCTGACCGCCGAGCAGAAGCGTTCGCTGTACCAGGGCGTGGCCGAATCCCAGCTCGCCGCATGGAGCAAGGGCAGCGGCTTCTACTACTGGAACTACAAGCTGCTTACCGACACCGTCAACACCCCCGGATGGATCGGCTGGGACGCATGGGACCTCGGGCGCTGCATCGCCCAAGACTGGTTCCCCGTCCAAAAGTGATTCCGTCGGACGCAAGAATCGTACAAAGCAACGCGTGATATCAAGAACATTAAGGAACGACAATGCTGCATAATCCGATCTTCAAAGGCTTCAATCCCGATCCGGCCATCTGCCGCAAAGGCAACGACTACTACGTGGCCGTCTCTACCTTCGAATGGTTTCCGGGCATTCCGATTTACCATTCGAAGGATATGAAGCATTGGGAGCTGCTCACCCACGTGCTTACTGATGATACGAATCCGAACCTCACCAAGCTGCCAAGCGCTAAGGGCATTTGGGCTCCATGCCTCACGTATTGTGAGGAAGAGGACATGTTCTACGTGATTTACGGCGTTATGAATTCCATGAATGCACGCTATTTCGACGTGAATAATTATCTGATTAAGTCGAAGAGCATTGAAGGTCCGTGGAGTGAGCCGGTATATCTGACATCTTCCGGTTTCGACGCGTCCATTTTGCATGATGACAATGGCAAGAAGTACATCGTCAGCTTGGAATGGGAGACCCGTGAAGGCTATGAGAAGCCGGGTGTGATCTGCTGTGTGGAATATGATCCGGAAACCAAGTATGTGGTTGGCTATCCGAAGCGTATATGGCGTGGCGCTACTGATCGTGGCTGCATTGAGGCTCCGCATCTGACCAAGCGTGACGGCTGGTATTACCTCATGTGCGCCGAGGGCGGCACCGGCTACAACCATTCTGTGACCATGGGCCGTTCCCGCAATGTGTGGGGCCCGTATGAGCCGGATCCGAATGGTCCGCTCGTCACTTCGCAGCCGAAGGAGTCAAACGAGCGTGCTGATGACGATCATTTGAAGCCGCGCTATTTCAACCCGGATTCCGTATTGCAGAAGTCCGGCCACGGCTCCTACGTGGATCTGCCGAACGGCGAGACATATCTTGTGCACCTGACCAGCCGTCCGTTTGTGCCGGAATTGCGTTGTACGCTTGGCCGTGAGACCGCCATTCAGAAGATGCAGTGGACGCCTGATGGTTGGTTGCGTATGGCTGATGGTTCTAATCTGGCAAAGATCGAAGTCGAGGAGCCGAATCTGCCAGATGTGCCGATGCCGGAAATTCCAAGCCTTGACGATTTCGATGGTGAGGAACTGGGTAACTGGTATTACTCGCCGCGTCAGATGCCGAGCACGTTTGCAAATGCTACGGAACGCCCGGGCTGGTTGCGTGTTCGTGGTGAGGAATCGCTTGCCTCGCTGAATCGTACGAGCCTGCTTGCTCGCAAGCTGACGAGCGTGTATGCCACGGTAACCACCAAGATGGAGTTCGAGCCGGAAGTCTACCAGCACAGCGCTGGCTTGACCATCTACTACGACAACATGAATAATATTTTCCTGCGCAAGTATTATTCACAGACGCTTGGCGGCAGCGCGATTTCGATTGTGCGTCTCGAAAACGGTGAAAAGATGGAAATGCTTGACACTCGCGTTGCTGTGGAAGACAAGCCGATCTATTTCCGTTTGAATATCGAAGGTCGTCGTACTTGGTTCGAGTGGGGTTATGATGGCGAGAACTGGACCAAGATTGGCCCGGATTTCGACACTACCACCTTCTCTGACGAATACTGCAAGTACGGCGAATTCACTGGCACCATGGTCGGCATCGCCGTTACCGACGCCGCTCTGCACGAGAAGACTGCCGACTTCGACTTCTTCGACTACGAGGCGGACGAGACGAAGCCGGTCGACTGATCCCGCCCATCCGGCCACGATCATTCCGAAACCCCAATCCGGCCGTGGTCCGATTCCAACCGGCCGCGTGGCTGATTGCGGGACGCATACAATGGGCCAAGGAGCGTTGCGAACGGTGCGTTCCTTGGCCCATTGGGCTGAAATAGGGGTTTGGTTTGGGCTGTTTGGTTTTTGAATAGGCGGAAACGGCAAGCCGGGCGAAACCCCGCACAGAAAGGCGGTGGGATGCATGGTGCTGGGCATCGACGAGCGAATCAACGGCGTGAACCTCGGCAACTGGCTGGTGCTGGAGAAATGGATGGATCCGGAACCATTCGTTCGCACTGCCGAAGATGACGAAATCTGGATGCACCGCACGCACGGCGCCCTCTGGTCCGAACGGAATCTCGCCGAGGAACTGCGCCGGCACCGCGACGCCTACATCACCCTGGAGGATTTCCGCATCATCGCCGACCATGGGCTCAATCTCGTGCGCATTCCCATACCATATTTCATCTTCGGCGATTGGCCCGGACATCCGGGCTGCATCGCATACCTCGACCGCGCGTTCCGTTGGGCGCGGGAGACGGGACTGAAGATCATGATCGACCTGCATACCGTGCCCGGCTCACAGAATGGTTTCGACAACGGCGGTCTGACGGGCGTGTGCAAATGGGCGCAGAATCCGGACTTGGTGGAATACGCGCTGAATGTGCTGGAACGATTGGCCCGCCGATATCGTGACGAGCCGACCCTACACAGCATCGAAGTGCTCAACGAACCGGTGAGCTGGTCGGTGTTCCATGGCACGTCGAATACGGCGAAGGACGTCCGCGAGGCCTCCGGCAGCACGCATGTCCCACTACGGCTTCTGAAGCGCTTCTACCGTGACGCCTACACCCGGCTGCGCGCCATACTACGTCCGGAAACCCTGATCGTATTCCACGACGGCTTTCGACTGCTCCGCTGGAGTGATTGGTTCCGTCGTTCCGGCATGCGCAACGTCATGCTCGACACCCACCAATATCTCATCGCCATGGAGGAACCGTTGTTCGCGGGACCGGCACGCCGACTGTACCTGCAATCGCGGCACCTGCCATGGCTGTACCGAATGCTGGTGGGTGCGCGCGAAATCGCCATCCGTTCGGCGGCCCGCCATATCCCTGTACTTGTGGGCGAGTGGTGCGTGGAGAACCGGTGGGCCCTGCACGGCCGAAACCGAGCGGACGCATACCGTCAAGTATCGCGATTGCAACGCGCGGCATGGGATGCGTCGGCGGGGCAGGTCTATTGGAGCTACCAGCTTGCGCGTTCCGCGAAACCAGGCAGCGGCGAAGGAAAACCGCCGCGGGACCCTCGCAACGGCGGCAATCTCGAAGCATGGGATCTGACCCGCGTATGGCGTCATGGATGGATTCAAGCGGATACGCCCCACGATGACGTGGCATCGGCGCCGTCAATCAACGACAATCGACGCAAAGGGCATTAGACTCGGAGTCATGGCAGAGGAAGAGACTTCGAAACGTACCCGCAAATCGCCACAAGAGCGTCGTGTGGAAGTGCTGGATGCGGCGGTGCAGCTCATCAGCGAACGCGGATTCAACGGCATCTCCATCCAGGACGTGGCCGATCGGGTCGGCATTTCCAAACAAGGCGTGCTGCGATACGTCGAAAACAAAGACAAGATGCTGGCGCTGGTATATGACGAATACTACGGGCAAACCGGCACTCCGGAGGACTTCTTCTCATCGGGCATGCCGGGCAGCGACCCATCCGCGCCGCATTTCCCCGCATACCTGCGCTACCTGGTGAAACACAACTCGCGCCGCCGCATGATGGTGCAGCTGTTCACCGTGCTGTCGGCCGAATCCCTGAACCCGGACCATCCGCTGCATGATGAATTCATGGAACGAATGGACAACATCTGGGCACATTATTCCCGTTATCCATGGTTGGTTCCGCCGCAACTCGGCTCATGGGAGGAAAGCATGCGGCCGGTGGTGCGCAAGGCCATGGAAATCATGGATGGCATCCAGCTGTGGTGGCTGCGCGAACCGGAAGTCGACCTATGCGCAGAATGGGCTGAAATGGAAAACCTGCTGTTCCCCGAGCCCCTGTGGGACGCCTACCGCTGATTCGGATTTATTGATTTGGTCGTGTCCGTTCCGCCGGTTGGTTGCGATTGCGTGATTCTGATGATTGTCTATCTGCTTTCGTTTTTCGACCTGCGGTTTTTGGACTTGCGGTTTGCGGTTTGGCTTGCGTGAGGCACCCTTTTGCTCACGGATTGCGATTTGCGATTTGATTGGTGGTTTGTGGCTTGCACGAGTCCAATCGCAAGCCACCCTTTTGCTCACGGATTGCGGAAAAGTGCGTTTTTGCGCATACGTGCGCTGAATTATCTGATTTTAGAAATAGGAAACGTTGGAATTCCGCCATTTGCGATTTTGCATAATGGCATACGATTACCCCTTTTCGCTCACATGCGTATATTGACGGCTTGATTTATTTTGCGTGAGCGAAAAGGGGTATTGAATAGTGCGATTACGCAATGTGGTTACGCAACGCAATCGCACTATCGCATACAACTACGCCACAGTGAACGTGGTGCGCTTCAAATCGCGACGACGGCTCGAATGGCCAATCAACACCTCGAACTCGCCCGACTCGACGATACGGTTGGCATCCGAATCGACGATAGTGCACCCCGAAACCGGAATATCGAACGCAACGGTCTTGGTCTCGCCCGGCTCAAGCTCCACGCGCTGGAACGCCTTGAGCTCGCGGTCCGTCCAACTGTAGGACGTCACGATATCGCCGATATACAACTGCGCTACTTCGGTGCCCTTGCGCTCGCCGGTGTTGGTGAGGGTGATTTCGGCGTGCACGGTGTCGTCGGTGGTGAACGTGCCGGAGGTGGGGGCGTTGGTGATCGTCGGCTCGCCATATGCGAAGGTCGTGTAGCCCAGACCCTCGCCGAACGCGAATGCCGGATCCTGCGTGAGATCGGCGTACCGGTTGCCGTGCTGGCCACGGATCTGGTTGTAGTAGACCGGCAGTTGGCCCGCATGACGCGGGAAGGTGATCGGCAGACGTCCGCTCGGCTCGGTTTCGCCGAGGATGATCTCCGCGATGGCTTGGCCGCCCTTCATACCCGGATTCGGCGCCCACATGAACGCGCTGACGCCATCGGCCGTGGATTCGTCCACGATCACGCCATTCGTGCCGATCACGCATGCCGGCATCACCTGCGGCTTGGAGCTCATCAGCACCACGACCAGCGGCTTGCCGGTCTCGCGGGCCACGTCGGCAAGCGCTTTGAGCATGGCGTTCTGCCCGCCGAGCAGTTCCAGTGTGGCGGTGGAGCAGGTCTCGCCGACCAACTGCACCACATCGCCCACGACGGCGACAACAAGGTCGGAACGGCGAGCGTTGTCCACCGCCTCATCCAGCAGTTGCTGGTCGAACTTGGCGGAGACGGCGAGCTTCGGACGAGGCTGGCCATCCGGATAGAACTCGCCTTCCGGATCGTCCACCAAATCGATGATGTTCGCGCCACGCGAATACGCAACCTCGCATCCTTCGGGCGCAAGCTGCTTGAACCCGTCAAGCACGGTGGTGATCATCTCACGCGGCTGGCCATCCGGCATCCAATTGACCTGACCGGAATTGCCGGCCCAATCGCCCAACTGCTCCTGCGCGTCATCGGCAAGCGGGCCCACCACGGCGATGCGTTTGCCCGCCGCAGCCGAGAACGGCAATGCGCCGTCATTCTTCAGCAACGCCACGGATTCGCGTGCGATTTGCAGGTTGAGCTCTTGATGGGCTTTGGAGCCGATAACCGTCTTGATGCGCTCTTGGTCCGGCAGACGCGGATCTTCGAACAGGCCCAGGCGGAACTTGAGTGCGAGGATGCGGGACACGGCTTCGTCGATCAGCGACTCATCCAGCAGGCCGGTCTTCACGGCCTCGATGGCACCTTCGTAGAACTTCGGCGTGGTCATGATCAGGTCGTTGCCGGCCTTGACCGCGTCCGCGGCGGCGTGCACGTAATCGGCCTTGACCTTCTGCTCCCACACGGAACGGCCGACGTTGTCCCAGTCGGTGATCAGCGTGCCCTGGTAGTGCCAGTCGCCGCGCAGCTTGTCGGACAGCAGCCACTTGTTGAAGGTGACCGGCACGCCGTCGATGGATTCGTATCCGAGCATGAACGTGCCGCAACCCTCCTTCGCCACGCGTTCGAACGGCGGCAGGAACCACGATTCCAGCTTGCGGTGGGACAGGTCCGCTTCGGAAGCGTCGCGGCCGCCCTGCGTTTCGGAATAGCCGGCGAAATGCTTGGCGCAGGCCAGAATCGCATCCTTGGCGAGCGGCTCGCCAGCTTTGGCGCCGCCCTGATAGCCCTTGACGATGGCGGAGGCCATCTCGCCGATAAGATACGGATCCTCGCCGAACGTCTCGTCCACACGGCCCCAACGGGTGTCGCGGGCGATGCACAGCACGGGGGAGAACGTCCAATGCACGCCGGTGGTGGAGACCTCTTCGGCGGTGGCACGGCCCGCGGCCTGAACCTTGGCCGTGTCGAAGCTTGTTGCCATGCCGAGCTGGGATGGGAAGATGGTGGAGCCTGGCCAGAAGGAATAGCCGTGGATGCAGTCGTCGCCGATGATCAGCGGAATGCCGAGGCGGGTCTTCGTGTTCACGGTCTCGACCGCGCGGGGCAGGTCCGCGGGGGAGGTGTGCAGAATCGAGCCGACGTGCTTGTTGACGATCAGGTCATCCAGATCGCCGCTGCGAGCATCAAGCTGCATCATCTGGCCGACCTTCTCTTCGAGGGTCATGCGTCCGAGCAAATCGGCGATGCGCTCTTCGGCAGGCAGGTTGGGATTCTTGTATGGCAGGTCGGTGGTGTTGGTCATGGATTGCTCACTTTCCTCGTTGAAGCGGTGTCCTTTAATTACCACTTGGTATTTTACGATGATTCAGGTAATTTCACAAGTCGCCGCAGCGCATGTCGTATTTGGCGGACATTGCTCGTGTGGGCGGTTCTACAATGACTTCTTGGTTGCGGTATCGGCTCCATGCATGCATACGGGCCGGGAGTCACGGCAAGGTCCGGTCTTTCCGTAGGCGGTTTTCGGGTTCCGTAGGTGGTTGGGGCTGAATGCCTGCCGAAGGAATGGCCTGAATAAAGCCGTTCCTCATCCCCGATACCACCGGCGACCACCTACGGAACAGTGAAACCCTCTACGGAATCTCGCCATGACACATCGGTTACGGTTCACCGGGGTTCGAAAAGGAAGAAATAGCATGATACGACAGGCAACATCTGCGGATATCGCGGCGATCGCCGCGACCTACGAGGACCTGCTGACTTACGAGCAGGAGCATGGAGGCGATTCCCATTGGGAATTGGGCGTATACCCGACGATCGCTGTACCGAAGCGCGCCGTGCCCGCAGGGGGAGATGATCGTGCTGGAAGAGGATGGTGAGATCCGTGCCAGCATGATATTGAAATGCCCAGCCCGCGGAATACGACGACGTGGCATGGCAGTATCCCGGCGAAGGCGAGGATGTGCTTGTCGTGCATACGCTGTGCGTGCCGCCGCGGTTCGCGGGCCACAGGTATGGAAGCCGGATGGTGCAATACGCGAAGGAATATGCGGCCGGGCACGGCTGCGCGGTCGTCCGCCTCGACACCTATGCGCATAACGAGCCGGCGAAACGCCTGTGCCAACGGTGCGGATTCCGCATCGCAGGGTGGGGGCCGCATTGCTCCAAGGGCTCATGGAAGAGGAGCAGGTGTATCTGGAGTACAGGTTGCAATGAGCATCGGCGTCGTTGCCGTTTCAATAGGTGAGTGAAGGTCGGGCCTCCCATAGGGTGACCCGACCTATTGCCTTACGCGCGTCGGCGGGTCAGCATCAATCCGATGCCAAGCATGAAGCAGGCGACCATCATGCCTGCCGGAGCCAGCATGTCCGAGCCGGTGTTCGCAATGGTTTTGGTGGTGCTGGCAGTGGCATCGCTCCTTCCGCTGGATGAGCCGGGCTTAGCTGGGGCGCCCTCGCGCACCACGGAGGCGACGGCCTGCCCCGGCTCCACCTTGACCACGGAACCGTCTGCGGACAGCGTCACTTTGGCGCTGTAGGCGGCGGCGAGATTCAGCCGCTGATAGCCGTTCGAGCTTGCGTCCAACGGTTCGCCGGAATCAATCTCCGTGGCGGCCAGCACGGCCCTCCGTTGTTCGGCGTTCAACGTCGGGAACGCGGTGGTCAACAGATTCTCCGCGCCTTCCGGTACGACGGCGGCCTTGCCGGTGGCGGAGGTCGGCTTGAATCCATAGCTCATGCGTGCCTGATAGGCGGCCAATGCCGACGCGCGGTTGGTCACCGGCTGTGTACTGAAATCGTCGGTGAAATCGTTGGTGTATCCGCCGCTCGGCTTGGAGGAATCGGCGGAATTCGCGTTCAACGCGGTCACGCAATTCTGCACGGTCGTCGGATCATCCGCCGCGCGGGCAACGATATTGGCGCCCACGCAACGCTTCGCCATATACGCCTGCATTTCCTGATATGCCGGCATCAACTTGTCGTTGCGGAACTGTTCATCGGACCACCGCGTCGCAAGCCCGGCCTCTCCGATGATGCGCCCGCCCATCAGATCGAGCGGATAGTGCACGCCCACGATCAGACGATTGTTGGCCGCCTCCGATGCGCGCGTCATGATCTCCGGCGCGAGCTGGGGCAGCAGCGTGGCCAGGCCGATACCGCCGGAATAGGCGACGGTGGTGTGACCGGAAGGGAACGAACCAGTGGGGGCGAGCGTGTCATAGCCGGGGTTGTGCTGCGTGCCGGAATCGTCCGTCCACACCGGCAGATGGATGATATTCTCGGTCTTCGGCAGACCGGCAGCCACATAGCCGCCATTCGTGCGATCCGTGAACGGACGCGGATGGACATACTGCTTCTTCACGGCGGAATCGTTCACATACCGTGACAGCAACGCGTGCCGTTCCGTGCCGATGTCGCTTTCTCCGGGCCGTTTGACCAACAACGTTGTGGAAAGTGGCAGATCACCCTGCTTGATGCCCTCGCTCAGAAACCTCCCCAAAACCGGGCCAAGCGCATCGGAGTACGTGTTTTCGATCAGCGAATCACTGTCCTTCAATGCGCGCTGCTGCTGAGGATTGAGCGGATCGTCATCACTGGTCCGCCCCTCATTGGCCTTATGATTCACCGACACCGTGGCGTCGCTGTTTTCCTTGAGCACCTCTGCATTGACCACGCGTCCACGCAGCTCCGTGGAAGGCGCGGTGAGATCCGGCTGGTAATAATTGGTGAAATCGGTGAGCAATGCCGTGTAATCCGGCTGCTGCGTATCGGACGGATACGGTTCGGCGCATTGCGCCTGCACGGTGACGCCCAGCGCCATGACGGCCGTGGCCGCCGCCGCGCAACACAAGCAACGGTGTCCTTCTCATCAGTCTCTCCTTATACTGATGCGCCCCCTTCATAATCGGCACGCTTTCATCTCATCATAGGCAGCATTGGCGCAATCGGGGGCGTGTCCGAATACGCGCATGCAATTTCGCGTAACTTTTCCTCCCTAGATATAGGCGAGGCAATACGATATGCGGATATCGCCGGCGGCCGTCAACGCCGACGACGCCAACACGACAAGGAGAACCGTGAGCATCCACGACGAACGACACAACCATCGGACAACACCGGCAGCCAGCTCCGCCGGCACCATGAGCGAAGGCAGACTCACCATCGTGGTGGTGGCGCTCTCCATCCTCACCTTCCTCGGCATCCTGTCCGAAACGTCGCTCAACATCGCGTACTCCACGCTGATGGGGGAGTTCGCCATCTCCGCCGACGTGGTGCAATGGCTCACCACCGGCTATCTGCTACTGCTGTCCATCGCCATTCCGACCTCGCCGTTCATGGTGCGCACATTCCCCACCAAAGGTCTGTTCGTCACCGCGGTGGCGTTGTTCTCAGCCGGCACGGTGGTCGGCGCGCTCGCCGTGAACTTTCCGATGTTGCTCGCGGCGCGGCTCATCATGGCGTTGGGCACCGGCGTCTCGCTGCCATTGCTGACCAACATCATCCTCGAGAAAGCGCCGTTCAACCGACGCGGCATGATGCTTGGCCTGGTCAGTCTGGTGACCTGCGCGGCCCCTGCCATAGGTCCGGTGTTCGGCGGGCTCGTCATGGAATTCCTCAACTGGCATTGGATCTTCTACACGATGATCCCGTTCCTGCTCATCTCGCTCGTGCTGGGATGCGCTACCGTCCCCGACATCCGCCACGGCGGGAAGGGGCATCTGTCGGTGCCGTCGCTGGTATTGGTGGCGGCCGGTCTGGCCGGCATCATCGTGGCGGCGAGCTTCTTCGCGCAGTGGAACGGCGACTGGCGCTTCTGGACGGTGCTTGTCGGCGCGATCGTGGTGCTGGGTGTGTTCGCCGCCGTGCAGCTGAGGATGGAGCATCCGCTGATCGAGGTGCGCACGTTCGCATTCCCCGGTTTCACGCTGGGCATGCTGATTCTGCTCATGTCATCCGGCGGTGTGCTGGGTGTCAATTTCCTGCTGCCGATTCTGTTGCAGCGCGGCATGGGTCATACCAGTATGATTGCGGCGCTGATTCTGTTGCCGGGTGCGGTAATCGGCGCGATTTCCGCACCGCTGATCGGTGGCGCGCTGAAAGCGCATTTCCCGCCGAAATTCATCGCCTGCGGTTTCGTCGGCGTGGCAATCATGGATGTCTCGATGCTGCTCGGCGGCGCGCATGAATGGGCCGTCGCGATCGCCTACGCGCTGTTCATGGCCGCATCCGGATTCGTGCTCGTGCCTGACCAGACGCATGCGCTGAACCAGTTGTCGGCTGTGATGAACGCCGACGGCTCCGCGGTGATGAACACCGTGCAGCAGCTCGCCGGCGCTATCGGCACCGCGGTTGCGTCCACGCTGATCGCCGAATTCTCCGCAGCGAACCGTGTCGCGGGCATGAAGTCCGCGGCCGCCTACGTCGCCGGGTTTTCCACCAGCATGTGGGTGTTCTTCGGCATGGCCGTGACGGGTGAGATCCTGGCCCTGCTCATGTTCCGCTTCTCGAAGCGCGCCGCATAGCTGGTCATGCGCGGTGGAAGGCTTCACTTCTGTCGTTTTTCGATAGCTTTGATAATTTTGATATCGACAATGCCAAACATATTCGCAAGCGGTTGCTGGATGCATATGTCATTCGTCAGACCGGTTGCGGCGAAGTTGATTTCGCGGTTCCGCTCTTGCGTGAATACTTACCGTAAGCAGATGTGAAAATCTAGTTCAGGCGAGTGGCCTGTTGATGATGACCCCAAAGTAGTCCTCAATACCGGTGCAACAGGCGGGGTTCCTGTTCCTCATTGATGAGGTCTCGATGAGCATTCGCGCGCGACGCTCAGCAGACTGGCGATGGCGGCACAGGTGGCCTCCACGTTGCGTTCCGTGTCGGCAAGCAGTTCCGGCAGAGCGGCTGGGCCGGGTGCGATGCCGAACGTCGCGACGATGCCGGCTTCGTTGAGCGCGGCGGTGACGTTCGAGTCGCGCGTCACTTTTCCTCCGATGGCGATAACCGGTTTTCCTTGCGATTTCGCCAGTCGCGCGATGCCGCTCGGCACCTTGCCGTACGGCGTCTGCCCGTCGATCGACCCTTCGCCGGTGATGACGACATCGGCCCATGCGCACGCCTCGCGCGCATGCAGCAAATCGAGCACCAACTCGATGCCGGGGCGCATGGTCGCGTTGAACAGGCCCAGCATGCCGCCGCCGGTGCCGCCCGCCGCGCCCGCACCCGGCTTATCGGTGATTTTTCGACCGTTCAGTGCCGCGATGGCGTCGGCGAGCCTGCCCAAACCGCAGTCGAGCAATGCGACTTGTTCCGTGTTCGCGCCTTTCTGCGGCGCGAACACGGCGGCGGCGCCGTCCGTCCCGGTCAGAGGATTGGTGACGTCGCATGCCAATACGATCGGGATGTTTCGCACGTCGTCGGGAACCTCGGTGTCGTCGATGCGGGCAAGCCGGGGGAGTGCGCCGCCGCCAAGCGGCAGCTCGCAATCGTCCGCATCGAGGAAACGATGGCCGAGCGCTCGGGCCAGGCCAGTGCCGCCGTCGGTGGTGGCGCTGCCGCCCAATCCAAGTACGATGCGTTCCGCTCCGGCGTCGATCGCGGCGCGAATCAGCTTGCCGGTGCCGAAAGTGGACGCCGCCAACGGATCGCGGTCGGTGGGGGAGATGCGCTCGATGCCGCTCGCCGCAGCCAACTCGACCACCGCGGTGCGAGGATTCTCTCCATCGTGAGATGTTCCGAAACCGCCCTCGCCAAGGAATCCATATCGTGTGATGATCGGCCGGCCCAGCGCGTCATGCGCGTGCTCCGATCGCAATTCGCCGCCGGTTGCCTGGACCAGCGCGTCGGTCAATCCCTCGCCGCCATCGGACAACGGCATCATGCGGCATTCGGCGCCGGGATCGCCGGCCGCCACGCCCCGGCGCATCGACTCAGCCACGGCCTGCGCGGAAGCGGCTTCCTTGAACGAATCCGGTGCCAGCAGATACCTCATGGTCAGCGATAGCCCTCCCACTGTGGCAGGGGGAAGAGGACGTCCTCGCAGCGCGCCCACATTTCGTTCAAATCGCGCCCCGGAACCCGCAGCCAGCGCAGCTGCGCGCCGTCCATCATCGCGAACCCGGAACGCAGCACCTGCTCGGCGTCAACGCCTTCTGGCACATGCCAGCGGATGTTCGCGGCCACTTCCACGATACGTTCCTCGCGTTCGGCGAAATAATCATGCGCCGGATGGTCGGGATTAAGTGCCTCGGCGCTCAACGTGGAGAACATGTGCACCAATTCGGGTCGTTTGGCGTTGACCGCCACCGTCCTGCGCCACATTTCGGCGATAAGCGGACGTTCGTCTCGCACCATGCCGGCGGTGACGTCCTCGGTCTCACGGTCGTACATTTCGTCGAGCACCGCATGCAGCAGCCCTTCCTTGCTGCCGACGTAATGCAGCACGCCCGGTTTGGTGAGGTTCACCATAGTGGCGATGCGCTGCAGCGACGTGCCGTAGTAGCCGAGCGTGCCGAAACATTCGACCGCCGCGTTGAGAATCGCGCTTCTGCGGTCGACTTCGTCGTTGGCCATAATGTGCTCCCGTCGTTGCTGGAGGTTATTGGAATATGTAATTCACTTTACGGTCGGTCGGTTTCTTTTTCAAAGAGGATTGGCGTGTTGCGTATTGTTTTTTGATAAAGTACCTACCAATCGGTAGGTAGGGAATTCGGGGTTGAAGTCCCACCGCGAAACAATCGCGAGACGGCCGAGAAAATAGCCGAAAGGCACCAGAAACACAGAAGACATACGAAAGAGGCAGCTCATGAGCGACACCGCTTATCCTTCCGTCAACGACCTGACCCTCGAAGAGAAGGCGTCCCTCACCTCCGGCGGCGACGCCTGGCACCTGCAGGGTGTGGAAACCAAAGGCATTCCCGGCTACATGATCACCGACGGCCCCCACGGACTGCGCAAATCCCTGGCATCCAGCACCGGCGAAACCGACCTGAACGACTCCGTGCCCGCCACCTGCTTCCCGCCGGCAGCCGGCCTGTCCAGCTCCTGGAACCCGGAACTCATCCACAAGGTCGGCGAGGCCATGGCGGAGGAATGCATCCAGGAGAAGGTCGCCGTCATCCTCGGTCCCGGCGTCAACATCAAGCGCAACCCGCTCGGCGGCCGCTGCTTCGAATATTGGTCCGAAGACCCGTATCTGGCCGGCCATGAGGCAGTCGGCGTCGTCGCCGGCGTGCAGTCCAAGGGCGTGGGCACCTCGCTCAAGCACTTCGCGGCCAACAACCAGGAGACCGACCGTCTGCGCGTATCCGCCAACATCTCCCAGCGCGCGCTGCGTGAAATCTACTTCCCGGCCTTCGAACACATCGTCAAAACCGCCCAGCCATGGACCATCATGTGCTCCTACAACCGCATCAACGGCGTGCATTCCGCACAAAACCGCTGGCTGCTCACCGACGTGCTCCGCGACGAATGGGGGTATGAAGGCATCGTCATGAGCGATTGGGGCGCCGACCATGACCGCGTCGCCTCCCTCAACGCCGGCCTCAACCTCGAAATGCCGCCGAGCTACACCGATGACCAAATCGTCGATGCGGCCCGCGGCGGCCGCGTCCGGCCCGAACAACTCGACCGCATGGCCCAAGGCATGATCGACCTCGTCAACAAGACGCGCGCCGCCATGAGCATCGACGATTACCATTTCGACGTGGACGCCCACGACGAGGTGGCCCATCAGGCCGCCATCGAATCCATGGTGCTGCTCAAAAACGACGACGACATCCTGCCGGTCGCGGCAAACGCGAAAATCGCCGTCATCGGCGAATTCGCGCGCACCCCGCGCTACCAAGGCGGCGGATCGTCCCACATCACCCCAACCAAGATGACCAGCTTCCTCGACACCCTCGCCGAACGCGGAGCGGACGTCACCTTCGCACCGGGCTTCACCCTCGACCTCGAACCGGCCGACGCCAAGCTCGAAACCGAAGCCGTCGAAACCGCCAAAAACGCCGACGTCGTCCTCATGTTCCTCGGCCTTCCGGAAGCCGCCGAATCCGAAGGCTTCGACCGCGAAACCCTCGACATTCCAGCCAAGCAGGTCGAACTGCTCGAAGCCGTCGCGGCCGAGAACAAGAACATCGTCGTGGTGCTGTCCAACGGCTCCGTCGTCTCCGTGGCACCGTGGGCGGGCAACGCCAAGGGCATCCTCGAATCCTGGCTGCTCGGCCAGTCCGGCGGTCCGGCGCTTGCCGACGTGATCTTCGGCAAGGTCAGCCCGTCCGGCAAGCTGGCACAGACCATTCCGATGGATATCAACGACGATCCGAGCATGATCAACTGGCCGGGTGAGGAGGGGCACGTCGACTATGGTGAGGGCGTGTTCGTCGGCTACCGCTACTACGACACGTACGACAAGGCCGTCGACTACCCGTTCGGCTTCGGCCTGAGCTACGCGACCTTTGCGATCGACGGCGTGAACGTCGCCAAGACCGGCGCCAACACCGCACACGTCACCGCGACCGTCACCAACACGTCCGACGTGGACGCCGCCGAAACCGTGCAGGTCTACGTGGCTCCAGGCAAGGCCTCCGTGGCCCGCCCGAAGCATGAGCTCAAGGGCTTCCGAAAGGTGTTCCTCAAGGCCGGCGAATCGGCTGAGATCTCCTTCGATCTGGACGAGCGCGCCTTCGCCTACTGGTCCGAGAAGTTCAACGACTGGCATGTCGAAGCCGGCGAATACACCGTCGAAGTCGGCACGTCCAGCCGCGACATCGCCGCCGTGGCCGTCGTCACGCTCGACGGCGACGGCAAGGCCCTGCCGCTCGACGAATGGTCCACGTTCGGCGAGTGGTCCTGCGATCCGGTCGGCTCCAAAATCGTCGCATCCGTGTATGCGGAAGGCGAGGCCGGCAATCTGCCGCAGCTGCCCGACAACGACATGATGCGCATGTTCCTCAAGTCCATGCCGATCAACTCCATGCCGATGCTGATGAGCGACGGCGGCAAGGCCATCACCGCCTTCATGCTCGATGAATACGCCAAAATCGCCGAAACCGCCGAATAAGACGGATTGACGTAAACAAGACGTAAGCAAAAGGAGTTTCAAGGATTTAGACCGAGGATGTGGCCCGCGAATGAACCGGTGCGGACCACATCCTCGGTTTTTTCATACTTGGTTTCGGCTTGTTCCGGGCTTATTTTTGGCTATTTTTAAGCGATTTTGCGATTACAATATTGCGTTCGGTGTGCTGCGATCCGGTTCCGTCACACACGACACGCTGAATGTTGCATATGCAACTGTTGTATGTACAACGTGTTATCGTATGTTCCGTGAACGATATACAGAACGATGGAACGGCTTCGGTGAACCCCGCGTTCACCGAAGCGTGGGACCGAGGCGCATGCAAGCCGCCGAGCGTCGCCATCCGATCGCTGCACAACGTCATCAACCGGTATCTTGCGGTGACGCGCCCCATGGAAGTGGAGAGTCTGAGCGGTGGCAACATCGACATCATCACCTTCCTCGCACGCCATTCGGAACGGGAGATCTTCCCGCAGGATGTGGAACGCCGCTTCGGCATCACCCGGTCGACGTCGAGCAGAGTGCTCGCATTGATGGAACGCAAAGGGCTTATCGTGCGCGAATCCGTGCCGAGGGACGCGCGGTTGAAGAAAATCGTGCTTACCGACAAATCGCGCGACATCGCCGAAGCGCTGCGCACCAGCGCAATCGCCATGGAAGGCATTCTGCTGCAGGGCCTGAGCGACGACGAGATCCGCGAATTCATGCACGTGCTCGACGTGATGCAAACCAATCTGGTCTCCACCGGGCTGATCGGCGACGAAAGTCGCTACTCCAGCCTGGCATTGTGCGAGGCGGAATCGCGGGAACGGCAATCGCGGGAATGCGAATCGCAACCAACTGTACGGAAAACATCACAGGAAGACGAAACGGGAAAGGAAGAGTAAGTGAGCGGAACAAACGTGACAACGGCTGCGGTGCAATCGCAGCCAAAACAAAAGCGGCATCTCGTACGCACGCTTGGCAAATCGCTGCGTGAATATAGGAAGCCCAGCATTCTCACCCCGATATTTGTGGTGGTCGAAGGTGTTCTGGAAATCCTCATCCCCACGGTGATGGCGTCGTTGATTGATGAAGGCATCACCGGCAAAAGCATGCCCGCCATCGTCAAATTCGGTCTGATTCTTCTGGCGTGCTCGCTATGTTCGCTCGCGGCTGGCTTCCTTGCCGGTAAGTTCGCCGCGATCGCCGGCGCTGGATTCGCCAAGAACCTGCGTCATGACGAATTCGAGAAGGTGCAGGGCTTCAGCTTCACCAATATTGACAAGTTCTCCACCGGCTCGATCATCACCAGGCTCACCACCGATGTGACCAACCTGCAGAACGCCTATTCCATGATCATTCGTCTGGGTGTGCGAGCCCCGATCATGATGATCGTGGCGTGGATCTTCTCGTTCCGCATCAGCCCGTCCATTTCCTTGGTGTTCCTGGCGTGCATCCCTGTTCTCGCCTTCGGTCTGTGCGGCCTGGCGGTGTACGTGCACCCGGTGTTCGAGCGCGTGTTCCACACCTACGACAAGCTCAACAACGTGGTCGACGAGAACCTTCAAGGCATCCGCGTGGTCAAGTCCTACACCCGCGAATCGCATGAAATCGCCAAATTCGGCCGCATCTCCCAGCGCATCTACAAGGACTTCAGCAAGGCCGACCGTGTGATGAGCTTCAACAACCCGCTCATGATGGTCTGCGTATACGTCTCGATGATCCTCATTGCATGGATGGGCTCCAAGCAGATCGTGGCCTCGGGCAATAATGCCGCGCTGGGGCTCACCACCGGCGACCTGACCGCACTGGTCACCTACGCCATGCAGATCCTCATGGCCATGATGATGCTGTCCATGGTCTTCGTCATGTGCATCATTTCCCAGGCGTCCGCGGAACGTATCTGCCAGGTGCTCAACGAGGAAAGCACGGTGACCAACCCGGCCAACCCCATCAAGGAAGTGGCCGACGGGTCCATCGAATTCGACAACGTCGACTTCCGCTACTCTGATAACTCCGAAAAGCCGGTGCTCGACAATATCAACCTGAAGATCCGTTCCGGCATGACCGTCGGCATCGTCGGCGGCACCGGTTCGGCGAAGTCCAGCCTGGTGCAGCTCGTGCCGCGACTGTACGATGTGACCGACGGTTCGCTCAAGGTCGGCGGCGTCGACGTGCGCGACTACGACATGGAGGTCCTGCGCGACCAAGTCGCCATGGTGCTGCAGAAGAACGTGCTGTTCTCCGGAACCATCGCCGAGAACCTGCGCTGGGGCAACCCGAACGCCACCGACGAGGAGATCCGCCACGCCTGCCAGCTCGCGCAGGCCGACGGCTTCATCCAGGAGTTCCCGGACAAGTACGACACGTACATCGAACAGGGCGGCACCAACGTCTCCGGCGGCCAGCGCCAGCGCCTGTGCATCGCTCGCGCGCTCCTGAAGAAGCCGAAGATCCTGATTCTCGACGACTCCACCTCCGCGGTCGACACCAAGACGGACAAGCTGATCCGTGAGGCGTTCCACAACGAGATCCCCGACACCACCGAGATCATCATCGCCCAGCGCATCGCATCCGTGCAGGAATCCGACATGATTCTCGTCATGGAGGAAGGCCGCATCACCGCATCCGGCACCCATGAGGAACTGCTGCGGACCTGCGACGAATACCGTTCCATCTACGAATCGCAGACCAAGAACCAGGCCCAGCCTGAGGAACTGCAGTGAAAGGAGGTACAGACATGAGTGCAACAACCAATAAGAAAACCGCGCAGGGCATGCACCCGCAGGAGGGAAACAAAGCCAAGCGCCCCGATGCCGTGCCGCACGGTGGACCGAAGGTACCGCAGAAAGCCGCGCCGGGAACCACTAAGCGCATCTTCGGCTACATTTTCCAATACAAATGGCATGTCGTGGCAATCGTGCTGTGCATCCTGATCGGTGCGGCCGCACAAGCCGGTTCCGCGCTGTTCCTGCAATCCCTGATTGACAGCTACATCCTGCCGCTGGTCGGTGTGAAGAACCCCGACTGGAACCCGCTGCTGCGCGCCCTGACGCTGATGGCCTGCCTCTACGCGGCCGGCACTTTCTGCAGCTGGCTGTGGCAGTGGCTCATCGTCACCGTCGAACAAGGCACCCTGAAGAAGATCCGCGACGACATGTTCGCACACCAGCAGACGCTGCCGATCCGCTACTTCGACACCAACGAGCACGGCGACATCATGAGCCGCTACACCAACGACACCGACACCCTGCGCCAGGCCATCAGCCAGTCCTTCCCGCAGATGTTCTCGTCCGCGATCTCCGCACTGGCCGCACTGGTCTCCATGCTGTGGCTGTCGGTGCCGGTCACGATCTTCGTGCTCGTGTTCGCCGCGATCCTGTTCGTAGTCGTGCGCGCCATCGTCTCCCGCTCCGGCCGCTACTTCGTCAAGCAGCAGATGTGGATCGGCGATGTGAACGCCTTCGTCGAGGAATCCGTCAACGGTCAGAAGGTCATCAAGGTCTTCAACCATGAGGACGCCACCCAGAAGACCTTCGACGAGAAGAACGAGGAACTGTTCCACGCTTCCGCCGAAGCGAACACCTGGGGCAACGTGACCATGCCAGTCGTGGGCAACATGGGCTACATCCTCTACATTCTGCTTGCCATCGTCGGTGGATTCATGGCGCTCTCCGGCATGGGCAACTTCGGTCTCGCCGGCGCAGGCAAGCTTACCCTCGGCGCCCTCATCTCCCTGCTCACCCTGTCGCGCTCCTTCGTCAACCCGCTCGGCCAGGTCTCCATGCAGTTCAACATGGTGATGATGGCGCTCGCCGGCGCGTCCCGCATCTTCCAGCTGATGGATGAGAAGCCCGAGGACGACGGCGGCTCCGTCACACTCGTCAACGTCGAGCTCGGCGAAGACGGCCGCACCATGACCGAAGCGGACCACGAAACCGGCCATTGGGCCTGGAAGCGTGAGGAAGGCGACGACGGCACCCGTTCCCTGAAGGCCGCGCAGTCGCTGAGCCCGAAGGCCGCGGAAGTGGCGAGGAAGGCGCGCGAGAACGCGATCACCTCGCCGGACGGGCGCCTGACCCTGCTGCAGGGCGACGTGCGCTTCACCGACGTGACCTTCGGCTACAACCCCAACAAGCCGGTGCTGCACGACATTACTTGGTTCGCCAAGCCCGGGCAGAAGATCGCATTGGTCGGTGCCACGGGTGCCGGTAAGACCACGGTGACTAACCTGATCAACCGTTTCTATGACATTCAAGACGGCATGATTCTGTACGACGGCATTTTCGTCAAGGGCATCCGCAAGCCGGATCTGCGTCGTTCGCTGGGTGTGGTGCTGCAGGACGTGAACCTGTTCACCGGCACGGTGATGGACAACATCCGTTACGGTCGACTCGACGCCACCGACGAGGAATGCATTGCCGCTGCGAAGCTTACGAACGCCGACGGCTTCATCCGCATGCTGCCCAACGGCTACCAGACCGTGCTCGAAGGTGATGGTTCTGGTCTGTCTCAGGGCCAGCGTCAGCTGATCTCCATCGCTCGTGCAGCCGTGGCCGATCCGCCGGCCATGATCCTCGACGAGGCCACTTCGTCTATCGACACCCGCACCGAGGAAGTGGTGCAGGCCGGCATGGACAACCTCATGAAGGGCCGCACCGTGTTCGTGATCGCGCACCGCCTGTCCACCGTGCGCAACTCCGACGTGATCATGGTGCTCGACCATGGCCGCATCATCGAACGCGGCTCGCACGACGAGCTCATCGCGCAGAAGGGCGAATACTACCAGCTGTACACGGGCGCCGTGGAACTGGAGTAAGGCTCCTTCTGCTTCGTTCCTGTCCCGTTCTTGGTGAATTGGACAGGCTGAACGGTAGTGTTCAACGAATGCAAGGGCCGTGCGGAAGCCACATATGTGGCTTCCGCAC